>Ga0074193_1002301_pt1 | contig 17846 bp, 15 predicted proteins | sample EPASupsiteHSE605_FD_64523 | JGI IMG/M metagenome (GOLD analysis project Ga0074193, IMG submission 64523) | Bioremediated contaminated groundwater from EPA Superfund site, New Mexico - Sample HSE6-05 | ecosystem: Environmental > Aquatic > Deep subsurface > Groundwater > Contaminated ... | reverse complement strand
TAGTAGCAGAAACTCCAGTTGTAGCAGAAACTCCAGTTGTGGCAGTGACTCCGGCTGAGGAAAATACTGTAACTGGAGAAGAAACTCCAGCTAGAACTATGGAAACTCCAGCTAGAACTATGGAAACTCCAGCTAGAAATGACACAAGCGAGGGAGGAAGAGTGATCAGAATAACTCCGAGCAATGACTAAGTATTCCATATGGGCAGATAATCCAGTAATTCTGAGTCAGTGTGAGTTATCAAGTGATAATAGTAACAACAAGGATTCTGCCCATAATACAAAATTTTTACACTTAGTGATGTAGTATAAACTTCAAATCCAATAAAGCGTAGCCAGGCACTTTAGTAATTAGCAACAGTAATTAGCAACATATCCAAAATATTAATAAAGACAAAAATACCTGAATAAAGTATAATAGCTGCATTGATAGAAAAAGGCATATAGATTGCATGGAAATCGGTTTTAAGAAAGGGTCTTTAAAAGTAACTTCGCTTTTAGAGAACTATCCTGTTTTTGGTTGATTCAACTGCTTTTTATTGGCCTACGTAATACTGTCTACCTTTAAAAACCTATTTTTGAGAAGCCTTTTTTGTAACACTTCAAAGAATAACATATTTCGGTGATTTAATACACTTTATTTCATTATTCAAAGCGAATTTAAACCTGGAAACTCCAGATCTCTAAAGTTTATTTAACACTGAACCTTCAAAGAGTCATTAGAAAGGTTAAGCCTTAAAAGGAATTATGTTTAGAATCTGATAGGAATTATTATAAAACTATAAATATTAATTATAAAGCAACTTATTTTTTATGGGGGGAAAGAATGAGAAAAGAACTTGCAGTTTTCATAGTTTTACTTGGAATATTCCTGGCAACAGGATGTGCGGGAAACGAACCTGCAACTCCTGCGGTAACTCCGGTTGAAACACCTGTAGCTCCGGTTTCGGATGTAACGCCTCAACCTGTAGATGAAGGCAAGATCGTTGAAGTTGATATTCAGAACTCTTCCTTTAATCCGCAGTCAGTAGAAATCCTGACAGGTGATACCGTAAGATGGACGAATAAGGATTCAATTGCTCATACCGTTACAGGGCCTACTTTTGACTCAGAGGTACTTGAGAATGGAGACACATATGAGTTCCTGTTTACGGATGCCGGAACCTATAATTATAAATGTTCGATCCATCCTTCTATGAAAGGTACTGTAGTAGTTACAGAAAAAAAGTAAAACTTTATTAACAAAGTCTTATTAATAAGACTTTGTTAATAAAGTTTTAAATGTAGTTAAAACTAATGATAACCCTGTTTTATTACTTTTTTAAAACGGTTTAATTTTTAGGGACCATTAATTCAAAATAGTAGTTTTCAAAGATAAAGTGAACTACTACGGATATTTTCCTGGATAATATGAGAGAATGAATTTGCAGTTTCCACTTTAATATAGAAATACCTTTGAATATTCACCATAAACAAGCTAGAAAAACTAAACCCACGAAAGGAGATTAAGAGCTTCTCAGAACTTTCTCATAGCTACGTAACTATTCCTTCTCATAGATGAGGTAACATTCATATAGCAGCGCATTGTTCCGATTACCTGCATTATATGTTCTCTTTTTCTTCCTGCCTCCAAAAGGCGACGAGTTGAATATGAGTTCTTTTACTGTGACAGGGTTTCTATTTTAATGCTAAGCCTTTCTCCTTATATCACAGGATTTCTATTTTAATGCTAAACCTTTCCCCTTATATCATTTGACCTAAAAAATAAAATTCAAGGATCTTAAAAAAGGAAACGCTGAATAATGTTAAAATGCTGAACAAAATTAGGCCACTATGTAAAAATTTGATTACGGAGTATCTCCCCCTACTTCGGCATATCTGGGATCAATTTCTACAGCTTTCCTGTATGCTTCTTCAGCTTCTTCCTCCCGTCCGAGGAAACTCAGACAGACAGCTTTCCCAAACCATGAGTCTGCAGCTTCAGAATTAAGCTTAAGTGCTTGCTCATAAATCTCCAGAGCTTCGTCGAAGCGTCTGAGCTGAGCAAGCACGAAACCTAGACTGGAATAAGCTTCTAAATACTCAGGGTCAAGCTGGGTAGCTTTCCTGTAAGCCTTTGCGGCTTCCTCGAATCTCTGCATCTGGCTGAGAGTAAAGCCTTTATTATACCAGACATCAGCATTTTCAGCATTGATTTCGATTGCTTTGTCAAAGGCTTTGATTGCCTCGTCGTACTTTTCAAGGTTTTCTAGGTCTATACCCATGTTGTTCCAGGCGTCATCGTTCTCAGGATCCAGCTCCACAGCTTTTTGATAAGCTTTTAAGGCCTGTCTGTAACTTCCAAGGCTGTCCAGATCCACACCTTTATATTGCCAGGCCTCGACAAAATTGGGATCAAGTTCGATTGCCTTATCGTACGCTAGAATTGCTTCGTCATAGTTGCCAATTTGCCCCAAAGCTATACCTTTTCCTACCCAGGCTTCTTTATAATCAGGATTTTCGCCAAGGACTTTTTCATAAGCTTTTATAGCAGCCTCATAATCTCCTGCCTGGCTCAGGTTAAGGGCTTTTCCATACCATGCATTGGGATAGTCAGGTCTGAGCTCAAGGGCTTTTTCATAAGCTTTAACAGCTTCTTCATACTTGCCAACCTGGGATAAGGAGAAAGCCATATTGTTCCAGAGATCTGGATCTTCAGAATCAATTTTGATAGCTTTATCATAAAGCTCAAGAGCTTCCTCGTATTTTCCAAGGGTTTCAAGGACCTGAGCCTTATTATTTAATAGATTTATATTATCTGGTTCCTTCTCGATTGCCTTATCAAGGGCCACAACTGCCTCTTTAAGCTTACCGCTTCTGAGAAGGTCAAGTCCGTATTCATTAAGTTCGGCTGCCAGAAACTCATCACTGACTTCCTGCTTACCTATGTCCCCCGAATCACTCAAAACATACATGTCTTCGGAAACAGTCTTTTCTTCGGATTTTTCTTTCCCGCCTTCCCCTCTGAAGGCTTTGTCTTTTGGTTCGTCGGAACTCATATCAAAATTTCCTGCTCTGCCTTTTATAATAGATCCTGCGGATTCTGAAATGTTCGCGTTCGGTATTTACTTAAATTCGTTGTTCGTTTATGATCTATACATCTGTTCTTTATGGCTTTTATAGCCTCTCCCCGAAAAGCTCTTAGAAAAGTTCCGGAAAGAAGAGCAGAAGAAGAAGAAAAAGCAAATTTACATAGTTTAAAAAAAGCGGCAGGCTCTAAGAAATGGTAGATATTGAGAAAAACATGAATATAATTCAGAAAGATCCGGAGCAAATTTATCCTGGAGTTCTGAAAGCAGTGCTTTTTGATATGGATAACACTCTTTTTGATTTCGTAGCCGCAAAACTGGAAGCTTGCAGAGAGATTCTCTCTTTTATCTGGAAGGAAAATGTTACTGAAGAACCTTCGGTACTTTTCAGGTATTTTCTGAGAGGAGTTTACGGTTTTGAGGATTACGAAAACATTCAGGACTACATGCAGGAGAGAAATATTTTTACAGCTCAAGACTACAGAAAGTGCTGTGAGATCTATGAACGGGAAAAATTGCAAAATTTAGAACTCTATCCAGCTGTAACGGATACTCTTGATAAGCTTAAAAAGTTAGGCTTAAAGCTTGTGATTATAACGGATGCCGATAGTAATCATGCTCTCGCAAGGCTTACAAAAGTCGGGCTTCTTAATTACTTTGATCTTATCGTGGCTGCGGACACAACAGGCACAAAAAAACCAGATCCGGCACATTTTCTGTTCGCGCTTGAGATGCTCGGGATAAAACCCGAAGAAACCCTGGTAGTCGGAGATAACATCAAAAGAGATATAGTGCCCGCTCGCAAACTTGGATTGAGAACAGCTTATGCTTCCTATGGAGACTGGAGAACCGAAGGAGAGACTGATCAATGCTTCGATTTCAGACTCGATAAATTTTCGGATATGCTTGAGTTATTTCACTAAAATATCGGAAAATGTGACGAATTTCTGTAAATTCAAATTAAACTCATTCCAAATTTCTGTAAATTCAAATTAAAATCGTTCTGAGTTTCTGTAAATTCAAATTAAACTCATTTCAAATTTCTGTAAACTTAAAGTAAAATTTTTGTATACTTAGCATAACTCAGTTCTCTTAATACTGGGTTCCCAAACCACTAACTTATTAAGAGTTATAATTTTACAGAAAATTGGCGTACTAAGTGATCTAGTGCACCGACAGTTCTGTAAAATTGGCTTGATGCTATATCCTTTTCTTTATTTGCTGTCACAAGTGAACTTCACTTTCAAGGAATTGTAACGCAAAATTATACTTTTGCCGCTTTTTGCACTACAATCTTATAGCCCGACTTGAGCTTTGAAATTCTCAAGGCCAATGTCTTCAATGTGTTTTCCAAGTCTCTTTTTAGTACCTGAATTTTTATAGTAATCAATTATCCTATCAATAGCCTCAAGAACTTTTTCTTCAGATAACTCCTTTGCTACAATGTCAGCAAGTCTTGGAGATGCAGCCACGGCACCTCCAACCATTAGAGTATATCCTTTGGAAGTACCGATTACTCCAATGTCTTTAATAGCTGATTCAGAACAGGAGTTTGGGCATCCCGAGACGCCTATTTTTAGCTTGGAAGGCATAGGCATTCCGTGATATTTCTCATCGAGTTTCAGACCAAGTCCTAAAGAGTCTTGCTTTGCTTGCTTACAAAAAGTTGTACCTGGACAAATCTTTATACTTCTTACACATAGTCCTACAGCTGCCCCAGGTTTGATTCCAAGGTCAGCCCATATATTATCAAGATCTTCTTCTTTTAAACCCACTATTGCAATCCTCTGGGCAGAAGTTATTTTGAGAGCAGCTGCTTCATATTTTTCAGCGACGTCAGCAATCTTCCTGAGGGTTGCAGGATCTACAACGCCTCCTGGAATGTGGGGAGCTATTGCATAAGTTTCACGGTCTCTCTGAACAATTGCACCTTTTTCAAGTAAGTTATTTTTCATATAGATATGTCTCCAAATGATTCAGTAAAGTTTACTCAGATTAACACATTTTTACAACCGCATCTGAACCTAAAATATACCTAACTCCAGTAAAGTTGACTACATCATTTAATTTACAAACTAGAATAGTTACTAAATTTATTTATAGTTAATTATATGAAAAAATTGTTCTGAACAAATAATATCCCTGCGTAAAATATTTTTTCAGTAAACAACATTTAAATATTTATAATTGTATAATTTAGCAATCTGTTTAACTGTATAAAATTTAAGTTAAATAAAAATGCCATGTAAGCACTGTGGCCATCTCATTGAAGAGACGAACAATTTTTTTAAAAATCAAGTAACTTTTCAATCTACGTAAAACAGCATCAATAACCATATTTATTAATATTCGACAGATAAATTTCTGCAAATGGATTTTTTCTGATTATTGGCAATTGACTATGTTTTTTCATCGCATGTGAGTTATTTATGAGATTTTTATATTACAGTAGAATCGGCATCAATAGATATTTTTAAACTGGCTGAATAGTTACAAAATCAAATATTTTCCTTGAATGTTAAGGATTTGCTTTGCAAAACTTAACTTTGTAGAAACCCTAAATCGTGCTCTACCAAGTTGACAAGGATTGGACATTTTATAGGTTCAATAGCAACTGAAAATTCTTATTTCTCACCAGATCGATAGAACCAATGATAGATAAACTTTTATAGTAATATGTCAGAAGAAGGAAGTAGATTTCCTAATATATAATATAAATAGTTTATATACCGATTCTGTCAAGTTGACGAGGGTTGGTCATTTTATAGGCTTAATAGCAGCTGAAAATTTCTTAACTCTCGTCAACTTGACAGAATCGTTACCTTAATCATAAGAGGAAATTTGCTTTGGGCCTCACTCCTACGACCGATTTTTCCATGCAAATGGTTACTCGTTTTCGGAGGTGTGCAGATTGAGAAAATTAAATGTCGATATGGAAGAATTCAAAAAACTCCACGATAATGGAATGACCGATAAAGAAATCGCTAATACTCTTGGCTTTTCTCAAGCTACTGCACGCAATATACGCTGTAAATTAGAGTTGTCGCCACTAATCAGTGGTCACACTGCAGTAGCAATAATCATAGACCATAAAGAACTCAAAAAGCTTTTCGAAAAAGGTCTTAGCGACAAGGAAATTGGCAAATTTTTTGGCGTAAGTGATAATATAATCTTCAAGCATCGCCAAAGTCTAGGTTTATTAAGATGGAAGAAGTGGGAAAAAACAGTTGATAACATCGAAAAGTTCAAACAGCTTTATTCTGAAGGTTTAAGTGACAGAAAGATAGGAAATGCTCTTGGCATATGCATTGACACAGCAAGGAAAATCCGTCACGATTTAGGGTTACCTCCACAGCCATTAAGTCGAAGATACGTTAACACTGAGGAGTTAAAACGTTACCTGGCCATAGGACTTACTGATAAGGAAATTGGAGCCATTTTCGGTGTTAGTGCTCATACTATTTATGAAAGACGCCGTGATGTAGGTTTGTTCCGACGCCAGAAACAAACCTGGTTTGAGAACATAAATATAGATGATTTCAAAAAGCTATATACCGAAGGCATGAGTGATGTAAGGATCGCCGAAGCACTTGGTGTACAAAATAGTGCATTAATAAGAGAAATACGTCATCATTTTGCGCTTGCACCTAATCAAGGAAGGCATAACGAGAAGAAAAGAGAATTATACAATGCAGGGATGTCTGACAGGCAAATCGCAAAAATAATAAACGGAAAAAAGAAAAGTGTTGCTGCATGGCGTCGAAACCATGGACTTCCTCCAAACAAGTCAGATAGCGCACTTAATGTTGTATTTGAAGCTAAGTTGTTAAATATTAATGAAAATGAAACTATCCAACCTAATGAAACTATCCAATCAAACTCAGAATTATCTACTTATGATCCAGGAACTATTGAAAACTTTGCGGGAAAAGAGATTAAGAAAAACACGACTGTGCTTACATCCACAACGGAAAAAACAAATAACGATATACTGAAACAACTTTTTACTAAAGGTTTTAGTGATGTAGAGATTGCAAAATATTTCGATGTTTCTGAAAGGACAATCTCAAATCGTCGCCGAAATTTAGGGCTATACAGGCAGAAGCCAAGACAGATTAGACGAAAAAACATTGACATTGAAGAGTTTAAACATCTATATCTGAAAGGTATGAACGATGTAGAAATTAGTAGAACTATCGGCATTTCTCAATCAGCTGTCTTCAGAATACGCCATCTTCTCGGGTTTGCATCGAACAGTGGAAAAAGACACTGGAAAATGCGTGAATTGTATGACTTAAAATTGTCGGATAGTAAAATTGCCGAAACACTCAAAGTTAGGAAACACGATGTTACTAAATGGCGTCAAAGCCATAAACTGCCTGCAAATGACTATGATGATATGGTTACTGATGCTCACAATATTGAGTTGTCAAATCTCACAGAAAAAAAACCGGCTCGAATTGACTCGGAATCACTTTTCTATGATACAGAATTCCTTGAAAACTATCTTGGAAAAGAGATTAAGTAACTATTTTTATTATTGCTATAAAATGACCGGAATTATATTTTGTCCATTAAGACTATAGGATTCTGTCAAGTTGGCAAGGAGTGGACATTTATAGGTTCAATCGTAACTGGAAAATTCCTTAGCACCCGTAGACTTGACAGTATTCCATGAACCTGTAAGTTGTATACCTGTAAGCTGGATACACCAGGAGAAAAGTAAATTTTTGGAGAAATGAAAAAACCTTTAGAGAAAAGAAAACTTCTGGCCGCCAGTCATGAGGATTCCGGAAAGGAATTTCAACTAACGGCTTCTTCTAGCTCTGGGTCTTTGATTCATATGGAAAAATCTGAGATCTGGCTACTTTAAAGGAGATCGGAATATATCGGATTTATATCTACTGCTCTCTCGTAAGCCTCAATTGCTTTCTGGTGTTTCTTAATCCTGTCGTATACAATGCCTTTACCAATCCAGGCTTTTGTAAAACTTGGATTAATCTCGATAGCTCTCTCAAAAGCTTGAAGTGCATCTTTGTATTTTTCCAGGTCTCTCAGGGCAATTCCCTTATTGTACCAGAACCTTGCATTGTCCGGGTTTGTCTTTATCTTGGTGTCAAAAATCTCAACGGCCTTTTCGATATAAATTCTCGCGTCTTCGTGTTTTCCAAGCCAGCGGAGAGCCACACCCTTGTTATAAAGGGCTTTCCCGTTAGCAGGGTTTAACTCAAGAGCTCTATTAAAAGCGCTAATGGCTTCTTCATAACTTTTTATTTTGCAGAGCCCCATACCTTTTTTGCACCATTCACTTGCGCTCATGGATCCCAGATCGTAATTCTTTTCATAAAGGTGAATAGCTTTCTCAAAATCATCCATAGCTTCTTCATATGCCTTCATTTCCCTCAGAGCCATTCCTCGTCTGTACCAGACTTCAGGGTCTTCAGGAGCAAGATAAATAGCCCGGTAGTATGCATCCAGAGCTTCTCTATACTGCATAAGACTTATAAGCAGTTCTCCTTTGGAATACCATGTCTTTGCATCCGAAGGGTTGATCTGAAGAGACCTGTTTAGGGAATCAAGAGATTCTTCATATCTGAAAAGGCTTTTGAGAACCATTCCTTTGCTAAACAGGATTTTTGCATTGTCAGGGCTTATTTCCAGAGCCTTGTTGTATGCATCCAGAGCTTCTGTAAATCGTCCAAGTTCATGGAGTGCAACACCTGTATTGTACCACTCGTTCGAAGTCATCACTCAACCACACCTTTTTTCGATAACGTTTTTTCATCTTATACCACATATAGTTTAACGATAATATATATTTAAAGCGTTAAATCAATTTTGTACTTTAGCTCCGTAATAAAAATAAAGAGACTTCACAGTTTCTTGTAATAATTTATGTGTTAAGGAAACATTTACAGTTACATATGTTAACCTATGTTGTTGCTCTTTTTTAAGGGTTTTGAAATATTCTTGTTCTCTGTTATTTTAAAAATATAGTTTGTAAAGCGTGGACAAGAATTCGATGAAGTAAAACAACTTTATACACGTTTTTCAATTTATTCTTAAAATTAATAAAAATATATTTATCACATCCCCAAAGTCCTTCCATTTTCACATTATTTAATCCGTGCTTTTGCCCTAACATGGGGAAAATTGATCTATAAAACAAAATCTGAAAAATCCAGTAAGTTCGATTTTGGAAAAAGTTGAAATTTCCTCCTCTCGCGGCCTGTTAAAAGTCTGAGTGTCTACTTTTCACACTGAGGAATTGAGGAATTCCCTGGACTGGAGAAACTTAGTTAAGGGTCAGATACCTAAATTCGGGCCCAACTCAGTTCTTAATATCTTCTCGTCTTTCCAAAATTTGTTAGAAAAATCTTTTGAAGAATAATAAAGATAAATACCCCGAGTGTACTGGCACACTTAATAAACTAATTAATCTGATTTTAGATACTTGTAAAAAATAACAATAGAGACATTTAACAAAGACATTCAATAAGGAATTTAACAGGAAAGTTCATTTTACTATGAAATAATGTTTACAATATGCCGAAGCATTTCTGACATGCAGGAAATGTAAAAATTTCAAAGGAATGCTCTGAAGAGCTCTTCAGAGCGACCTTTGTATCTCAATATTTTTTTAATGTAAAGGAATTTTCTGCTATAAGCCGACTTTGAAGTTAGAAATGAGTACGTTTCAAGATCATTCCTACTCTAGCTCGCAGTTCTACAGGGTTAAAAGGCATAGTAACATAATCATCAACTCCAGATTCAAAAGCCTCAACCCTATTTTTCACCTCTCCTTTTTCACTGAGCACCATAACAGGTATCCACCAGTATCTTGAACTTGTTCTAAGCTGTTTGCAGATTTTGAAACCTTCAAGATCTGCAAACCCTGTATCCAGCAATACGAGGTCGGGTTTTTCCGCTTTCACGGCTTCAAGTGAAGAAAGACCGCCAGGGACTTTGACAACGTTATAATTTTCAGTTTCAAGTGTCGCCTTAATACTGAAAGCACTGCTCCCATCTCCCACAATCAGGATTTTCTGTCGCGTGTCATTAAAATTTGAGATTCGGGCCTTTACAAGTTCTTCTGGAACTGAGAGACGAGAAGCTATCTCCATCTCGCTTATTTCAGGTTGTGCTTCAATTAATTTCAAAATCTCATGATCAAGATTTTTATTATTCATCACCCTCCATCACCATACAATATATAGTTTCTTAGCTCTTAAACATTTCTCAAATTTTTTAGAACAAGCGTTACTTTAAATTTAGTACAGTATGAAGAGTATAGAGTTATCCAAATATTCAGAAGACTTCTAATGGATCGTCGGCTTGACCAATAAGGAGATAAGTTTATAACCGTAAATAGCAAGTTAATATTGGAAATAAGAATCACTTACAGAGAACAGCCACCTCTGAGATGATATCAATGGATCCAATGGAAAAAATCTTCGGTAAAACTGCACAGATGACAGTACTCAAGAACCTGATCGAGCACCAGAACGAATCAACATACCTTTCGGGTATAGCTGAAGAAACTGGATTGTCTCACTCCAGCGTATCAAGGGTTATTACTCCCCTGATCGCATCAGGCATCGTCATAGAAAAACCTCTGGGAAAGCAAATTCGGACTTTCCAGCTGAACATGGACAATGAGGCGACAAGGCTAATCATAGATTTCTACAATAAGATAAACCAGATGCTGGAATAAGCCTTAAGAGCAGAAGGCCGAAAAACGGAAAACAGGAGACAGAAGAGGACTACTGTTCCGTATTTAAAATTTATAAACAGTTTGGAATTTTGAACACTTAAATCTTAAGGTAACTTCAGCCTGAAATTCTTGATTAGGGTAGCTCTTCAGGTAACTTATTTCAGGCAACTATAATCAAAGATCCTGATTTAGATAGTTCTCACGTAGTCTCTTTTTTTAAGCTTTCTATGTACTCATTTGCAGAAGTAGCTGCGAGTGCTCCATCTCTAACGGCTGCTACAAGCTGCCAGATAGGTGTATCACGGCAGTCTCCTACAGCATAAATCCCTTTCTTCGAGGTTTCAAGGAAGCGGTCAGTTCTGATAAAACCTTCCTTATCCTTTTCCACATCAATGATTTCGGTATTCGGATGGATGCCCACGTATATAAAAACCCCGTCCGTAGCTAGCTCGTGCTGTTCTTCGCTTTTAATATCCTTATAGATTATTTTTTCGACTCTCTGAATTTCCCCGCTGCTTCCCAGGATTTCTTGAATAGACGCATTGAAAATGAACTCAATGTTCGCAATTGCAAAAACTTTGTCTTGAAGGATTTTTGCAGCTCTCAGCCGATCTCTCCTGTGAAGCAGATAAACCTTCAGGGCTATTTTTGAAAGAAGAATAGCTTCATTAATAGCTGTGTTGCCACCCCCAACTACTACAACGGTTTTATTTCTAAAGAAAGGCCCGTCACAGGTAGCACAGTAGGAAACTCCTTTACTGAGAAACTCTTTTTCTCCAGGCACATTCAGATGCTTGGGGTTTGCACCTGTAGCAATTATAACAGCTTTTGATTCAAGGTCTCCGCTATCCGTAGAGACAATTTTCTTTTCCCCTTCGCTGCGGACAGAGAGAACATCGGTTATTTTTGTTTCTACCCCAGTTTCCTGAGCGTGAGTTTTATACTTTTCCATCAACTCAAGCCCTGAAATCGCTGGAAAACCAGGGTAATTTTCCACTAAACCTGAAAGTGCAATCTGGCCGCTAATTTCGCTTCTTTCAAGAACCAGAGTGTTAAGCCCAAAGCGTACGGCATAGATGCCGGCTGATAGTCCTCCAGGCCCTCCTCCTACAATTATTAGATCGTACATACTTGTCTCCTGAAAAACAGTTTCAGAAAAAATATCTCATTTTAGAATTAGTTAGCTAACACGGGATATAGCATCTATGGCATCGGCTTTTTTCGGAAGGCCTACAAAAGCTACCCTTCCATCAATAATAGTCGTAGGAACTCCGGCTATTCCGTATTTATCAATCAACGTCTGACCCTCTGGAGTTTCCACATCTATTTCCTCGTATTCAAAATCATACTCGGATTTCAGATCTTTCCAGAGTCTTCGAGTTGCCGGACAGGCAGTACACCAGCTAGCGTGAATAAGCGTAACTTTAACCATAAAATTTCCTCTAAAACTACAGTTATAATTCAATTCTAATATTAATTTCCAGATATAAATAAGTTAAGCGTACCAGTAAACCTAGAAAATAAAGCATTATTATTGCTTGGATATATTCAAACAAAAAGCTTTAAACCAGCAAGGCTCTTAAAGCGGGCTATGCTTACATTTATAGGTCTGGGCCTTTTCGACGAATATGACATTTCTCTAAAGGGACTTGAAGCTATCAGGGAAGCCGACCTGGTTTATGCTGAGTTTTATACCTCCTGTCTCATGGGTACGAACCTTGAAAAAATGGAGGAGCTCTACGGAAAGAAGGTCTTTTTGCTTTCAAGAGAGGATGTAGAGCAGCATCCTGACTGGCTCTCCAAAGCAAAGGACAGAAATCTTTGCTTCCTGACTGGTGGAGATACAATGGTCTCCACAACTCATGTCGATTTACGTCTGAGAGCTGAAAAATTGGGAATAGAGACTCGCCTGATTCATGGGGCTTCCATTGCCTCAGCTGTCTCGGGTCTTACAGGACTACAGAACTATCGCTTCGGGAAATCCGCAAGTATTCCTCATCCATATGAAAGCAGGAGAGGTACAAGGATAATCTCGGAAACTCCTTATGATATTATAAAACAAAACCTGGAACTTGGCCTGCATACTCTGGTTTTCCTGGATATAGATAAGGAAAAAGGCTATATGACTGTAAATACTGCCCTTGAGCTTCTCCTTGAGGTTGAGGAAAAAAGAAGAGAAGGAATTATACGAGGAGCTGCTGCAGTAGGAATAGCCAGGGCAGGCTCGGAAAAGCCGACCGTAAAAGCAGACTATGCAGAAAACCTTAAGGACTTTAATTTTGGAAAGCCTCTCCACATTCTCGTAATTCCCGGAAAACTGCATTTTCTTGAAGCCGAAGCACTTATGAAACTTGCAGGGGGCCCAATAGGATTTATGGAAGAAGTGGAGTAAAAAAATTATAAATAGATCTCATGGTGATTGTGATGCCTGCCGATCTGGATGAAAAAGTCAAAAGATATGAGGATATGTTAAAAAGGGCCCTCCAGAAAGCCAAATATTCCCCAATCAAGGGGTCCCATATGTATGCCGTTGCAAAGGATTATTATACAATGGCAGAGGCCTACTATAAAGATGGGGTGTATTTCCTGGAGAATAGAGACCCTGTAAATGCTCTTGCCTCCTTCAGTTATGGTCACGCCTGGCTCGATGCAGGCGCAAAACTCGGAGTTTTTGCAGTTGATGATGAGACTCTTTTTACCATCTAAATGAGATATAGAATAAAAGAAGAATAACTGAAAAAGAATAAATAAAAATGAACAACTAAAAAAGAATGAATAAAAATGAATAACTAAAAAACGAATAAAAATGAATAACTAAAAAAACGAATAAAAATGAATAACTAAAAAAACGAATAAAAATGAATAACTAAAAAATAAAATAGCATAAAATAAATAATATATAATAAATAAACTGTAATAAATAAACTGTAATAAATAAACTGTAATAAATAAACTGTAATAAATAAAATACGATGAGCAAAAAACTAACTAAAGAAAATTAAAATGCCAACTTGATTCTGGAAGAAAGCACAGATACCTCAGTTGGAAGGATTAAAGTTGCAGGACTAAGAATTAGAAACTTAACCGGAAAACCATATAAAAGCAAATGTGATACTATTCTATTTGAAGCAGAAATAATTTATATACTTTATTCTATTCTTTAGATTCTGTGAGAAACTTTTCCCGATCGGGAAATCTTCTTGAGAAACATGCATAACAGAATAATTATGGTGGACAATAATGAAAAACTTCCATGTGGTACTTGAAGCAGCTTGGTTGGTTAGAGATGTAAAGACGGCTGATGACGCTATAGGAGTCGCGATTTCAGAAGCTGGAAAACGCCTGAATCCTAAACTGGATTTTGTAGAGGTTGACGTGGGCACTACATCCTGCCCTGTATGCGGTGAGCCCTTTAGCAGCGTTTTCATAGCAGCAAACACCGCTCTTGTAGGTCTTATTTTTGAGATGAAGGTTTTTGATGCCGAATCTGCGGAACACGCGGAAAGAATCGCAAAATCCGTGATAGGAAAATCTCTCAGGGACATTCCATTGACAGTTGTTGAAGTCACTGAGTTCGAGAGGTCAGCTGATAAGGGCGAACAGCAGCAGAAGAGCAAAACAGGCAAATAAAAGTTTTCCAGAACAACTGTTGGGACAGAGTAGATCTATACTGCGGCTAGTTATGCCTCTGGGTTTTGTTCAGATCTGAATATATAAGGCTGAAAAAAACTTTCTTTAAGAAATGAGCCCTTCGTGAGAAAAAATATCTATTATTAATCGAAGCCCAGCAAAAAAGCAAGTTTTATCTCTCCTCCAGGCTTTGTTTTTAAAGTTGGGTCCGGTGTCAAGACCCAAGCTTTTTACAACCCATGAAAAAAGAGGATACTACATGGACAGAGTAATTTCTATTGTAGGGCACACTGCCCTTGATTATATTGTAGATGTTGAAAGAATCGCAGGAAAAAATGAGTCGTCCCCTGTCATTGACTATGAAGAATATCCTGGCGGAGGGGCTGCCAATATTGCAGTTGCCATTGCAAAACTGGGAGGAAAGAGCCAGCTGATTTCTCCTGTAGGTACGGATTTTGTAAGTTCAGGATATGAAAAACTTCTTAAAGAAACAAATGTTGACCTTTCTCGTCTTTATATAATTGAGGATCAGAAAATTTCGAAAGCCTTTATTTTCACTGATCGGGAAGACAACCAGACAACCTATTTTTACTGGGGAGCTTCTTCAAAATTCAAAAAATTGGAACCCGAACCTGTAGATTTTGTCCATCTTGCAACCGCTGACTCGGTCTATAACGCAAAACTCGCACAAATTGCCGACTTCGTCTCCTTTGATCCGGGCCAGGATCTTGTTACGTATTCAAAAGAAAATCTTGAATTAATACTCGCTCATACTGACATCCTTTTTGCGAACCGGCACGAGATCAGACGAGTTTCAGAGATGACCGAAAAAAGTTTTTCCGAACTCAAGGCCATGATCGACATTATTGTAGTCACATATGATTCCAAGGGCAGCAGGATCTATACAGGTAAAGACGAATTTTTAATTCCTGTAATTTCTGTCCAGGCTGCAGATCCCACCGGAGCAGGAGATGCTTATAGAGCAGGTTTCCTTCTCGCCCTCACAAGAGGATACCCGCTTCCGACATGTGGGAAAATTGGGTCTACAGTAGCTTCTTTTGCTGTGCAGACACGAGGCTGCCAGACAGGTCTTCCAACCTGGGAAGAAATGAAAGCCCGTTATGAAGCAAATTTTGGAAGGCTTGAGAAAGAGTGCTGAAATTGCAAATGCCGAAGAAGCATGATCAAAAGTCAAAAAGTATATAAAATATTACTTAATGATCCACGCATTATAACCCTCCACATATGAAAAAGATAGTAAACAAAAAGGGATGCAGATGAAACTCGCAGCACTGGTTTCCGGTGGCAAGGACTCGATTTTTGCCATATATAAAGCCCTCCAGGAAGGGCATGAAGTCACCCACCTGATTAATATTATTCCCGCAAGGGACGATTCCTACATGTATCATTCCATCAACCTCCACATGGTAGAACTAATCTCTGCCGCCTGTGAAATCCCTCTGGTCCAGCAAGAGTCCAGCGGAATAAAGGAGCTGGAGCTGGATGACTTGACCCTTGCCCTCAAGAAAGTAGATGTAGACGGCGTGTCCGTAGGTGCGATTGAGTCCCAGTACCAGGCAGGTAGGGTGAAGAAGATCTGTGATGCTCTGGGGCTTAAGGTCTATACTCCTCTCTGGCACAAGGATCCTGAAGAACTACTTAATGAGATGTCAAAAGTACTGGATATTCGGATTGTCAGGGTCGCAGCTGAAGGTCTCGACGAATCCTGGTTGGGTCGCCCTATTAATGTGAACTCGATCGAACATCTCAAAGCGATGAACAAGCGATACATGGTTCACATGGCCGGAGAAGGTGGGGAATATGAGACTGTTGTGCTTGATGCCCCCTTTTTTAAAAAGCGAATTGAGATTGTAAAAAGCGAAGTTGAATGGCAGGGTGACACTGGCTCTTTAAAGATCCTGGAAGCAAAACTTGTTGACAAAAATTAAGGGTTATAAAGACTTCCTGAGAAACAGGTTAAACCCAAAGACATTTATATTTATTTTATAATTACAAGCGCTTTAATTGCTACTCTATGAACAAAATCCATTTAATTTGGATCTTTTAATTTTTTACTTTTTACTCACTAATTTTTATTTTCTATATTTATCTCTTATCATTCATGTAGCTTCTCAAGTCTAATGTTTGTACAGTTTTTAAAATTAATTCAAATTTACAATGTAGGTATAATGAAAAAGATCTTTCCTAAAAAACGCAAGTACTGTGAAAAACATACGACAACTAACAGTATATCAATATTTTTATATATTATTTTTTATATTTATAAAATGGGGCATCTGAGAAAAACCTATTTCTGTTGTAAACCTCAGCCAACACTTTTCCCCCAAACTCCCCACTCCAACTACTCAGATGCCCTCTCCCAAACACGATCTTTTCTAATACCTGACATGAAAGTATCATGACATGAAAGTACGTGAGAATAATGCTTCTCATGTACTCTTTCTTTCCTTCTTTCCTGTAATTGGGATTATTTCACTACTATTTTTTTGTTCATCAACTGGAAATGTCTCAGTTCAAAAGTTTTCTCAATCGAAAAGACTTCAAGGTAATGCCTGGATAGCTTTATCTCATTATTCAATTTATAATTCTTCGTTCAATTTTCCATCCTTCGCCGAAATTACCATACTTTCAAGCCCACTATCAAGTTGTGATCCTGTCAACCGACTGATCTTTTATAATATCAGCTTTTCCCTGTTCTGGACTCTCTGCGGCCTCAAGAATCTCTCTCAGATATTCGAGTACGTCTTCCCTGAGGCTTTCGTTTTCAAGAGCAAAGTCCAGTATTGATTTTACGTACCCTAACCTGTCGCCTGTATCGAACCTTTTTCCTTTGAACCTGCAGGCATAGATAACCTGAGACCTGTTAAGAACCCGGATCCCATCAGTAAGCTGGATTTCATTTCCTACCCCTGTCCCGGCTTCTTTTATACAGTCAAATATTTCTGGAGTGAAAACATAGCGACCTATTGCCCCCAAATTTGAAGGAGCATTTTCAGGTAAGGGCTTTTCGACGATATCCTCAAGCATATAGAGAGAGTCAGAGAGTTCCTTTCCTTTTATAATTCCATAACTGTTCAGTTTTTCATAAGGGACTTCTTCCACTGCAAGTGTGGATCTACCATACTTTTCAAAATATTCAATGAGCTGGGCAGTGCAGGGCTTGTCGTTCACAATAATATCGTCCCCGAGAAGCACGGCGAAAGGTTCGTCCCCAATATGGTTTTCTGCCCTGAGAACCGCATCTCCGAGCCCGTTGGGCTCTTTCTGGCGGATATAGTGAATATCTACAAGAGAGGAAACGTCCCGGACAAGTTTTAGAAGTTCACTGTTATGTTTTTTCGCAAGGTGCATTTCGAGTTCAGGAGAATCGTCGAAATAGTCTTCAATTGCCCGTTTCCCCCTGCCTGTAATAAT
>Ga0074193_1002300_pt1 | contig 17848 bp, 23 predicted proteins | sample EPASupsiteHSE605_FD_64523 | JGI IMG/M metagenome (GOLD analysis project Ga0074193, IMG submission 64523) | Bioremediated contaminated groundwater from EPA Superfund site, New Mexico - Sample HSE6-05 | ecosystem: Environmental > Aquatic > Deep subsurface > Groundwater > Contaminated ... | reverse complement strand
CAGCTTCAACACGCTTTACACAGGTAATTCTTATCTGTTCAAGCGCTTCATGTGATAAGCGTCGCCCATCGTTTACTTTCATGGCTATAGTATATCATATGTTTTCTTACTTGTGAATGTATTAGTAAATATTGATTTCTATTCCACTGTAAACAATAGTCTTTACTTTTTTCTACCAAAGTAGTCAATCTTTTTCAGAGTTAGTTATTCAATAAATCTAACATTAGCTTAACCCTTAACGCCTGTTCCTGAGCGAAGCGAAGGATTGGCGTGGTTTTTGCGTGATCTTCTCGCAAAAACCATGACAAAAGCCGTTATAGGGTTGAAGCATTTGTTAGAAATCTTTCTTCGCCGAAGGCGATCATTAAAATCTTTATATTATATCAGAATTCTTAAGTTTTCTCTGCTTAAGTCAACTTTTTTTTAGCGAGCAAGACTTCGAGAGAAAAGCGTGTACTTCGTTATAAAATTAATATGAATAGATCTCAAATTAATAGGTCATTCAAACAAATATTTTTACTACCTTTACTTTCATAATAACGTAACATTTCATCAATTTTCTTTTTATCATAACTGGTAATACAATCTGATAGAACATTAACGCTATATTTTTCTTTGCATAAGTTGTAGCAGGTAGATTTTACGCATGCAACAGCATCTGCTCCTGTTATGTAGAATTTACTGATTTTATTTTTACTAATAAAATCTGCAAATTCTTTACTGCTTAAAGCATTTCCTATGTATTTTGTAAAAACATTGTTGGATACAATTTTCAAGTCTGAAACTAATTCTGCCCCATGTGTATTTGGTTTAAAGGTTCTTGTACCCGCTGACAAATTTTCATGCCTTATATAAACAACATGAATATTATTATTGACAGCCCAATCAATAGCTTTGTTGATATTGCCAATAATATCCTTGTAATTCTTTGTTATGTCATTTTGAATATCTATTATTACTAATGCTTTTTTCTGCATCATGTTTTCTCCCGTTATTTTCTTTTCTTATCTGCTGCCCGCAGGGTCTTTCTAACATTTTCGCTTAACCTTTAAATCCGTCCTGAGCGATAGCTCAGGATTGGCGCGCATTTTGCATTGTTGTTCCTGCAAAATGCGTGACAACAGGATTTATAAGGTTGAAGCGGGAGTTAGGCGAAAGTCTTTTCTCTTTTTCCTTTTTTACTACTTTCTTCAAGTTTCCCTGTTACAAACTTATGTAATATACTTGTAACTAAGGTCTGATAGGGAATCCCTTCTTCTAATGCTCTCGTTTTTAATGCTTCCACATCTCTTTTTGATATCCTTACATTTATCCTATAGTCTTTGATTGCAGTTTCAGAGGCCGCAACAATTAATTTCTTCTTCATTTCTTCAAGATTTTCTATACTCTTCCATTCTCCATTCTCTATGGATTCAATTATCTCTTTATCTTCTTTGGTATTCATATGCTTCCTCCAAGTTTATAGTGCTTTGTATATTTTCTGCTTGGATATAATGTCTTTAAAAAGAAATTCCCGTTTGCTTCTGCTACACAGGGAATACAAAAAGCATAATCTTCTATCTCAACGACTAAGATTATTTGATTCTTATATTTCTCTTTATTTGGATGTTCTAATACATCGAGTAGATGCCCTTCTTCTATCGCAACAACTATTCTTTCAAAAGACACTCCTCTTTCTTGCTTTAAGAGGACATTCTTTTCTTCATTCCAATAGAAACTCATAATATAAATATATGCCTATGTATGCCTTTTGTCAACATTTAAAATATTAAGAATGTAAAACTAACTAATTCTATTTAGTATATATTCTTGCGCGCGTTAGCGCGTCCGCCTAACATTGGCTTAACCTTTAAATCCGTGCCCGAAGGGCTTGGCGTGGTTCTTGCGCTATCTTCTCGCAAGAACCATGACAAAGGATTTATAAGGTTGAAGCAGTTGTTAGCAATCTTTTCTTATTCATAATGTGTCCACATTCGCAATATTCGTACTGTCTTTTCTTTTAAAAATATTTGATATACTAATCGATGTTGAATGTTTATTCTTCTTGAATATGCTCCAGATAAATCGCCAATCAATTTTTCATAAGGAGGTTCTGCTTGGAATGGATCATTTTCCAATATTCCAATTAATTTTTTGACTCTATTTTCAAGCTTTGATTCAATTATCTTTTTTGAGTCTTTAATTGCTTGTCTCGAATAGACTATTTCCCACATTACCAATCAATCTTCTTTATGCTTTTTGATAATGGTTCTTTCATTCCATTGATTATGGATTCCTTCATTCCTGGAATTGAAGTTAAATAGAGAGTTTCCTGTATAGATTTCCAATCGTCTTCTGATACTAATACAGCATTATTTCTTTTCCCAGATATAATTACTGGTTCATGAGATTCATTTGTTTGATCAATTAGCCTATACAGCTTTGATCGTGCAGCACTTGCGGTTAAAACTGCCATAATTACCTCTATATCATATAGTACGCTATTACGTACGCTTTGTCAATAGTATTCTAATTTTTATCTTTCTTGCTGCCCGCAGGGTCTTGCTAACATTAGCTTAACCCTTAACGCCTATTCCTGAGCGATAGCTCAGGATTGGCGTGGTTTTTGCGTCATCTTCTCGCAAAAACCATGACAAAAGGCGTTATAGGGTTGAAGCATTTGTTAGGTTTTTTAGCAAAATGCATATACAATATTTTTCTCTTCTAAATATTTATCCAAATTCCCATTTGGTTTTTCTAAAGATATTAAAGCAAAAAAAGAAATACATCTTAAGAAAAAAACATTCTCACCTTGTATTTTATATAAGAAGAAATCAAATCCTAAATTTGTAACATGTCTTCGTTGATTTTCATCTTTGTAGAAAACAGATTTCAATGTTGAATCAAATTCTTTTGTTGTTCTTAAGATTGTATAATAATGCCAATCTTCTTCAGTTTTATTTAAAATGTAATTTATTGCTCTAGATAATATATCATCCTTTGTACCTATAGTGTAATATTGATTCAAAATCAGTATTTCAAGACCAACTTTTAGCATAAACTTAGCAATATATTTTCTGTTTTTATCAACAACAGGTAATATTACGGATATTTCATCATCTTTAAGAAAAACAGGAGCTCTTTTGTTTGATAAATCTAAAGTCACTCTTCCAGGATTTTTAGGATTAGCTATCCAATTAATATAATAACTACTTGCCTTTGTTGGTTTACCTTTTTTACTTACATTTCCATTAATACAACGTTCAATTCCTAATATTGTTTTTTCTTGAACTATCTGCTCAAATTCACTAAAAGTGTTATTACATTTGTTACATATCCAACCTTTACCAATTATTGCTAAATCATTTCCCATTGATTCAGGGATAATATGCTCAACTGAGGTAAAATCGCCTTTATCTGTGTTATTACAAAAAATGCATTTATATGGAGGATTAATGATTTTCATTCTTCTTTTATTACATCCTTGGCCCGAAGGGTCAACCTAACATTTCGCTTAACCCTTAACGCCTGCTCCCGAGCAAAGCGAGGGATTGGCGTGGTTTTTGCGTTATCTTCTCGCAAAAACCATGACAAAAGGCGTTATAGGGTTGAAGCATTTGTTAGGCGTATTTCTTTTCTATAATTATCTTTATTCTTTTTCTTCAACAATTCTACTTCTTAACCTTGACTTTTTCATCAATATGTACATACTTTGTACACATGAAGGATGTTCCCTTTGTTTGGGATCCAAGAAAGAACCTTATCAATCAAACGAAGCATGATATTGGCTTTGATGAGGCCAAGACTGTCTTCTTTGATGAATATGCTCGTGTAATCTTTGATCCTTTACATTCTACCGAAGAAGATCGTTTCATCATCTTAGGTCTTAGCTCAAAATTACGGCTTTTAGTTGTTTGCCATTGTTATCGTGAATCGGATTCTATTATCCGATTGATTTCAGCCAGAAAGGCTACAAAGAAGGAGGAGACCTCCTATGAAAGACACCGACATGCTTGATAACTACGATTTTGATAAATCTATTAAAAATCCCTATATCAACCGCCTCAAGAAATCTATAACTATTCGGCTTGATACTGATACAATAAATTACTTCAAGACACTTTCTAAAGACTCAGGGATTCCTTATCAGACGTTAATAAACTATTTTCTTTCTCAATGTGCTAAAGAAAAGAAAAAGCCTGAAGTTGTATGGGAGTGATAAATATTTTTACCATCCTGCCTCTGTAATATAATTCTCAATAATCTTCATATTGCGCGCGAAAGCGCGTCCGCCTAACATTGGCTTAACCCTTAACGCCTGTTCCTGAGCGAAGCGAAGGATTGGCGTGGTTTTTGCGTAAAGGAGCGAAGCGACTCGCAAAAACCATGACAAAAGGCGTTATAGGGTTGAAGCAGTTGTTAGACGATATATTTTTTATCTTTTATAAGTTTTTCTTCAATAAGCATATTAAGTTTTTCAATTCTCCAATATGCCATTTTTGACATTTCAAGATCCCAAACAATTTGTTTTCTCAATTCTGCATGCAGATGAATTCCATTTCTTAAGTTATAAAAATGTATTATTTCTTCCATTAACGGTTTATCAATCAATCCCAACTTAAAAGCAGCATCAGCTTTATCATCAAACCTTACTTTTGTAATATCTCTTTTTTTTAGATCAAGATAGTAAGTTTTAATATCTTTCCCATCATGTACCAATGCATCTTTTATAATACTATATTTCTCAGTTGGTATTGATATTTCTTTAGGTGCTTTTATGTATTCTAAATCTTTAACAAGCTGATCATCCTTATAAAGTGTGAAAAGAACATAATGAATAATTGCTTCATAAATATTTGCATACATTATTACTTGTAATCGAATTTCTGCATCTAGTAATTCATCTTTTGCATTCATCCCTTCAAAAAACTTATAAACATATCTTGCTATGTAATATTCTTTTGATATTCTACTTCTAAGATCACTATCTTGTATGTATAAGAATTGCTTATCTATTTCAGTTTTATCGGGTAAATGCCCTTTAACATATGTATTAATATAATTTTTAACATCATCTTCAAATGCCATATTTTCTCCAAAACATTCTATATTTCAAACATCGGGTTAACATATTTAATTATCTCTTGAGGATGTATCTTTTTGCGCGCGTAAGCGCGTCCGTCTAACATTTTCGCTTAACCTTTAAGCCCGACCTGAGCGTAGCGAAGGTTTGGCGCGATTCTTGCGCCACTTTACGCTTCCGCTCCTACTTTACAGAATCTCGCAAGAATCGTGACAACAGGGCTTATAAGGTTGAAGCGAGTGTTATGTCTATTTCTTTTGATATTTCTTATATAATTCTTCATATAGTTTACTATTCTTTTCATATAAACGATCATCAAAATGTACTCCATCTTTTATTGGAAAATCACCACCCCATTGCATTCCTGCTATCTTACATCCAGTAATAAAGTTCTTTATTGCTTTAGGCAGGCTTTCGTAGTTATTAAGTAAAGGACTGTTATATAGTTTATTCTTGTATTCTAAATTAATATCAAGAGCATGCCCAACGAGATGATTTGATTTCTTTGCTGGTACAACAATAGCATTATCAACAACTTCTCCATCAATACGAAAAGACTCTTGAACTTCAACTTTTATACTAAATAGCAAAGCTAAATCATTCATTACTGCTGTATATCTTTTAAAACTTTGATCAATTAGAATTTCTTTATCAAATGTCCTATAGTGTACTTTTATTAAGCCGCCTTGCGCAAATAGATTACCACCTAATAAAATCATAAGTACAAATATTACTATTCGCTTCAACAAAATCTCCTAATCACATACTCCTGAAAACTTTATGTAACATTTTATATAATGCATTTTTTACTTATTTCAATTCAACATGAGATAATGTAAATGTTTTCTTCTTTTGATTTCGCGCCGAAGGCGTCGACATAACATTGGCTTAACCCTTAACGCCTGCTCCCGAGCGAAGCGAAGGATTGGCGTGGTTTTTGCGTGATCTTCTCGCAAAAACCATGACAAAAGGCGTTATAGGGTTGAAGCAGTTGTTGGACGATCCTAATTAACTCTCTAAATACTTTCTAACTACACTCACCTTCCCAATTTTATAATCTACGAATCCTGACTTTTTATACATTTCATATGGACCATTCCATATACCGTATTCTGATTTTGATCTTTTCTTTGGATATGCTTCTATTACTAAGTACCCTCTTTCTATAGCATCTTCAACTATTCTACTTAAGAGTTGCTTTGCTATACCTTTTCTTCTGTATTCTTTTTGAATTATAAAACAAACTATAGACAACACCTTTTCTGAAGCATCATTAATATCATCAAGCCTAGGATATTTCTGCTTTTCATTTGTATTTACCCAACCTACTACGTTCCCATCCTCATATGCCAAATATCCCTTCATCCTGCCAGTTTCAATTAGCCATTTGGCATAATCTTTTCTTCTATCTGATTGGTTTTCATATTCCCTTGGTTTTGGGTAATAAAACGCAGTACAGTAGCAGCCATTCCATTCTTCATGATCTATGAATGCCCGATTATCAAAGAAATCAAACCAATCAGACATAGTATCAAGATTTAATTCTTTTATTAACATTTCAAGCTCCTACGTGCGCGCGTTTAGCGCGTCCGTCCAACATTGGCTTAACCTTTAAATCCGCGCCTGAGCGGCGTTGCGAAGCAACGATGCGAAGGCTTGGCGTGGTTTTTGCGTGATCTTCTCGCAAAAACCATGACAAAGGATTTATAAGGTTGAAGCATTTGTTAGCTTTCTTTTTTTAATCAAATTGAAGCTCTATCTTTTTATCTGCTTCCATTTCAAAACACATTTTTATCTGTTCTTCCGTTACTCTTCCTGTTGATAGTTCAGGAATTTCCTCTATACTAAAGAATTTAGCATCATGTGTTTCTATGTTATCAATCCATCCCCCATTTAAATACAGGCATTCTACAAATATTTTATATGCAGAATAGGGAAATTCATCAGTAATATGCTTATTTCTATCATGAATAGCTATAACACGTAGTGGCCTAACATCTATTCCGGCCTCTTCTTTAACCTCTTTTATTATATTCTCTTTAACACTCAAACCAATATCAGCATATCCACCAGGCAGCGACCATTTGCCATCGAGCTTTTCTTTAACAAGCAATATTTTTTCTTGTTTAAAAACTACGGCACGTATATCTATTTTTGGCGTTTGATACCCTGTCTCATTGGCAAATAAGTTTCTTACGATTTCATTTTCAAGCAAAGCATGTTTACTTACTATATCTACACTAATTTCCCGAATTCTTTTATAACGTTCTAGATCAAAATCATTTTTAGAAAACTGAAGCCCTGCTTGCGATAACGATTGTAGTTCTTTTGCCCAAGCTAACCATTGATTATTCAAGTGAATTCCCTTTTTATAGTAATATAATCATTTGTATAACTCATTTTATGTTCCCAACAAACGATAAAATTTTCTTTTATCCCCCTGGCGCGGAGCGCTCAAGCTAACATTGGCTTAACCTTTAAAGCCTGGCCCGAGCTACTGCGAGGGATTGGCGCACTTTTTGCGTAAAGGAGCGTAGCGACTCGCAAAAAGTGTGACAAAAGGCTTTATAAGGTTGAAGCATTTGTTAGAATTGCCCTCTTATGTATGGATGCAAACCATGTTGCTTATGCCAGCTAACATTTTATAGTGACCAACCGGTAATACCTTACAAAAGCCTCAAAAAGAGGAAACTCCTATGCTGCTCCTCTTCGCGTGCTTAATCTCATTGCCTTAAGCGGCTCTTGGATTCGCTTTTTCGCAGCTCTTCAGGTTTCGATAACTCATTCCGCTTTTCTACTACTTGTTACTTTCAACATATGCTTTCTGATAAATCATTGTTAATCTGCGAAAAAGCGAATCTCTTTGCCGCCCTAATCAATCGACACAAACGCGCTCTTGGAGCAGCTCTTTGTTTCCTCTTTTTTTACAGGTGTTAAGATTTTTTATTTTCTTATATCCTTTTTAGGATCTTACATAATTCTTGGAATAAGCTTATGTTTTGATATTACGATACATAGGTCATTCTAACATTGGCTTAACCCTTAATGCCTGTTCCTGAGCGTAGCGAAGGATTGGCGTGGTTTTTGCGTCATCTTTGAGCAAAAACCATGACAAAAGGCGTTATAGGGTTGAAGCATTTGTTAGAAATCTTCCTCTTGTCTCTCTAGGTCTTTTACTATTGTCTTTAATAAATCTTAAATTCTCTCTTTATGTTCTCAGTTTCTTTTCATTATTCAATAATATCGTCTTTATTTTCATATTTAATATAGTCTTCTCTTCTTGGGCTAAATACTTCTATCGCCACAGAATCTTCAAGTATTTCTGCCTTATGCTTAACATTTGATAAAATTGTCCAACTATCACCAACATGTAAAACTTGAGATTTTCCATCAATAAAGAGCCTAATGCTACCTTTTACCAAATATCCAGTTTGTTCATTTATATGCTTATGTTCTGGAAGTGCAGAACCCTTTTTAAGTAAGAACTCAACAAGTAATGAATTTTCTCCATAGCTAAGTGTCTTAATACTTATGCCAGAGATTATTTCTTTGTATCCATTTCTCGACGCAATGCCAAACATGTGCTTTTCTCCATTATGTTGACTGATAATTACTTCAATGAACTATAAATATTCTTCCTGCGCGGGAGCGTCTTTCTAACATTGGCTTGACCCTTAACGCGTCAATTGGCGCGATTCTTGCACCACTTTACGTTATAGCTCCTACTTTACGTTGATCAGCAAGAAGCGTGACAATAGCGTTATAGGGTCGAAGCAGGTGTTGGATTTCTTCTTAATCTATTTCTCCTATATACCATAATTCATTTTCGTATATAGAGTCATCATTTGTAAGTATTTCTTTAAATCCTTTAATTCTTAATGTATCTAGCATTTTTAGATTTCATTCTTTTAAAATATCTCTTGTCTCTTCTAAAAGTATCCATTTCTGATATTCATTATTCCTATAAAAGTATCCTTCATAATGACTATTTCCAAAGAATACTATAATTTCTGAATACCATAATGCTGGCAAATTAATAAATGCGATTACTCTAATATCTAATTCTGTTTTTGGCTTTAATCTTATAAGGTTTTCTACTCCATCAATGATTGTTTGTATACATAAACGCCTGATTTTAAATGAAATCTTTTCTAAATCAATAAATGATTGCTCTATTGGTAAATGCATATGCCAATAACCGTTTTCAATATCGATTTTAGGAAATTTTACTATTTCTTTATTGATTCCTTCAATCATGCTTTTTACTTTACGCTTCTGCCCTCGAACTTTCTTTTTAAGACTTGAATTTAAGTTTAGAACTCTCATTTATTTCCTGCTATTACTGGCCGAAGGCTCAATCCAACATTGGCTTAACCTTTAAAGCCTGTTCCTGAGCGAAGCGAAGGATTGGCGTGGTTTTTGCGTGATCTTCTCGCAAAAACCATGACAAAAGGCTTTATAAGGTTGAAGCAGTTGTTAGCAGGTTTTTATTTTAATCCAAGTACCATCTTTATACCGTCTTCAACATCTTCCATAATTTGTTTTTGAATTTTTGATGCTTGTTCAAGTAATCTTTTTCTATCAATAGCATATAGCTGCGAAACAATGATAACAGAATCTTTAGATAATCTAGAATCTTCTTTATCTAAAAATACATTTCCAGGTGCTTCTTCCAATATCAAATTTGTAGTTAAAGGAACAACGATAATTGTATTAATTTTGCTTCTATTGAAGGCATCATCTTGTACAATTAGAACAGGTCGTTTAAAACCTGGTTTACTTCCAAATGGAATACCAAAATCTGCCCACCATATTTCACCACGCATCATTTTTGGTTAATTCCCTTATTGATTCTAGGCTTGCTTCTTCAATATTTGATTCTATAGTACTATTTTTATATATTTCATTCAATTTTTCAGTAACACTATCTCGTTTATGGTGGCTAATATATTCCTCAAGTGCCTTCGCAAAAAGCTGACTTCGAGGAATTCCCATTGATTTTGCAGCTTTTTCTGCGTCTTTATACAAACGTTCTGGAAGCGATACTGCTGTTTTCATATTTATAGTATAACTATGGTATAACTATTTGTCAATATCGATTCAATTTTTTGAATCCTGCTAACATTGGCTTAACCTTTAAATCCGCGCCTGAGCGAAGCGAAGGCTTGGCGTGGTTTGTGCATTGTTGTTCTTGCACAAACCATGACAAAGGATTTATAAGGTTGAAGCATGTGTTAGGCAGATTTTTTTACCTAATCAAGCCTTTCAAGCTTGATTCTTCAATATTTATACTTCTACCATATTTATAAACTAAGCTTTCTACTAGTATTTTATCTGATTCACTTGTTTTCGGACCTAGTCTAATTGTCATATTTCTAAAAGCTTCTTCATCAATATCTAGATATAATTCTTGAGTAACTATATTTTCTTCTTCAATCTTATCTATCCAATTTGGTATAAGATCATTAATATTATCATTTTCTATTTTAAATATAGCTTTTGGTAAAAACATAATCTTATAGCGCCATTCATTTTGGAAACTCCAAATATTTAATTTAACAGATCCAATTTTATTTGGAGCAATGCCTATACTTGCACCTACTGGGAAATAACAAATATCTTTTAGTTCACTACTAGAAAGGTACTTAATACTTGAAAGAAAATTTTCATTAGGACTAAAGAACAAATTCATTTTCCCGGCATCTTTATTGAAATTAGAATTAAATGGATCAATTTTAAATGGCATTAGATGGCCAATCTTGCGACCTTTTGTAGTTGTTTCATGTTTTACTTTTAAAATTCTTTTTCGTCTATTAACATAATAATTGAATGGAAACTTTTTCAAAGCTATTCTTACACCATGCATATCTGGAGTATACATATTCCAAAATGGAAGGCTTTCTTCACTCAATTCAGTCCATGAACTAATAAAATAAAACTTTCCAATACTTCTAATATCTTTTGATACACCATCTTGAGTATCATCAACTTTATCCAACCTATTAAATTTAATATTTCTATTTGATAATATGTAAGAAAGTGATTCAATACTTGTATAATGATATAAAATATCTGGCATAATTATCTTAGCCTCAGTTTATGTATGAATTTTTCGACCAATGTGATTCTGCCTAACATTGGCTTAAGCTGGGAGCTTCGACCGCGAAGCGGTTGGCGCACTTTTTGCGTAATCTTCTCGCAAAAAGTGTGACAAAGAAGCGACTCAGCTTGAAGCAGGTGTTAGGCGAAATTTTTATTCATTGTCCTTTTGTATTTATATCAGTTGCTTATATACATTCTGATATTTTTCATGTATCATTTTTTGATCAAACGCATAAAACTCTTCTAATAAACTTTCAAGCTCTTCTTGGTCAAAGTATTTTTCCGTATTCACAAAAAATACCTTATCTTCTTTTGCTATATGTACTGGGTAGAATACTGAAAGCCAATTAATAATTTCTGCAATTTTTGATACTACTTTTAAATTGCCGTTACGATATTTAGTATTGAGTTCATATATCTCTTTTACTTTTTGCCTTGCTTGTGTATGCTCATTAATTAGTTCAGTCATAATTTTTTTATCTTCCGCATTAAGTTTTTTATTCTCAAGCTTTTTAAATAATATGTCTTCTTCTTTCCCATGATGCGTTCTATCAGCATAAGTTCTTATAAAATCGACAATTGTATCTATGAACAATGGGTTATATGTCTTTTCAGTCATAATATTTGCTTTTTCTCTTGCAACAATGAGCACTTTTTCTATTAAGCGATGTTCAATCATCAGAAGTCCTCTTGGTTTCATTAGACTACTCCTTTTTAAAGGTAAATTTGAAAATGATAAAACATAAATAATTGTATTATATAAAACAAGCTATATACTATTCTTGCGCGCATCAGCGCGTCCGCCTAACATTGGCTTGACCCGCGAGGCGTTAAGCTGGCGCGGTTTGTGCTTACGAGCGAAGCGAGCTGCACAAACCGTGACAGTAGCCGAGTCGGGTCGAAGCTTTTGTTAGAACTATTCGCTTGAATATACGACGCGCTTTGTCTGAAACAACAAATTCCATTGTCACTGTATAACATATTTCTATTTGCTGTTAACAATAAAAAAACTCTACTGCACAAAATATACATTTAAAACTTTAAAAATCTTTAATACGATGCAAATTATATGAACTCAAATATTCCATAACTTTATATTTTCTTTCTCGTATGCTATTCCGGTTGCGGGCGATAATGCCCGCAACCCTTCTAACATTAGCTTAACCGGCGTGGCGTCATTGGCGTGGTTTGTGCCCTGTTGTTCCGCACAAACCATGACAATAGCCTAAGTCCGGTTGAAGCAGTTGTTAGAAAGTTCAGTACTTTTCAAATTTTTCACGTATTTTATCAATGCCAGATACTTTTTGCTTTACAATTTCAAAAAGCTCAAATAGTGGTTCAGAACTTACAATCTTATATAATGAATTGTTTGATCTATCAACAACTTCAAAACATATTCTTGAATACCATATTTTTTCATTAGGATCTGGTTCAAAACTTTTTAGACTACTAAAAACTGAAAATGTACTCGTAACAGCGCTAATTGATGGCCCTCTGTAATCCCTATATTTTTCTTCATATAAAATAATATTTTCGCCTTCAACCTCAGTTTTATAAAATATTTCATACTTTTTATCTGTTTCACTTTTTTCTTTAGGAAAACTATTTACAGTCCATACTAATTCAGCTTTATTTGTCGCTTTTATAATTCCAACTAGCATTTTGTCCCATTTTGTTTCTTTGTTAGCCATTTTACACCCCTTCTAAAGGAATATCTTTAGTATCAGATTCAATACTTGATCGTAATTTAATAGAATACTCAAATATTTTATCCCAATTTTTACTACTTTTTTCTTTATTAAATATTTTAATCTGCTTTTTTGCTTCTTTCACAAGTCTATTCGATAATGATGAAAATATTTTATATTTAAGTATTAGATCACAAATTGATTCAAATCTATAAACAATTTCATTACTTATTAACGTGTCTGAATAAGGAACATTTTCTGAAACTAATTTCGATACATTAATTATCTCGATTTTAATATCATTAATTTGAGTTATACCTTGTGCTTTATTTTTTGATGATCTTACCTTTTGTGATATATATATTGTAAGTAAAAAGCCTAATATCGAAGCAATTGCTCCAATAATGTTTAGAGTATTTACCATTTTATTACCACCATTATATAAGATAGTACAGCATAATTTTTAAATTACATAGTAAATAATCTTTCTAACATTGGCTTAACCTTTAAATCCGCGCCTGAGCTACTGCGAAGGCTTGGCGTGGTTTTTGCGTGATCTTTTCGCAAAAACCATGACAAAGGATTTATAAGGTTGAAGCATGTGTTAGGTATCTCTTTTTTCTTTAATATATTTGTATTATTTTTCTTATTCTTTCTAACTCAACTTTTATTGAATATATGCTTAACATATTGTATTGGCATCAAATAAATCATTCTTGGACCGACGTATGACATTACTTTTCTAATCTCTTCTCTTTTATCTTTTGAATAACAATGAATTTTACACCTTAAGCACGATGTCTTTTTTTCTCCAAATGGACAAACACTTAATTTTTCATGTGCATATTTAATAAGGTCAATACAACTCTTGCATATTACTTCTTGATTATGATTCTTAGTGCAATAGTACTCTATCATGAATGTTACAGTATCTTTTTCTTTTTCAATTTTGCTCATCATTTAGTTGCCTTAATATAATAATACCAGTGCATCAATAATTCTTTCTAGTCTTAATGATGAGATTGGCGATCAAATAAGTCTTTAGAGTATATTTTCTTGCTGCGCGCGAGCGTCTACCTAACATTTGCTTAACCTGTATTTTCGCGCCCGCAGGGCTTGGCACATTTGTGCGTTAGGAGCGAAGCGACAGCACCAAATGTGCCAAAGAAAATATCAGGTTGAAGCAGTTGTTAGATGTCATTCATTGCATTATCTATAATACCCTGTATGATATTATGACAACATTTTCCTAGCGGATTTTTATGTAAGCAATCAGCATTTTTCATAGATCCAGTTACTTTATTTATTTCCTGTACAGTTCTTGCTCCATTATTTTTTAGTGCATTAATAACATCATCTTTTGTAACCCTGCTGCAATAGCATGCAAATATTGGTTTTGATTCGGATTTATACCACAAAGGTACAGTTATGTCATCAATATGAAAAATTATATTTGAACTAACACTATAGTAGGAAATCAAGCAACTTGGATTCATGCATAAAGCATAATTTTCTCTTATAATCTTATTTTCTGTCTTTTCTTTTAGCAAGGAAAAGACAGTTTCTGTTTTTACTGATACACCTACACTATTGCATTCTGGGCATTTCTTAAATGTATTAACATCTATACTTGAATTCTTCATATTTATTTTATCTAAAATAATACTATATTTTACATTTTTTTCTTTTCTTATATTACTAAACATAATTTCATTGAATCTTTGCCTAATATATTCTGTAGAAAGTATTCCGGTATTAATATTCTTAATAAGATATAATCTGCAAGAGTAGCTATAATTAGTTGGTTTTTGACCAGTATATATATCAGTACCATCAATTATAATAGATGGTGAACCTTGAAAATGAACATCACGAGCCATATTTTCATTCTCAACTAATGTAATATGTAATTGATCATCAGGAATTTTAAAATCAGCTAAAATTATTCGCAAATTATTCAATGTATCAGTAGAATTGGGACATCCGTTAAAATACTGAAATTCTATCACAGCAAATTCTCCTTGTGTAGGTTCAATACCATATTACTATTTTTTGCCCGAAGGGTCCATCTAACATACGCTTAACCTGCGAAGGCGGTTGGCGTGGATTTTGCACAATTTCTCTCGCAAAATCCATGACAAACGCCTGAGTCAGGTTGAAGCGATTGTTAGGCAGCTCGTCATATTTATTACTATATACCTTCATCCATTTCGATTTTAGAAATATTCGGTAAACTTCTCATCTCTTTATAAAACTCTGGAATATTCAAACTTACAGGAATTCTCACAAGGACATTGACTTGAACCTTTTCTTTTTGGATTGCCTGAATAACGTCTATAGACTGGATATTTATCTTATAAATGCTTAGCACTTTCCTTATTTTTTTCGTATCAACGGAAGTTCCATCAAAATATAAGTGTATTGATTTTATTCGTTCCGGAGGAAATATGTACTTCTCAAAATAATCAAGGACGACAAGTGCAAACAGAATTATTCCCAATGCCATAAATGCAGGGACATATAATCCTGCTCCAATTGCAAGTCCAATCCCTGCAACAACCCATATTGAAGCAGCTGTCGTTAATCCTTTTACATTATTGCCAAGTTTTAAAATTGCTCCTGCTCCAAGGAATCCTATCCCAGATACTACCTGCGCAGCTATTCTTCCTGGATCTCCATTTTTCATATCGAAAAAATGCTGAGGAATATAAATAGACAACAACATCAGCAACGTTGATCCCACACAGATCAAAATATGAGTTCTTAATCCAGCAGGTTGCCGTCTGCTTTCTCTTTCAAATCCTATTAAGCCGCCAGCAATCGTAAGCGTCCAATTCTACCCATGCTGACAGCATAGAAAATTCGATTATCCTTCTCGCAAGGGAGGGATTATCAATGTACTTAAGAAAAGACCGCGCCATCTATCTCGTCGCCGGAATCACTGACATGCGAAAGCAGATCAATGGACTTTCGGCACTCGCGCAGGATAAACAACCAGCAGCAATATTCTCAGGAAGCTATTTCGTGTTCCTCGGCAAAACGAGAAAAGTCATTAAGATCCTCTATTGGGACAAGAGCGGCTTCTGCATGTGGATCAAAAGGCTCGAAGAAGAAACCTTCCCTTGGACGAGAAAACAGAAAGGCGTGATTGAAATCGAACATGATAAATTCAAGCTCCTCGTACGAGGAATTGATATCTTCAGGGAACACAGAAAGCTTGAATATTCTGCGGTGGCATAAGCGATTATAGGCTGCAAACAGGGCATTTCATGCTATACTGTCTCGCATGGTGAGCGTGCTTGAAAACCTTCCTAATGATGTTGCTAGCCTCAAAAAAATTATCGCCGAACAAGCTACCACCATTAAGGGATTTCAAGAAAAGCTGCTTGCCGAGCAAGAGAAATACGCGGCGCTCCAGCGCCTGATATTCGGCCCCAAGAGCGAAAAGCACCAGAAAGAGAATCCCAAGCAGGATCTCTTGTTCAACGAAGCTGAAACCTTCTTCGATGTTCCCGACCGAAAGCCTGCCACGATAACGGTCGGCCAGCATGAGCGCAAGAAGGCGGGAAGGAAGCCCTTCCCGGACACGCTCGAGCGCAGTGAAATCGTACATGCTTTGAGCGACGAAGAGCGAGCCTGTCCTTCCTGTGGCGCATTGCGGCCGGAAATCGGCGAAGAGCGAAAGGAAGAGCTCAGGCTCATTCCCGCCAAAGCAGTCATTGATGTCCATGTCATGAAAAAATATGGGCCTTGCCCTTGCAAGGAATGCCAGGGCACCGAAACGGCGCCGATTATCCAGGCGCCGGGGAATGCGAAGATCATCCCTGGTTCGAGGTTCTCGAACGGAACGATCGCCTTCTTCCTTACGAGCAAGTTTGTTGACGCGCAGCCCTTCTACCGCATGGAAGGGATTCTGGCCCGCTGGGGCGTGGACACTGGGCGTTCCACCTTGTGTTCGCTTGCCATGAACGCAGGGCGCGCGGTCGGTGACCTTGTGCAGGCGATCAGGGATGATCTAAAGACGTCGCCCGTGATCGGGATGGATGAAACACCAATACAAGTCCTGCACGAAAAGAATCGAAGCGCCACGGCAAAGTCGTATATGTGGGTAGCTTGCGGATTCAGGGAAGGAAAGAAGCTCCTTTTCTTTCACTACCACCCGACACGATCGGGAAGCGTTGCGACAGAATTTTTAAAAGGCTACTCTGGATATCTTCAAACCGATGGCTATTCAGGCTATTCGCAGGCAGGAGAAGCTCCAGGGGTTACCCATGTTGGCTGCATGGCACATATCCGAAGGAAGTTCTTCGACGCGGACAAGGTTTCTGGCGGCTCAGGGGACGCTGCCGAGTTCCTCTCAATGATCGCCAGCCTTTACCATTCCGAGACGCTCCTACGGCAACGGTATGAAAACAAAGAACTCAATGAAGGTTCATTTATTGCTGAACGAAAACGGCTTCAGGAACCACAGCTTGCGCTAATGCATGAATGGCTCACCGTGCAAAGCCAAAGCGTGACGCCCTTGAGCGGTCTTGGAAAAGCGGTTTCCTATGCCTTGGGGCAATGGGACCAAGTTGTGCGCTACCTTGAGCATGCGCTTTTAACGCCTGACAACAATGCGGTCGAAAATGCGATTCGGCCTTTTGTGCTGGGCAGAAAAAACTGGCTCTTCTCGAACACGCCGGTGGGAGCTCACACGAGCGCGGGACTCTACAGCCTCATTGAGACAGCGAAGGCCAATGGCCACGAGCCTTATAAATATCTTTGCTACCTGTTTGACATGTTGCCGAATGCAAAGACGCTTGAAGAGAAGCTCTCGCTGCTTCCGTACCGGCTTAGTCCTTCGGCGTACTAGGTTTTCGTCAAGACGGGGAGAATTGGACGCTTACATTTAGTCCAAGCGATCAGGGATGATCTAAAAGCGTCGCCCGTGATCGGGATGGATGAAACGCCATTACAGGTCCTTCACGAAAAGAATCGGAGCGCCACGTCAAAG
>Ga0074193_1002295_pt1 | contig 17886 bp, 20 predicted proteins | sample EPASupsiteHSE605_FD_64523 | JGI IMG/M metagenome (GOLD analysis project Ga0074193, IMG submission 64523) | Bioremediated contaminated groundwater from EPA Superfund site, New Mexico - Sample HSE6-05 | ecosystem: Environmental > Aquatic > Deep subsurface > Groundwater > Contaminated ... | reverse complement strand
CCTGCCGCCCCCGTATATCAAAGCCGATGCCGCGGGGACCGACTATAAAATCTTATGCCGCTGCGAGCGCTTCTGTTACCGCGCCGACGGCTCCCGGGAGTTATGGAAATGACAAAAATCTCACCTTCTATACTTGCAGCCGACTTTTCGGCGCTGATAAATGATGTCAATGACATAAAAAACGCAGGTGCGGAATATCTTCATGTCGACGTTATGGACGGAATTTTCGTACCAAACATCAGCATAGGCGTGCCGGTTGTCAATTCGCTGCGGAATTCGACAGATATGTTTCTCGACGTTCACCTTATGATTGACAGACCCCACCGCTATGTCAGAGCCTTCTGCGACGCGGGCGCGGACCTTGTCACCTTTCATCTGGAGGCAGATCAGCCGCAAGACCTTTTTGAAGCGATTAAAGCCGTGAAGGACTGCGGGAAAAAGGTCGGGCTGAGCCTGAAACCCAAAACCCCGTCCGTAACGCTGCTTCCATATATTCAACTTCTAGACCTCGTCCTGGTTATGACGGTCGAGCCCGGCTTCGGCGGGCAGTCCTTTATGCACGACCAGCTCCAGAAAATCGCGTCGATAAGGCAGATGATAGATAATCTGAACCCCGCCTGCGAGCTTGAGGTCGACGGCGGTATAGATTCCGTCACAGCTAAGCTCGTCAAGGAGGCGGGGGCAAACGTGCTTGTCGCGGGAAGCGCGGTTTTCAGACAAAAGGACAGAAAGGCAGCTGTCGAGGCGCTGCGGAACGCATAAAGCGGCTTCCAGCTGCGACAGATTTCTTTGCGCATTTCGATTATAATCACAAGGAGCCTTGAAAAAATGTCATTTTTCCCACCCTCACTGGAAACACTCATAGATAAATTCGCGGCCTTGCCGGGAATCGGCAAAAAAAGTGCCCAGCGCCTTGCATTCCACGTCCTGTCTCTGCCCAAGGGAGAGGCGGAGAGCTTTGCCGCCGCCATTATAGACGCGAAATCGAGCGTCCACTGCTGCCCCGTGTGTCAGAATCTTACGGACGGCGAGCTTTGCTCCGTATGCAGCGACGGCAGACGCGACAGGAGCGTAGTCTGCGTCGTCGCGGAACCGAGGGACGTGCTCTCCTTTGAGAGAAGCCGGGAGTATAAGGGCTTGTATCATGTCCTGCACGGCGTGATGTCGCCCATGAACCACATAGGACCCGACGACCTGAAAATCTCCGAGCTTATCACCAGAGTCTCGCAGGGTGAAATCCACGAAGTAATCATGGCCACAAATCCCGACACCGAGGGCGACACGACGGCAATGTATATTTCCCGCCTTGTAAAGCCATTTAATGTAAAAGTGACCCGCCTTGCCTACGGAATTCCTGTCGGGTCGAACCTCGAATACGCCGATGATGCGACACTCACTCGCGCTCTCGAGGGCCGACGTGAAATGTAGAATTGCGAATTCTCTTGCAACAACCACAAAATGATGCTATAATAATTATTCAAAGCCCACAAATGGGCAACAAATTAAGATATAAGTACGAAAGTGCTTTTTATACGGTTACAATTCATTCTGGAAAATTTGGGACGTAGCTAATTATATCCGCGGAGCAGGGCGGATATAATTATACTGGGTGTCCGTGCTTTTTGCGCCCTTTATGACCTGTGATCGGTCAATAATCATTACATAACCCATATCAGAAGGAGAATATTTTATACTATGGCATCAAAACTGAAAATAATTCCGCTTGGAGGGCTCAACGAGATCGGCAAGAACCTCACCGTCTACGAATACGGTGACGATATTATCATTGTCGACTGCGGACTCGGCTTTCCGGACGAGGAAATGTATGGCGTAGATATCGTCATACCCGATTTTACCTATCTTGTACAGAACAAGAGCCGTATCAGAGCGGTCGTCATCACTCACGGACATGAAGACCACATCGGAGGTCTGCCGTATCTCATGCGCGAGATTGACGCGCCCATCTACGCGACACGGCTTACTGCGGGACTTATCGAGCTGAAGCTCGAGGAACAGGGACTTAACGAAAAGGTGAAAATGGTAACGCTTGAGGCGGGCGAGCGCTTTAAGGCGGGCTGCTTCAACATCGAGCTTATCCATATCAACCACAGCATCGCGGATTCCGTGTCGCTGGCAATCAAAACACCGATCGGAACTCTCATCCATACCGGCGACTTCAAAATCGACGTTACGCCTATTGAGGGCGGGATGATAGACCTGACAAGATTCGGGGAGCTCGGCAAGGAAGGCGTCCTAATGCTCTGCTCCGATTCAACAAATGTTGAAAAACCGGGCTATTCCGAGTCAGAGAGCAAGGTCGGCCCTCACTTTGACAGGCTCTTTAAGGACTGCGACAAGCGTATAATCGTAACGACATTCGCTTCAAATGTGCACAGGCTGCAGCAAATCATCAACAGCGCTGCCAAGAATAACCGCAAGGTAGCAATTACCGGGCGCAGCATGGAAAACGTCATGCGTGTCGCGATGGAGCTCGGCTACATGGACGTGCCGAAAGATACGCTTATCGATATTAACCAAATCAACACTCTGCCTAAAAACAAGCTGGCGATAATCACGACAGGCAGCCAGGGCGAAAATATGTCCGCGCTTTACCGCATGGCCTTTTCGGGTCACCGGCAGGTCGAAATCAGCGCGGGAGACAGAGTCATCATATCCGCTTCGGCGATTCCCGGCAATGAAACAACGATAAGCAGGGTCATTAACGAGCTGTTTATGAAGGGCGCCGAGGTCATCTACGACAGGCTGGAGGAACTCCACGTTTCCGGTCACGCCTGCAGGGAAGAACTGAAAATGATGATTGCGCTTACGAAGCCGCGCTACTTTTTGCCGCTTCACGGCGAACAGCGTCATCTTCGCACGCACGCCGAGCTGGCAAAATCTATGGGTGTCGACCCCAGGAACATTGTCATCAGTGACATCGGCAGAATAGTCGAGGTCACTAAAAAAGAAGTCAAATTGGGCGGCACCGTCACCGCTGGCAAAGTGCTCGTTGACGGAACAAGCGTCGGCGATGTCGGCAGTGTTGTTCTGCGCGACAGGCGTCATCTGGCTCAGGATGGCATGGTTGTCGTCGTTATGACCCTTTCGTCAGAGGACGCGAGCCTTATTTCCGGTCCCGACATCGTGACACGCGGCTTTGTATATGTTAAAGAGTCCGACGTTCTGCTGGAGGAACTCAAAAGGGTCACGCTGGAAACGCTTGATTCCTGCGAAAGCCAGCGTATAACCGACTGGGTGACAATCAAGGCGAAGGTCAAGGCAAACCTTTCAGGCTATCTTTACAAGACGACAAAGCGCAGCCCGATGATTTTGCCCGTAATAATGGAAGTATGATAAAAAGCCCTGTGATTTACACAGGGCTTTTTTCTGCCTATTGCGGAATTTTACTTTTTGAGGTAAACTGACAGCATTATTATAATGAGGTCGGCAATTTATGAATATACCTGTTTTCGACGCGCATTGCGACACTATACTCGAGGCTAAAAACAAAAACTGCGGAATAAGGGAGAACAGGCTCCACGTCGACCTGAAGCGAGGGTCGCGCTATTCACCCTATGCGCAGGTGTTCGCTGTGTTTACAAGACCTGCGGCAAGCTGGACAGAGCTTGATTATTCAAAGGACTGGCCGGAGGAGGTGCTGAAAAACATCGGCGCCGAGCTTCTTGGCAAGCTGCTTTATGAATTTGATATAAACGCGGACATGCTAACGCTCTGCAGAAGCGCGTCCGAGGTGAGCAAAGCCACAGAAAGCGGCAAAATTGCCGCGCTTATCGCAATCGAGGGCGCGGAACTCCTCGGCTGCGAGATATCGGACCTGGAACGCGTCTACGAAAAGGGCGTCAGGCTTATCAACCTTTGCTGGAACTATGACAATCCCCTGTGCGGCGCTGCAAACGGACCTACAAAATCGGGGCTTACGAATAAAGGCGCCGCGTTTGTCGGGAGGATGCAGGAACTGGGCGTCGCAGTCGACCTTTCTCACGCTTCCGAGCGCACTTTCTGGGACGTTGCGGGAATAGCGAAAAGACCCGTTATTGCGGGACATTCGAATTCAAAAGCTGTCTGCGACAATCCGCGCAACCTCACCGATTCGCAGTTTCGAGAGATAGTACGGCTCCGCGGTGTTGCGGGGCTCAACCTCTATCCGGAATTTCTGAAGGCGGGAGGAAAAGCGGAAATCGACGATGTTGTCCGCCACGCAGAGCATTTTCTGGAGCTCGGCGGTGAGAAAGCCCTTTGCCTGGGCGGCGACCTTGACGGTATCGACTGCCCGCCGGAGGGCATGACCGGCATTGAAAGCTACGGTGAAGTCTACGACGCAATGCTGCGCAGAAACTACCCGGAGAACCTTGTGCGCGATATTTTCTATAATAATCTACTCGAAGCCTTGGAGAGAATGCTGTGAACATTCAGATTTTCGGAAAATCGAAATGCTTCGACACGAAGAAGGCGGAGCGTTATTTTAAGGAGCGCAGGGTGAAATTCCAGAGTATCGACCTTCCGCGCTTCGGAATGAGCCCGCGCGAGCTTGAGAGCGTGATTGCCTGCGTCGGGCTTGATGCGCTGATCGACGGCAAGGCGAAGGACGCTGAGATACTGAAATATCTTGCCTACGACGCGGACAGAATACAAAAGCTTTTTGAGAATCCCTCGCTTATCAAAACCCCGATAGTCAGAAACGGGAAAAAAGCCACCATCGGCTTTTGTCCCGAGATTTGGAAGGACTGGGAATAAAAAAACGGACAGCCGAAGCTGTCCGTTTTAAATTGTATAGACTTTATTCCATTACATAAGGCAGAAGAGCGACCTGACGGGCCCTCTTGATTGCTTCTGTCAGCTCGCGCTGATGTGCAGCGCAGGTTCCGGTGGTGCGGCGGGGTAAAATCTTGCCGCGCTCGGAGAGGAAGCGGCGGAGCTTCGCCGTATCCTTGTAGTCTATATGCTCACTCTTATCAGCGCAAAACTGACATACCTTCTTGCGCTTGTGATTACCTTTATTCATTCTGTCTCTGCTGTCTCTGTTATCTCTGCTGTCTCTGTTATCAAATGCCAAGGCTTTTTCCTCCTATCTTTGGTGTATTAAATTTGAAACTCAGAATGGCAGGTCGCCGTCTCCGTTATCAAGCTCGGAAAAAGCGCTTCCCTTGAAGCCGCCTTCGCCAGAAGAACGGGGTGCGCCGCCTTCGTGAGCGCCCAGTTCCGCGCCTTCGTGCGAGCGTTTGCCCTCGCCGAAGTAGACATTGTCAGCAACGACTTCAGCGCTTCTGCGCTTGTTGCCTTCCTTGTCCTGCCATTCGCGGATCTGCAGACGTCCGCTGACTACCGCCATGCTGCCCTTTACGAAATACTTGGAAACAAATTCGCCGGTCTGACGCCACGCGACGATGTCGATGAAATCAGTCTGCCTTTCTCCGCCGTCCTTGGACGCGAAATCGCGGTCCACGGCAAGGGAGAAAGAAGCGACCGCCGTTCCGGACGGAGTGTAGCGTAGCTCGGGGTCACGGGTCAAACGACCCATTAGTGTAATGTGGTTGAGCATAAACTGCCTCCTACTCGCAGCGGACGGTTATAAGACTGCGGATCACACTGTCGGAAATACCAAGGATACGGTCGAGCTCCGCGGGAAACTCGGGAGCTGAAGTGAACTTGACGAGAACATAATAGCCATCGGTAAGATCGTTGATCTCATAGGCAAGCCTGCGCTTTCCCATAAGCTCCATCTCATCAAGAGTACCATTCTGTTCGACAAGAGCCTTGAACTTTTCTACGGTTGCTGATGTATCTTCCTCGCTGAGAGTGGGGTTAATGATATACATCACTTCGTACTTTTCTGTTAATTTTGCCATTTTTAGCACCTCCTTCTGGACTATGGCCCCCAAAATAGGGACAAGGATAGCTTGCCATCATATGACAAGCTATCCTATTATACATAAATTATTGCAAATGTCAAGAAAATCACTCAAAACAAGCGATTTCTGAGAGCTTACATGGTTCCGAGAGTGATGATAGCCATTGCATAGACTTCGTCCGCGTTGCAGCCGCGGGAGAGGTCGTTGATTGGAGCGTTCAGACCCTGAAGAATGGGTCCGTAGGCCTCGAAACCGCCGAGACGCTGAGCAATCTTATAGCCGATGTTTCCGGCTTCGATATTGGGGAATATAAAGGTGTTGGCCTGACCGGCAACGGGGGAACCCTTGCACTTAGTCGCGGCGACAACGGGAGAAACCGCGGCGTCGAACTGCAGCTCGCCGTCGATAGCGAGTTCGGGAGCAAGCTCCTTTGCTTTTTCCGTGGCTTCGCGGGAGAGATCGACCGTTCCGCCTTTGCCGGAACCCTTGGTGGAAAAGCTGAGAACGGCGACCTTGGGGTCAATGCCGAAGAACTTTGCGGTTCTTGCGGTTTCGATTGCGACCTCAGCAAGCTTTGCGCTGCCCTTGAGGGTCACATTGCCGTCCTTGTCAACCGTGTCGGGGTAATCGATATTTATAGCGCAGTCGCCCATTGCAAGCCTTTCGTCTTCGCGGACGAGGATAAAGCAGGAGCTGACCAAGTGGGAGCCGGGCTTCGTCTTTACAATCTGGAGGGCGGGACGCACCGTGTCGGCAGTTGAATAAGTCGCGCCGCCGAGAAGACCCTGAGCCTTGCCCATTTTTACGAGCATCGTGCCGAAATAGTTGCTCTTTGCGAGGAGAGCGCGGCATTCCTCGGGACTCATTTTGCCTTTGCGGAGTTCGACCATCGCGTCGACCATTTTGTCCATCTCGGGGTAGTTCGCAGGATTGGCGAACTCCATGCCGTCGAGCTTGAAGCCGCCGGCTGCCGCAGCGGTCTTGATTTTTTCGGGGTCTCCGCAGAGAAGCACGTCCATGATACCGTCAGCAACAAGACGGCAGGCGGCTTCAAGTATGCGCGGGTCCTCGCCCTCGGTGAACACTATTTTCTTGCGGTCATTTTTAAGGTTTTTGATTATTTCTGTAAGCATGATAAGTTTCCTCCCATGTATTTTTAACCTTATGCATTATACACCTATATATTCAAAATACAAATATAAAATACTGTTTTTCACTCATTTTTTGAACTGCAAAAATGATAAATAGCTTGAGCTTTGCCCCGTTTGCGTCTATAATAACACTCGTCTTTCAAAACAAGAATACAGGTACTGCGGCGAGGTGAAATCAAATGTCCGAGGCATGGTATGACGGCGCATCTTTCTCAAGAAAATTCATATTCCGGTTCGGCGACTGCGACAGGCAGAAAAGAGCGAGCCTCTATGCCGTGATGAAGCTGCTTTCCGAACTGGCCGGAGAGGACTACGAAAGACGCGGCCTTGGCTATGAGCGCCTTTCGGGTATTGGTCAGGCGCTGCTCATTTCGCGCCTGAGACTGCAGTTTTTGAGGATGCCGCTGCATATTGAAACTGTTACTGCGAGCACATGGGAACGCTGTATCAAAGGACCTTTTTTCTGCCGTGACTATGAAATCAGGACAGAGAGCGGCGAGCTTCTCGTTTCCGGCTCGAGTCAATGGTTCTTGGTTGACATAATATCCAGAGAGGTGCTGCGCCCCGCTTGCCTGCCCGAGGGCGGACGTCAGGAGGACCCGCGTAAATCGGACGCTCCGGAATGCGAAAGGCTCAAAAAACTCGAGGGACTGTCTTTTCTCGGCAGCCGTACAGTATACTACACCGATCTGGACGCTAACGGGCACGTCAACAACGCCGTCTACGCGAAAATTGCCGTTGACTTTCTGCCCGAAGAGCTCAGGACAAGGGACCTGCGGGAGTTTTCGATTAACTATTTTACAGAAACAAAGCTCGGGGAAGCGCTTGAAATCAGCGGAGGCGAAACCGAAAAGGGATTTGCGGTGCAGGGAATTGCACACGGAACGCTTCACTTCGGCTGTCTTTTCGGCTTCTGAACTGAGGTCATATAAAAAATAACGGAGGAATACAATGGCCGACAGGTGGTTTGACGGGACATATTATAAAAGAGAGATAACGCCGAATTATATGGATTGCAATACCGAAAGACGGGTATTTCTGCACTATATACTCGGGATTTTTTCTGAAATTGCCGGCGATGAGAGTCAGGCCAAGGGGCGCACGCACGAGGTTCTTGTGAATCAGGGCAGAGTTTTTCTGATAACCCGCATGAGCATAAGGCTTCACAGAACGCCGTGCGTTAACGAAACCCTGATTTTCCGCACATGGTTCCGCAAAACCGAGGGCAGATTTTTCCTGCGCGACTGCGATGTGACATCTCCCGAGGGGGAGCTTATCGCGTCTGTTTCGGGAACATGGGTGCTTATCGATCTCGCAGAGCACAGAGTGCTTGACACGAGTGAGCATCCGCTTTCCGGCTTAAAGAGCTTCAGCGAGGCGGCGGACAGTCCTGAATGCAGGAAAGTGTTTTCCGAGGAGACGCTGCCTGTTATCGGTACGCGTCCGGTATATTATACCGACCTTGACTGTAACTGTCACCTGAATAACACCGCCTACAGCAGGATAGCGACGGATTTTCTGCCGCCCGAATATCAAAGCAGGGAAGTCAGGGATTTTGTTATAAACTTCAACAAAGAGACGAAGCTGGAAGACACGCTTGAAATCAGAGGTGAAGGCAGAAGGGACAGCTTCCTTATTCAGGGTATCGCAGGCAATGTCCAGCACTTTGCATGTGAGTTCACGTTCAGCTGAAGATAGTTAAAAAAGGAAGAGCCGGCTCCGATTTTTTTCGGAGCCGGCTCTCTGTTCTTTACGCTTTCCGACAAGCGAACAGCGGTTTTTCAACGTACGCTATCCGGTTTTGTCTTTTTTATGTGAGTTTTGGATTTGGATGCGTTATTTTATGTAAACGACAAAAATTCTGTGTAATTTTTGGCATTCCTGTAGAACGATAAATTTGCAGGAGCCGCTGCAAATAGCACATAATATTTACAATAAACTACAAAATAGTAACAATATATTCTGATAATACTACTAAAAATTACGTTAAATAATTAACTACACTTGCTTTTTTAATAATCTTTTGCTAGCATGAGCGATATGCCTGAAGGAAATGGCCTTAATTCATATCGAAAGTGGGTAATAATTAACTAAATTCCAACTTGTTCGGATGCTTTGTGGGAATAGGCCAGCATTACTGAGTATGTTGCAAAACTTGCGTGTATTGAAGCGCAAAGCGACATTTTTCTCGTTGAGCCTAACGCTATAATTGCGCATACGGAACGACGCCGTAACGCATAGGAATTTCCCCGCAAACGGACAGTAAATGATTAGGGAGGTTTATCTATGAAAAGATTGATGACAATATTGCCTGTGATCGCGCTGGTTTTTATTCTGAGCGGCTATGCTCAGGCGGCATACGACGACGCAGGAGAAACCGTGAGTACGTTTTCTGTCGATGTCGATTATTCCAGCCAGATGATAAGCGCGGCTGTGGCAGGAGATTATGAAGCAGGTATGGCGGCGCAGGAGACGCGCGACCAGAAAATTGCCGCTTTAGAGCTTGACGAGGAAAGCTACACATTTGACGACCTCATGCTGCTTTCCAAGATAATATACGCAGAGGCGGGTTCAGAATGGCTCAGCGATGAGTGGAAAATGTGCGTCGGCGAAGTCGTGCTCAACAGGGTGGCCAGCCCTGAATTCCCGAATACGATCAAGGAGGTCCTAGAACAGCCGGGACAGTATTACGGAGCGAACAGCCGCTATTTCAACAGCCTTCTTCCGAATGAACGCTGTGTAGTCTGCGCGATGCGGCTGCTTAACGGAGAAAGGCTCCTCGAGCCCGCAGTTGTTTTTCAGGCTAATTTCCAACAGGGCGGAGGAACACACACGGCAGTTTATGACAAGTATTTAGGCTGGACTTATTTCTGCTACAGTTCGAAGCTCGAGATGTATTAGAAGAATTCGTAAAAAGACCGAAGCGGAAATCGCTTCGGTCTTTTGCTTGTCGATGAATAGCTCAGAATATATCCTGAACGACCTTCTCAGGAGGCGTTTCAAGCAGGCGGGGGTTCTTCATGTAGTACTTGAGATACTTGAAGGAACCGGCCATATAGAAGCCGTCACAGGTGCGTTCGTCGATTGACGCGCGGTAATCGATGTATTTCCTCTCGACGGGATGACCGGCAGCGTCCAGCTCGACACAGCGGCGTTTTGCGCCGAAAGCAATGAATATCGGAAGGTTTCCGATGTTGTAGATATGGTGGTAAACGGGCGGAATGCCGATTGAACCGAGATCGGTGATTATCATGGAGCCGTGAAAAGGACTGATGTCCAGAAGCGACTGCGGCAGCCAGCCCAGGTAGTCGAGCATCTTGATGATGCCGACCATAGCATTCAGGAAAATGCGCGGCATATGAGCAAAGGTTTCAACAAACTTATCCGTTCCGTTGGAGGAGTCGGCAGACTTGACCTCGTCAATCTTCTCATTTATCTTGCGGTAAACATCGAAGATCGTATCAGAAGGCAGGAACTTGACTTTGATAGTGGTTTCTTCCGCCTCATCGGAGAAGGCCTTCTTGACCGTCATTAAAACCTCGATATAGCTGCGGGCGAATACGCGCTGTCCGGAAACAAAACGGTTGAGGGCGGGACGATAGGCAACGGCTCTCACATAGGACGCGAGAAACATATGCAGCATACCCATTCCCTTGTAGCCTTCAGCGCGCTTTTCACGCAGCCAGCGATCGATTTCCGTGACTTCAACGCTGTCGCTGAAGTAGTTGGTCGCATCGTTCCGGTTCTTCATGACGAAAGGGGTAAACATATTATAAGGGGGGTATGTACGGAGCAGACGTCCGTCGATACGGTCACCAAACCTGCGTTTATAAATGGGCTCAGACATATGTGGTTTCCTCCGAACTTTGTATTTTAAGCTTTCCGGTATCTATATTTCTACCAATTTCGAATTATATATGACAACCTTGCTTATATCAAGAGAGTTTTGTATTATTTTAATAACATGAACCGATAACTCATCACGGAACGCCTCAAGCGGAAAAATGCGAATGTGCGGTATTAACCGGTTTTTTATGCTCTTTTCCTGGATATCCGTCATGTTGGCACAAATAAAGCATTGTTTTTTTTGATTGATTATCGATAATTACTGAGAATACAAGATATGGATTAAATACTTGCATTTTATATTAAATTAGATTAGAATAGACTAAATATTGAAATGTCTGCGGAACGCCTGTGTCCGAAAAAGCGGCCGCGATGAATAAAGTTCCGTTTTCTCTGCGTAGTATATCCGGACAGTTCGGGGGGTGTAAACGAATGTCACTTGAAGCAATAAAGGCTATCAGCGAAGCCGAGGAAAAAGCGAGACTTACAAAAGCCGAGGCAGCAGCTATTTCGAAAAAGCTGATCGAGGAAGCCGAGGAAAAAGGTGTGCTGGCGATTGAAGACGCCAAAAAGAAGGCGGAAGAGGAAATCCGCGACCTCAAGCGCAGAGCGGGCGATAAAGCAAGGGAGGACGCACGGGAGCTTTCCCGCAAGACGGAAAACCGCAAGGCGTCAATGCTCGTCAAAGCGGACGGCAGAATGGACAAGGCGGTTTCACTTGTGATCGAAAGGATTGTGAACAGCTGATGGCCATTGAAAAAATGAAACGGCTCAGACTCGTGGCTGTCAAATCCGAGAAAGAGGCCCTGCTGAAAGAACTCATGCTGCTCGGCTGTGTACAGATAACGGAACCCAAAGAACCGGTGCAGGACACAGAAGAAGCGCGCGCGTTTTCTAAGGAGACGGCAGGCTTCGACGAATGCAGGGCGGAATACGATAAGCTCCTTGAGGGTCTCGAGCTAATAAACAGGTACGCCCCCGCAAAAACGGGTATGTTCACTCCAAAACCGGAAGCCTCGGCTCAGTCCGTGGTGGATGAATCTTCACTTCGCGAAAATCTCTCTCTGGCGGAAAAGCTTTTCGGGCTGGACGAGAGGATTAAACGAATCGCTGCGGAGGAAAGCAGGGTCAGCGGTCTCATAGAAATGCTGAGGCCGTGGGAAAAGCTGGACCTTCCCTTCGAGGTTTCCGAAACGAAGACCTGTTTTGTGATGCCGGGCGTCCTGCCGGTAACTGTCAATCTTGACGCGCTGGAAGCAGAGCTCTATTCGGCAGAGAGCGAAAGCCAGATAATTAAGATTTCGTCCGACAGGGAACAGTACTACCTTCTGCTGATCGCAATGAAGGAGAACAGGAACGAAGTGCTTGAAACAGTCCGCAGGTTCGGTTTTTCCAGACCCTCCGTCGCCGACCTGAAGGGCACGGCTGCGGAAAATGTCTCAAGTCTTTCAGAGAAGCTTAAGGAACTCGGAACGGAGAAAGTGGAGCTCACCGACCAAATTGTTTCGTCGGCCTCCTCTAGAGAAACGCTTGAGCTGTGTGCGGACAGGCTGCTCACAAAAACTGGACGAGCCGAAAACACCGAAAGGCTGCTTTACACCGAAGCGACAATCAATTTTGAGGGCTGGGTGCCGGCCGTAATGGAAAAGCAGCTCGGAAACGTATTATCGAATTTCGACTGCGCATGGGAGACTGCCGTGCCTACCGAGGAGGAAATCCCCGATGTACCGGTTAAGCTCCGAAACAACGCGTTTTCATCGCCCTATTCCATGCTTACAGAAATGTACAGTATGCCGGCGTACAACGGAATTGATCCAAACCCGTTCCTTATGCTGTTTTTCTCGATGTTTTTTGGGATAATAATTGCGGATCTCGGATACGGAACACTGATATTTCTAGGTGGACTGCTTTACAAAATAAAGGCCAAGCCAAAAGGGGTTCAGGCAAGAGCCCCGGGACTTCTGATGATCTGCGGCGTATCGTGTGCGGTGTTCGGGGTACTTTCAGGCTCGTTTTTCGGGGACGCAACTGCGAAGATTGCGGGAATGTACGGGCAAACCGTAAGTATACCGGCACTCATAGACCCGCTGAACAATCCGCTTCAGGTGCTGATAGGCGCGCTTGTACTCGGATTTATCCAGCTTATCATAGGAACGGCGATCAACGGGTATATGCTTATTCGTGACGGACAATGGCTGGATGCAGTCCTTGACGTCGGCTCTCTCTGGCTGTTCTTCGGGGGGATTGCTCTCGGAGCTATGGGCGTCACATGGTATGTCGCGATTGCCGGCGCCGTGATGATAGTTCTGACGCAGGGGAGATCAAGCCCTTCAATCGGCGGAAAGATCGGAAACGGCATTTTCAGCCTGTACAGCGTCGCAAGCGGCTGGTTCGGCGATGTGCTTTCCTATTGCCGCCTGATGGCTCTTATGTTGGCAGGAGCCGTTATAGGAAGCGTATTCAATACGCTGGGCACGATGACAGGCAATTTAGTCGGTTTTGCCCTGCTCTTCCTTATCGGTCACTCGCTTAACCTTGCCCTCAGCCTTATCGGAGCTTTCGTTCACTCGCTCCGTCTGCAGTATCTCGAATTCTTTGGCAAATTCTATCGGGAGGGCGGTAAACCTTACCAGCCTCTCGCAATAAAGACAAACTACTTTAACATCATCGAGGAGGATTAACAAAATGGAAGAATTAGTCGCAAAGTATGGCGGGATGCTGATTGGTATTCTGGGCAGCGGTATCGCGGCGGTTGCGTGCTGCGTGGGAAGCGCAAAAGGAACGGGCATGGCAGGCGAGGCAGGAGCGGGTATTCTCAGAGAGAAGCCGGATTTGTTTTCAAAGGCTCTGATTCTGCAGGTCATTCCTGGTACGCAGGGACTGTACGGTTTCGTAATCTGGTTCATTTGCATCATTCAGATGGGCGTAATGGCGGGAACAGCCGTAAATATGTCTGTTTATGCCGGTCTGCTTTATGCCGGAGCCTGTCTGCCTATCGCTATAGGCGGTACTTTCTCCGCTATTTATCAGGGACGCGTTGCCGTCAGTTCGGTTCAGCTTCTGGCAAAGCAGCCCGACAGCATGGGCAAGGGCGTTATGCTCTGCGTTATTGTTGAGTTCTACGCGATATTGTCTTTCCTCGCTTCCTTTATTATGCTGATCGGTGTCACAGCCGCAGTTAAGTAACGCGGGGAATACTTTAATGGATGGAATAAATAAAATTACGGAGCGTATTGAATCCGAAACCCGCGGGGAAATTGAAGCTTTGCAGGCGGTAACGGCCGAAAAGTGCCGCGAAATAAAGGACAATTACAACAATATGGCTCAGGACGAATACTGGAAGCTTATAAATGCCGGCACTAAGGAATGCGAAATGCAGGTTCAGCGCCTTGCCGGTACGGCCGCGATGGAAGTAAAAAAGAGCATCCTTACCATGAAGCAGGAAGCGGTTGCCCGCGTATTCGGCGAAGCCGTGACGGAGCTCTGCAATATGCCGGAGGATAAGTATGTCGACTTTCTGGCAAGACAGGCGGCGTCTGCCGTGAGCACCGGTCTTGAAGAGCTTGTTTTCAATGCAAGGGACAAAGCGTCCTGCGCGAAGTCCGTCACAAAAGCGGCAAACGAACTCCTCAAAAAGAGAGGGCTGCTTCCAAAGCTGACGGTTTGCGACAAAACGGGAAGCTTCAGAGGTGGTCTGATGGTCAGGCAGGGCGATATCGAGATGAACTGCACGGTTGAAAAGCTCGTTGAGCTTTCAAAGAGCGAGCTTTCAACTCAGATCGCCGGACTGCTTTTTGCCGACTGAGCCTGACCGAACATGAAAATATCCTGCGGCAAGGAGGAAAGCACTTGTCAGGAAAAAGAATCACAGACTATAATTATCTGTTTCTGACGTCCGCGCTGAGAGCGAAGGAACCGAAGATGCTGACGCGCGACAGAATGAACCGTATGCTGGACGCTTCGAGCTTTGACGATGCTGCAAAAATGCTGACGGACTGCGGCTATGCCGATATGTCCGGCATGGATGCCACCGGGATTGAAAAGACGCTTTCTGCGCACAGAGCGGAGCTCTTTGCTGAAATCCGCGATTTAATACCCGAGCCTGCCATTCTGGAGGCGTTAAGTCTAAAATACGACTATCATAACGCCAAGGTGCTTATAAAGGCCGAGATTGCGGAGGTCGACGGGAAATATCTGCTTTCCGATTCGGGAACGGTACCGGCGGCAGCTTTAGTTGATGCCTATTTTGGCGGGGACTGTTCGGGGCTCTCACTCAAATTCTCAAAAGCGGTGGAAGAGGCAAGAAGCGTTATTTCGCGCACCGAGAATTCCCAGCTCGCGGATTTCGTCCTGGACAGGGCCTATTTTGAGCAAATGGGGGAACTATCCCGGAAGCTCTATTCTCCGTTCCTTTCCGAATATGTTAGGCTCGCGGTTGACGGGGCGAATCTCAGAGCCACCGTCAGGACGATCCGAATGGGCAGAAATATCGATTTTCTCCGAAATGCCCTCATTTCCGGCGGGGACGTTGAGACGGAGACGCTTGCGGAAGCTGCTTTCTCGGATGCGGGGTTTGCACCGCTTTACGACGAGTCGGAATACAGAACGGCTGCAGAGCTAGGAGCCGAAGCCGTAAAGCGCGGCAGACTGACCGAGTTTGAAAAGGAATGCGACAACGTGCTGATAAGGTTTTTCAACGGCGCCGGAAGTACGACTTTCGGGGCGCAGCCGGTCATAGCGTTCATAGCGGCCCTCGAAAATGAAATCACCGCTTCGAGAATGATACTGACTGGAAAGCTGACGGGAGTCGACCCCGCGCTTATACGGGAAAGGCTGCGTGATATAAGTGTTTAAGATTGCAGTCATAGGCGGAAGAGAGACCGTTATGGGCTTCAAGGCTCTGGGGCTGGACGTGTATCCCGTATCGGACGGCGAAGACGCTCTTTCCGTGTTTAAGAAACTGACAAGAGAAAATGAAGAAAGCTGCGCTATCATCTATGTCGAAGAAACGTATTGCAACGCGCTCTCCGCAGAGATTGATAGGTTCAAGGACAGCCCGACGCCCGCGGTCATTCTGATACCGGGCAGGGAAGGCTCGCTCGGTCTCGGACAGTCCGCCCTTCAGTCCGCTGTTTTGCGCGCTGTGGGCAGTGACATCCTTTAAGTCAAGGAGAGTATAAAATATGAGCGGAGAAGTTATCAAAGTATCAGGTCCTCTGGTTGTTGCGTCGGGACTTGAAGATGCAAATGTGTCCGACGTCGTCCGTGTCGGAAAGCAGCGCCTCATAGGCGAGATACTCAATATGACGGGCGACCAGGCCTCGATACAGGTCTATGAGGAAACCAGCGGACTCGGACCCGGCGCGGTGGTCGAAACAACGGGATACCCGCTCTCCGTCGAGCTCGGACCCGGTATGCTGGACGGAATTTACGACGGTATTCAGCGCCCGCTTACGGAGATTCGCAGGCTGGCGGGACATACGATACCGAGAGGTATAGATGTTCCGGCGCTTAACCGCGAGAAGCTCTGGGACTTTGTTCCTACAGCCGCCGCCGGCGACAGAGTGGCTGCCGGCGACATTATCGGAACGGTACAGGAAACCAGCGCGATACTTCATAAAATAATGGTGCCTCCGGAGATTTCCGGCACCGTGTTATCAATCCAGGCCGGAAGCTTTACGGTCATGGATACCGTATGCCTTGTCAAGGGTGACGACGGAACGAGTCATAAGCTGACGCTTATGCAGAAGTGGCCCGTGCGCAAAAACCGCCCTTATATCAAAAAGCACGTTCCGACGAAGCCGCTCAACAGCGGCCAGCGCGTTATCGATACGCTGTTTCCCCTTGCAAAGGGCGGCACGGCCGCCGTTCCCGGACCCTTCGGCAGCGGTAAAACGGTCGTTCAGCACCAGCTGGCAAAGTGGTCGGACGTTGACGTAGTCGTCTATATAGGCTGCGGTGAGCGCGGAAACGAGATGACGGACGTTCTCATGGAATTCCCCGAGCTTAAAGACCCGCGCAACGGCGAACCGCTGATGAAGCGCACGGTGCTTATCGCGAACACCTCCGATATGCCGGTTGCGGCGCGTGAGGCCTCAATTTATACGGGTATTACGATTGCCGAATATTTCCGAGACATGGGCTATGACGTTGCGGTTATCGCAGACTCCACCTCGCGCTGGGCGGAAGCCCTCCGCGAAATGTCGGGCCGTCTTGAAGAAATGCCCGGCGAAGAGGGCTACCCCGCTTATCTTGCTTCGCGGCTTGCTCAGTTCTATGAGCGCGCGGGCGTCGTCGAGTGCCTCGGCTCGGATCAAAGACAGGGAAGCCTTACGGCCATCGGCGCAGTTTCGCCTCCGGGCGGCGACACTTCGGAGCCTGTTTCGCAGGCAACGATGCGCATCGTCAAGGTGTTCTGGGGGCTGGATTCGGGGCTTGCATATGCGCGCCACTTCCCCGCGATAAACTGGCTGACAAGCTACTCACTTTATGTCGACGGGCTTAAAAGCTGGTACGACAGCGAGATGAGTCCGAAATTTATGCAGAACCGCGACAAAACGATGAGCATACTTCAGGAGGAAGCAAGCCTTCAGGAGATTGTCAAGCTCGTCGGACAGGATGCGCTTTCCCCCTCGGACAGACTCACGCTTGAAACAGCGAAAATGATACGCGAGGATTTCCTGCAGCAGAACGCCTTTATCGATGTCGACAGCTATTCGTCTTACGAGAGGCAGGCGCTTCTCTTACAGATTATACTTGACTTTGATACCCTCTGCCGTGCGGCAATGGGACGTAAGGCGGACCTTACAAAGCTGATTAACATCCCGGTACGCATACAGGTCGGCAGGGCAAAAACAGTTCCCGAGGATGAATACAGGGAGGCTTACAGACAAATTTCTGAAAATCTGAGGGATCAGATAAATGAAGTTACGGCGGGAGGCGAGCAGCTGTGATCAGAGAATACAAGACGATCCGTGAAATAGCCAGCCCTCTTATGATGGTCTCGCAGGCCGAGGGCG
>Ga0074193_1002291_pt1 | contig 17920 bp, 14 predicted proteins | sample EPASupsiteHSE605_FD_64523 | JGI IMG/M metagenome (GOLD analysis project Ga0074193, IMG submission 64523) | Bioremediated contaminated groundwater from EPA Superfund site, New Mexico - Sample HSE6-05 | ecosystem: Environmental > Aquatic > Deep subsurface > Groundwater > Contaminated ... | reverse complement strand
AAAGGTTCCGTCCTTTGATACCGCTCTTATAGACGACATCATCCTCGGCTGCGCGTTCCAGGAAGCTGAAACAGGCACTAACGTTGCCCGCAACATTGGTCTGCTTTCAGGAATTCCCGACACCGTTCCCGCACAGACAGTTAACCGTTTCTGCTCGTCCGGACTTCAGTCCATAGCAATGGGCGCAAACGCTATCATGGCCGGACAGGCTGACGTCATCCTCGCGGGCGGCGTTGAGACCATGTCCATGATTCCCATGGGAGGCAACCTCAACTGCCCTGTCGTATCTCTTGCAACCGCAATGCCCGATGCCATGACGGCAATGGGCAACACCGCAGAGAACGTTGCGGCAAAGTACGAAATCACCCGCGAAATGCAGGATGAGTTCGCTCTTAACAGCCACCTAAAGGCAATTGCTGCTCAGGATGCCGGCAAGTTCGACGACGAAATCATCACTGTAGACGCCGTAAAGTACAAGACGGACGACGCTACCGGTCACGTTGTGAAGTACACCGAGCCCTTCAACAAGGACGAAGGCGTACGCCGCGGACTTGACATGGCAGCTCTTACGAAGCTGAAACCCGTTTTCCAGAAGGACGGAACAGTTACCGCAGGTAACGCATCCCAGATGAACGACGCGGCTTCGGTAGTCCTCATTATGGCTAAGGAAAAGGCCGAAGAGCTTGGACTTAAGCCCATTGCAAAGTTCGTTGCCTTTGCCGTCGGCGGCGTAGAACCCGCTTACATGGGCATGGGCCCCACAGTTGCCGTTCCTAAGGCTCTTAAGATTGCCGGCCTCAAGCAGGACGACATCGATCTCTGGGAGCTCAATGAGGCGTTCTCGTCTCAGGCTCTTGCCTGCATCAAGGTGCTCGGCCTCGACGCAAGCAAGGTAAATGTTAACGGCGGCGGCGTTGCTCTGGGTCACCCCCTTGGCTGCACTGGCGCTATGCTGACCTGCAAGCTCCTTTCGGAGCTTAAGCGTCAGGGCAAGAAGTACGGCGTTGTTTCTATGTGCATCGGCGGCGGCATGGGCGCAGCCGGAGTCTATGAGATGCTTTAAGCTTCGGGCCTAAACTCTACAAAAGAAAAAACCCGCGCTCCCTTCGGGGAGTGCGGGTTTTCTTTAGCTGTGTTCATTTTTTAGACGTCCCTGTCAAAATCATTTTGCTTTCTTATCGATAAATACGGGCTTCAGCTTGCTGTAGACGATTTTCTGCTCGCTGTACAAGCTGTAGTAGCCCGATAGCATATATGATACGGCAACACACAGAGCGAAAAGCGGCATCTGCTGTCCTCCGAAAAGCTCAAGGGCAAGCAGTATTGAGGTGAGGGGGCAGTTGGTTACGCCGCAGAACACGGAAACGAGCCCCAGAGCCGCTCCGAAGGCAGGCGAAAGTCCCAGAAGGGGAGATACTGCGCAGCCAAAGGTTGCCCCGGTGAAGAAAACCGGAACAATCTCGCCGCCTTTGAAGCCTGCCCCGAGAGTTATCGTAGTAAAGAAGATTTTTAGCAGAAAGGCCTCGGGATGTGCCGACCCTGAAAGTGCGGCGGCAATTACAGTTCCGCCCGAGCCGTTATAGTCACGCGTTCCGACGAGAAGTGAAAGGGCAATTATAATTGCGCCGCCAACGAAAGCGCGTTTTACGGGATCGGGGAGGTATTTATCATAAAAGGTTGGAGCAAGATGCATCAGACGGCAGAAAACTATGGAAAGCACCGCGCAGAGTATTCCCATGACTATGACCTTGAGCAGAACGAATGCCGAAAAAGCAGGAATGCCGCTCAAAACAAAGGCAGTGGGGGCAACGCCGCATAGCCTCGCCAGCATTACGCTTACTATGGCGGAAAGCACGCAGGGAACGAGTGCCGCGTAGTACATGACGCCGACGCTTATAACCTCCATTGCAAATACGGCCGCGGTAAGAGGAGTGCCGAACAGCGCCGCGAAGGCGGCAGACATTCCGCACATGGTGATTATGCGGCTGTCGTTTCCGTCAAGGTGCATCCAGCGACCGACGGACGACGAGATTGAGCCGCCAATCTGGAGAATTGCGCCCTCGCGTCCTGCGGAACCGCCGAAAAGGTGTGTGATGAGCGTAGCTACAAAGACGAGGGGAGCAGTCCTCAGGGGTAGGGCGGAGTTCTCGCGTACCGCAGCAAGCACGAAGTTGGTCCCCCGGTCTTTTTCCATATCGAAGATGCGGTAAAGAAGGACGATTGCAACACCGCCGACAGGCAGAAGATACAAAAGCCAGCCGTTATTCAGGCGCAGTCTGGTGACAAGGCTGAAGGCATAGTAGAAGCCAATACTTACAAAGCCGACTACGACCCCGATTATGCAGGCAAAGGCCACCCATTTCAGGAAGATCAGAGGCTCCCCAAGAAGCTTTTTCAGTTTGTCTGCTGAGATTTTCAAGGTAAGCACCCCATCCGTTTAACTTTAACCCTTGCATTCTAGTACAGGAAGCTCCAAAATGCAAGTGTTTGCGACGGAATCATTCTTTTCTCCCTAAATGCCGTTATTCTTCGGAAACGCAGAGGCTCTGCCGGAAACTCGAGCTTGAAACAATAGCTCAAAGGCTGTATAATCATAAGAAAGCGATAAACGATACTGACTGCAAACGGGCTTCGGAGGTGTTCAAATGAGCATGGCGGATGAGATATTTATTCAGAACTGCAGGGACATTCTTGATAGCGGCGTCTGGGACACAGACAGACCCGTGCGCCCGCGCTGGGAGGACGGAGAGCCGGCGCATACTATAAAAAAATTCGGCATCGTGAACCGTTACGATTTGTCGAAGGAATTTCCGATACTTACGCTCCGACGTACCTTTTTGAAATCCGCAATCGACGAGCTTCTGTGGATATGGCAGGCAAAGTCGAATAACGTGAAGGAACTCCGCACAAGGGTCTGGGATCAGTGGGCTGACGCAGACGGCAGCATCGGCAAGGCCTACGGCTATCAGCTCGGCATAAAGCATCACTACCCCGAGGGAGAAATGGATCAGGTGGACAGAGTGCTGTTTGACCTGAAAAACAATCCCGCAAGCCGCAGGATAATGACGAATATATATAATTTTGCAGACCTTTCCGAAATGGCGCTTTACCCCTGCGCTTATTCGATGACCTTCAATGTTTCGGGAAATACGCTCAACAGCATCCTTAACCAGCGCTCGCAGGATATGCTTGCCGCGAACAACTGGAACGTCTGCCAGTACGCCGTGCTGACACATATGTTCGCGCAGGTATCCGGACTGAAGGTAGGCGAGATGGTTCATGTCATCGCGGACGCACATATTTATGACCGCCATGTTCCTCTCGTCGAAAAAATGATTGCAAACGAGCCGAAAAAGGCGCCAAAATTCGCGCTCGACGAGAGCATAAACGATTTTTATAAATTCACGCGCGACAGCTTTTCGCTCGAGGGCTATGAGTTTCACGAGTTTTCGGAGAAGATACCCGTCGCAGTCTGAAACATAGAATAAGGAGAAAATAATGGACGTAATAGTAGCATATTATCAGAACTGGGGAATAGGAAAAAACGGAACTCAACCGATAGTCCTGCCCGAGGACAGAAAGCACTTTCAGGAGATAACAGAGGGCGGCACCGTCGTCGTCGGCCGTAAAACCCTGGAAGACTTTCCAAACGGCAAACCGCTCAAAAACCGCAAGACCATCGTGCTGACGCATCAGGACATCAAAATCGAAGGCGCTGTCGTGGCACACGGCGTTGAGGAGGTTCTTGCCCTGGTCAAGGACCAGCCTAAGGTCTTTGTTATCGGCGGCGCAAGTGTTTATGACGCGCTTCTTCCATACTGCGAAAAGGCGTATATCACCAAAATTTACGCAAGACCGGAGTGCGACTCGTTTTTCAAGAACCTTGACGAGAGCTTTGAGTGGGCTTTTGAAAGCGAGAGCAAGCTTATGACATCCTCGGCCGGATATCAGTACCGGTATTATGTTTATGAAAAGTACTACTTTCAGGACAATATTAAAAAACTCTGAGGGCCGTTTCGGGAATTTCGACAAAAATAACTATTGACATTCAGTAAAAAACCCGTTATATTAAGCCCATATTCCCACTCGAAAATCATGAATACAAAAAAGACGTTGATGAGGACAGGGAAAATCCCTCAGCAGTTTTCAGAGAGCCGCCACACGGTGCGAGGCGGCAGCTGCCGGTTTTTTCGAATCACCTCTGAGTTGTATGCCGAACTTTAGTAAGCAATACCGGGTCTTCCCGTTACAGAAGCGGACGCTTTTCGGCGTCTATGAGCGGCCCTTTGGGGCAACAAGAGTGGTACCGCGGAATGTATCTCCGTCTCTTATTTTAGAGACGGAGTTTTTTTATTAAACGGAATTTGAAAAGGACGGATAATATGCTGACACTTGACAAGATTTACCACGCGGCATTTGCTATGAAGAATGTCATCAGGCAGACGGATTTGATATACGCCCCCAATATACCCTCCGAGGGCGAGCTTTATCTGAAGACGGAAAACCTGCAGGTTACCGGCTCTTTCAAGGTGCGCGGGGCTTATTACAGGATAAGCCAGCTTAAAGCGGAGGAAAAGGCACGCGGAGTTATTGCCTGCAGTGCGGGAAACCACGCTCAGGGCGTGGCGCGCGCCGCGTCAATGGAGGGCATTTCCTCGAAAATCTGCCTGCCTGATTCGGCGCCAATCAGCAAGGTCGAGGCAACCAAAGCGTACGGAGCAGAGGTCGTGCTTGTTAACGGCGTATACGACGACGCTTATAAAAAAGCACGCGAGCTTGAAAAGAGCGAAGGCCGGGTGTTCATCCACCCATTCGACGACGAGGACGTTATCGCAGGTCAGGGCACAATCGGGCTCGAGCTTCTCGAGCAGCTTCCGGATATGGAGGCGGTCATCGTCCCCATCGGCGGCGGCGGGCTAATCTCGGGTATTGCTTACGCCGTCAAGACGCTCAACCCCAAATGCAGGGTCTACGGAGTTCAGGTTTCCGGTGCGCCCTCGATGGCAAATTCCGTTTGCTGCGGAAGGATAGAGGAGCTTTCTGGTGTCGCAACCTTTGCAGACGGCATTGCCGTCAAGCGCCCGGGGGACTTGACCTTCGAACTCGTTTCAAAATATGTGGACGAGGTCGTTACGGTGACGGACGACGAGGTCGCAACGGCGGTGTTGGCGCTCATCGAGCAGCAGAAGCTTATTGCCGAGGGGGCGGGCGCTGTTGCCGTTGCTGCCGCGATGTTCGGCAAGGTGGATATTAAAGGCAAAAAGGTCGTTTGCATTGTGAGCGGCGGCAATATAGACGTAAATATTCTGAGCCGCGTTATTACCCGCGGACTTCTGAAGGCAGGGCGTTTTGTTAACCTCTGCGTTGCGCTTACAGATAAGCCAGGTCAGCTCGAGCTCGTTTCGAAGATAATCGCGGAGCAGGGCGGCAACGTCGTTTCCGTGCACTACAACAGAAGTGAGGAGAACATGGCGATTAACTCCTGTTTCCTAACACTCCAGCTCGAAACCCGCGACTATGCGCAGGTGGAGGCCATAAGAGCTTCACTGCAGGAACAGGGCTTTTCCATAGTGCCTCAGCGTTCATAAATAAAAGGACCGAGGAACAAAATGTTCCTCGGTCCTTTTTATTTAGCCGAGCTTATCGCCGAGGCGGGAAAGAACGTCCGTAAAGTATTCGGGAAGCTCGCTGGTTACCTCGCAAAAAGAGTTTGTTCGGGGATGGACGAAACGCAGAGTGCGTGCGTGCAGGCATTGTCCCTCAAGCCCTTTTTCCTTTCCCTTTTTGCCATAGACAAGGTCGCCGAGCAGAGGGTGTCCGATATAGGCCATGTGTACTCTTATTTGGTGGGTGCGTCCCGTTTCGAGCTCGCATCTTATGTGCGTATAGCCGTTATATCGCGCGAGGACCTCATAATGCGTGACGGCGTTTCTGGAATTGCGCTCCGTAACCGCCATGCGTTTTCTGTCGGACAGGTGACGGCCAATCGGCGCATCAATCACGCCCGCGTCGTCCCTGACCCTGCCGAGTACGACCGCCTCATAGGTTCGGGAAAGGCTGTGGTCGGCAAGCTGGGCGGAAAGGAAACGATGCGTGTAGTCGTTTTTCGCGGCGATGATAAGCCCCGAGGTGTCCATGTCGATACGGTGGACGATGCCGGGGCGTTTTTCGCCGCCTATGCCGGAAAGGCTGTCCCCGCAATGCCAGAGCAGGGCGTTGACCAGAGTTCCGTCAGGATGGCCCGGAGCGGGGTGGACGACCATGCCGCGGGGCTTGTTGACGACTACGAGGTCTTCGTCCTCATAGGCAATGTCAAGAGGTATATCCTCCGCAACAATTTCCGTGTCTTCGGCTTCGGGGATTTCAACGACGAAAATTTCCCCCGCAGTTACCCGGTGATTTTTCTTTATCGGCGCGCAGCGCAGGGTAACTGCGCCCTGCTCGATGAGGCGGGCGGCCTGAGAACGGGTTATGTCGTCAATTTCTTGCGCAAGGAGAGCGTCGATACGCTCGCCGCTCTCCTGTGCTTTTATCGTGTATGTGGTTATCATTTGTCCTTGAACTCCGCAATAATGTCCTCAATGTTGAAATCCGAATCATCCTTTTTTTCGGGTTTTGCGGGTTCTTTGAAAAGCTCGTCAAAGTTCGTAATGGAACGCTCGGCTCTGGGCGAGGGCGCGGTTACGTCGGGCGTTTCCGCTTCGGGCTCGACCTCGGCCTCGGGCTTTTTTGTATCGGAGGTCTTTTCGTCAAAGCCGAAATCGGGTGTATTCCAGTCCGTTACGATGCCCTCGGGGCTGAGGGCGGCCTGTGCCTCTGCGGTTTTCGCTGCAAGCTCCGCTTCAATGTTCCTGCGCCCTTCGACAACGGGTTTTTTGAGCTGGGAAATGTAGTCGGCCCTGACCGGGCGCTCCGCCGACTTCGGCATCGTGCGCGAAGGCGTTCTCGCGGGAACGGGCAGGGGCTCCTCCTCAGGCTCCTTGTGGAAAACGAGGTAGAAGCAGAATATGACGCCGCATATGGTGATAAAAATGTCAGAAACGTTGAAAATAGCAAAATTCATGAACTGGAACTGGAACATATCTACGACATAGCCGTTTATGACACGGTCGATGCAGTTGCCGAGACCGCCCGCGATAACTAAAACGAGCATCCAGCGGCCAAGTTTTCCTTTGATGATGTTCCTTCGCAGAAGGATTACGGCACCGACAGCGACAATAAGCGTCAGCACGACGAATATCCAGCGAGCGGCCTCCACATCCTGCAAAAAGCCGAAGGCGGCGCCGGTATTGTGTACATTCGTCAACTTTATGAAGCCGGGAATAAAGGGGGACGTCGCGCCCAAGGCGAGCTTGACGCTTGTCCAGTATTTTGCGGCCTGATCGATTATTAGGATGATTACCAAAACAATTGCATATAGCATGGCAGGTACCTCCTGTGATTGATTCTGCCGAAGCAGAGCGTTTGCTTCACCGGTGTATTTCAGTCCGAAACGGCAGCGGCGCAGCGAGGGCAAAGCTCTGGATGCTCCGCGTTTTCACCGACATGCTCGTCGTGCATCCAGCAGCGGACGCATTTCGGAGCGGTGCAGGGCTCTACGCGTATAGTTACGCCCTTGAACTCGTCGCCCTCATAACCTTCGCCGGAGCCGTAGACGACCTTTGTTTCGGAAACAATGAACAGCGTGGAAAGAGGCATTGCGGCAATCTTTTCAAAGTCGGGCTTCGCGTTTTCGGAAACGTAGAGTGTAACCTTGGCCTCAAGCGGCTTGCCGATGGTTTTTTCGTTTCGGGCAAGCTCCAGAGCCTTGTTCACATCGTCGCGCAGGGCAATGATGAGCTCGAAGCGCTCCTCGGCGGCGACGCCGAAAACATATGATTTTTCGACCCTCGGCATATCGTTGAGCATGATATGCTCCGCGTTTGCGCTTTTGTCGTGGTTCATGGAGAGCCATATCTCATTCGAGGTGAAAGCAAGGATAGGCGCAATAAGACGTACCATAGCGTCAAGTATGCCGTACATGGCGGATTGTGCGCTGCGGCGCAGGAGACTGTCGCGCTTTTCGCAGTAGAGCCTGTCCTTCACTATGTCCAGATAGAAGTTCGACATATCAACAACGCAGAACTTGTGTACCGCGTGGATGACATTGTAGAACTCGTAGTTTTCGTAAGCGTTAAGGCACTTTTCCGTCAGCTTATTCTTGCGCACGAGAGCCCATTTGTCAAGCTCCTCCATGTCGGCAAAAGCAACTCTGCTGTCGGGGTCAAAGCCGTCGAGGTTGCCGAGCATAAAGCGCGCGGTGTTGCGGATTTTGAGGTATGTGTCCGAAAGCTGCTTGAAAATGGCCTCGGAGCAGCGCATATCGACACGGTAGTCCGCGCTTGCCGCCCAGAGACGCATGAGGTCGGCGCCGAACTTCGGAATCAGCTCGTCCGGCAGGACGCTGTTGCCGAGGCTCTTGTGCATCGCCTTGCCCTCGCCGTCGACTGTCCAGCCGTGGGTCAGAACGGCCTTGTAGGGCGCACGGCCCTTTGTCGCAACGGCTGTGAGCAGAGAGGACTGGAACCAGCCCCTGTATTGGTCGGCACCCTCCAGATAGAGGTCGGCGGGCCAGTCGGCGGCGTTGTCGTGCTCGAGCGAGGCATAGTGTGTCGAGCCGGAATCAAACCAGCCGTCCAGCGTGTCTGTGCCTTTAGTGAAGTGCCTGCCGCCGCATTCGGGGCAGACAAATCCCTCTGGCAGAAAAGCGGAAGCGTCGGTCGAGAACCAGGCGTTGGAGCCCTGTTCGCCGAAAATCTTTGAAATAATAGAAACGGTTTCGGGAGTGCATATCGGTTCGCCGCAGTCCTCGCAATACAAAACGGGTATCGGCAGACCCCATTGGCGCTGACGGGAGATGCACCAGTCGGCACGTTCGCGTATCATCGAGACCATGCGGTCGTGACCCCATTCGGGAAGCCATGTGACGTCTTCGCAGGTTTTGACGGCCTCGTCCTTAAAAGCGTCGACCGAGCAGAACCATTGATTTGTCGCACGGTAAATGACGGGGTTTTTGCAGCGCCAGCAATGGGGATAGGGGTGGGTGATTGTCTGAGAAGCGAGCAGCGCGCCGCAGTCATTGAGGTCCTGCCAGATCGCGTCGTTAGCCTTGGAATAGAACATACCCTCGTACTTGCCGGATTCGGAGGTCATAAATCCGCGGTCGTCCACCGGTACGACGATGCCGATTTTCGCTTTGCCGCTGTAATCGTATTTCTGACAGACGAGATAGTCGTCCATGCCGTGTCCGGGAGCGGTGTGCACGCAGCCGGTGCCGGCGTCCAGAGTTACATGGTCGCCATTTATTATGATGCTTTCGCGGTCATAAAGAGGGTGCTTTGCGCGCATGAGCTCAAACTCTGAACCCTTCATTTCGTGAAGTATCTCAAAGCTCTCGATACCCGCCGCCTTTGCGACGCTGCCGGCAAGCTCCTTGGCAAGAATATAAACCTCGTTGTTCGGGGCTTTCGCAAGAACGTAATCAAGGCCGGCGTTCAGGCAGACGGCAAGGTTTCCGGGAATAGTCCAGGTCGTAGTCGTCCAGATGACAAAATATGTGTTATTGAGGTCGGTATACTTCGAAAGCTTGCCGAGATCGTCTGTTACTTTGAACTTAACATAGATGGATTTACAGCTGTCGTCGGCATATTCGATCTCCGCCTCGGCCAGCGCCGTCTCATCGTGGCTGCACCAGTAAACGGGCTTTTTGCCGCGGTAGATGTAACCCTTTTCGTACATTTTTCCGAAGACCTTGACCTCCTCCGCCTCAAACTCGGGCGCCATTGTGAGGTAAGGCTTGTCCCATTCGCCCATGACTCCCAGACGCTTGAACTGCTCGCGCTGGATGTCGACGAACTTCGAGGCAAAATCACGGCATGCATTGCGGAACTCGGGAATGGACATTTTTTTCCTGTCCAGCTTGTTCTGCTTTATAATCGCGCTTTCGATGGGCATTCCGTGGTTATCCCAGCCGGGAACATAAGGAGCCTGATAGCCCGACATATTTTTGTAACGGACGATAAAATCCTTGAGACTCTTGTTCATGGCGGTGCCCATGTGGATATACCCGTTGGAAAACGGAGGTCCGTCGTGCAGAATGAATCTGGGCTTTCCCTCGTTGCGGGCCATCATTTTGTGGTATATATCGTCCTCATACCAGCTTTTGAGCATATCCGGCTCGCGCGTCGGCAAGGACGCCCTCATCGGAAAGTCGGTCTGCGGAAGGTTGACTGTTTTGTTGTAATCCTGTGGCATTTGGTGTTGGCTCCTATCTGAAACTGGACTTAGTATAATAGCTGCGGGGCGCGGCACAGCACTGCAGCGTATTATGCCCCGCCCCGACGGTATTTAGTGTGATAAATCATACCGAATACTGATCATATTATTGACGTACCGCCCGCCGCCAGGCGGAAAACGCGGCATACGCCGTTATTTGTGTGTTTATTTTCCGAAGCGGAGATTATCGAAGGAAAACTGGCTTCCCTGAGCCGAGGCACCGCTCGAGGAGAACGGGCGTGTCGGTTCCTCAAAGCCTGAAACGGGAGAGTCCGTTTTTCCCGTTACAACGCGGCGGATTTCCTCGTCGGCAACGCCGGAATCGGCAAGCCGCTCAACCGAGCTTTCAATGCTGCGGACTGTCTCTTCGACGGTTGAGGCGGGAGCTGCGGGACGGGAAATTTCTTCGAGCTTCAAACCCTTAAGACCATCGAGAAAGTCGAGCTGCTTTCCGCAAATCGAGCGCATATTTTCTATGTACTGAGTGCTCTCGCGCTTGGCCTCGAGGAGCAGGGCTTCCTCTGCCGTGCGCTGATTATAGGCTTCGCGGGTGATACGTTCCGCCTCGCCGCGGGCGGTTGAAATAGCCTCCTCGGCCTTTTTGCGGGCGTCGTCCTCAATCTGCTGGCTCAGCTTCTGGACGGAGAGCAGGGTCAGACGCATGGAATCTTCCGTGGCTCTGTACTCCTCAATCTTTTCCACGAGAACTTTCATTTTGCTTTTTAGCACCATGTTTTCCTTTGCGATAGCCGCGTAGTCGTTTGCGGCTTCATCCAGAAAATCATCTACGACACCCATGTCGTAGCCGCCGAAAATCGCTTTTTCAAAGGTCTTCTCTCTAAAATTCTGAGGTGTCAACATATCAAAATCCCTTTCTGTAATGCGAAGCGCAAAATCTGTAACGGTTGCAGGGCGAAGCTTTTTGCAGATATGAAATAACGGAACGTGAACGGGAAAAAACCTAAAACGCGATTGTGCGCGTTCCGTATTTTTAAAAGTCAGGCTGACTACATATAGAGATTGCTGTTTTCGATTTCGTCAATGAGATCACCCATGACATCCACGTTATAGGGGGTGATTATGTAGGTGTTGACGGCGACCTTTTTAATTTTTCCGTCAAGCGCATAGGCCACACCGCTTAAAAAATCGATGAGACGGCGTGCGGTGTCTTTGCCGGTCTGTTCAAGGTTCATTACTACGCAGCGTCTTTCGCGAAGGTGATCGGCGATTTCCGCCGCCGTTTCAAAGCGCTCGGGCTTTACGAGAACGACCTGAGACTGCGGTCCGCCGCCGAGATTTACAACCTTGTCGCGTCTTGCGGGAGTGACCGGATGGGCGTCAAAATCCGAAAAGGGATTCCGGCGTTCAGAAGAGACCGAACTTTTTCTCTGGCTGTCGGCGGCAGGAACGCGGGTTTCAGCCGGAGCCTCGGAATACTCATCGCCGAAATCGTCATATTCATCGCCGCTGTAAGGGCGAGTGAGCTTCTTGAGCTCGTCTAACAGACCCATAATTGTGTCCATTCCTTTCGAAATACTGAAGGCAGATAATCAAAATGAGATTAAGTACATTCTATAATCGGAACCGGATTCTACAGGCGGTAACAAAGTCCGCCGGCTAATCGGCCTTCGCGGGATAAACACGGGCGCCAAAAATCGCAGAGCCGACCCGGACCATGTTCGAGCCCTCCGCAATGGCATCCGCGAAATCTCCGCTCATGCCCATAGATAAAAAATCCATGCTGATATTATCGTATTTTTTTGATGAATTGTCAACATAAAGCTGACGCATGCGGGCAAAATAGGCGCGAAGCTCACCCTCGGAGTTTGAAATGGGAGGTATTGCCATGAGCCCCCGAATAAAAACGGAGTGTAAGCTTCCCGCTTTTTCCAGTATCTGCGGAAGCTCTGTTTCCCGCATTCCGGATTTGGAGGCTTCGCCGCCGATATTGATCTCCAGAAGGACCTCCTGCCTTATGCCCAGAAGCTCTGCCTGACGGTCGATCATCTCAAGCAGTTCGAGCGAGTCGACGGACTGGATAAGCTCGCAGACGCCGACAAGCTGCCGAACCTTGTTTTTCTGCAGATGACCGATAAAGTGAAGCGAGGAACCGGCATACGCGTTCAGAGCGTTCTTCTCAAGAAGCTCTTGAACCCTGTTTTCTCCGCAGACCGTGACGCCGGCCCTTATCGCCTCCGCCACTTTTTCGACTGAATTCGTCTTTGTCGCGGCGACGAGGACTATCTCGTCCGGAGACCTGCCGGCGGCCCTTGCCGCTTTTTCGATTCGGCTTTTCACCGAAGCGACGTTTTCAGCTATACTCAATTGCCTCATCCCTTTTCGTTTTGCCGTATGCGCTAATTCTTTAGAATTTTGCCGTCGGAAAGACCTTTTGTTGTAAGAATAATATCGTTTCCCGCCCTCAGAGCGGCTGCGTCTTCTGAAACCTCGGCAAGGAAATACTCCTCGGTTTCCCAGATGACGGTGATGTATTTTTTCTCAGCCTGCATACCCGTGAGCGTGTAGACATAGGAGCCGCTCTCGTCGGACAGAACGGCCTGCTTCGGCACTCTCAGCCCTTCGCGTGCGTCGAACACGATCTCCGCCTGAGCGCGCCTTACAAAGAGCATTTCGCTCGTCGCTTCCGTGCATCTGAAGACAACGGCACATTCGCCCGCTTCCGGCGAGCTTATGGATATGACCTTGGCCTGGAGCTGATTTGAGCAGTAACGGCCGAAATCGAGCGTCGCATTCTTGCCGACTTCGAGCTTTTCCGCGTCCTCCTGTGACACCGAGGCGGCAAAGAACCACTCGAAAGAGGAAACAAGCTTTCCGCGTACGTCGTCGGCAAGGTCGGAGGGCGAAGCCTCAAGCGAAGCAAGCCCCGAGGGTGTCAGACCCGTGAGCATAGCGGGAGTTATGTTCTCATAACCGTCCGGAGAGGCGGAAAAGAGCCCCGGCGAGGATGCCTTGATTGCGGAGGTGTCCGCAAGTGAGATCTGTTTCAGGCTGTCAAGCTCCGAGCTTACAAGCCCGAGATCGACCTCGGTTGCGTTTATCGCCGAGCTTTCGATTACGAGAGAACTCAGGCTTACGGACGAGGAGGCAAGGTTCTCGGTATCATGTCTTGCAGCCGAGGCCGCAAGGCTTATAAGCGCGTCTTTTATGGAGCTGTCCCTGTCTGAAAGGCTTTCGGCGGACTCGCTGCCCGAAAGTACCGAGCTGATATACTGCTTTTTAAGCTCCAGCTCACGTATCTTTGCCGCGCGGGAAAGCGCCTCCTCTCCCGAATATATGACGGCGACGGTTTCGCCAGCGGCAACTTCCTTGCCGCTTTCGGCGACAATACTGAGATACTTTTCGCCGCTTTTGATAAGCTGCTCGTCCCTGACGACAAGCCCGGAGATGGACGCATTTTCCGTCAGCGAAACGAAGATTACGGGAGCGGTCCTGATATTACCCGAGGCGGAGCGGACTAAAAATATGCCAAGATATGCAACAAGAGCCCCGAAAAGGAGCAGCGATACAAGTTTAGTCAGAGCGTCTGTTCGTTTCATCTGTGTATCTCCTACCTTATGCGGGACTCTGCATACGGTTTAACTTTTGCGGAAATACCCAAAGGGTTACGGCCCTTTGGATATTTCCGTTATGTTATCCCGCGTAAAACGGGATATGCCTTTTCTGAGAGCAAGCGGTTTTTATGTATGCTCCTTTTCTTCGGCGGCTCTAGGCTCTCTGAGATCCACCGAATTTGAGGGGACAATAGTTGAAATGGCGTGTTTGTAAATCATTTGCTGCCGCCCGTCTGTTTCCAGTATGACAACAAAGCTGTCGAAGCTTTTTACGACGCCTTTCAGCTGAAAACCGTTCATCAGAAAAAAAGTTACCGTCTGTTTTTCCCGCCTGATCTGATTTAGCAAAGTATCCTGAATATTCTGTGTCTTTTGCATGGCAGCCAACTCCCCCTCGGAGCGGTTAAAAGTTTTTCGTGAAGCAGAGACTGCACTTGCGGCAGGGAAACTCTCCATGCCTTCCGACAGCGATTTTATCACGGTTTACCGCCCCATTAAATAGTAATATTCAACAAATCGCAAAGCCGATGCAAAGCGATTTGTTCATTGACTATTCTAATCCGCGGGAGAGTAAAAAAATTGTCGAAAACTGTCGAGCAAAATTAAAATCCGGGGCGCTTTCCCACAGTAGCCAGCCGACGTTTTCCTTTCGGCGGAGCCATGTGAGCTGGCGTTTTGCGTACCGGCGGCTCTCACGCTTGATGAGCTCAACGGCCTCGGCCTCGCTTATTTCGCCGCGTATTGCCCGGGCTGCTTCCTTGTAGCCGATTGCCTGCATTGCGGTGCATTTTTCGGGTACGCCGCTGCCGAGCAGCGAGCGGACTTCATTGAAAAGCCCAGCCGCCGCCATGGTTTCGGCGCGCTTGTCAATTCTTTCGTAAAGGTCGCTGCGGTTTTTGAACGAAAGCGCGAGCACAGCGGCGTTATATCGGCAAGGCTGCTTCTGCGTTTCCTCGTCGTGCCAGGTTATGGTTTTACCCGTAGTACTGAAAAACTCCAGAGCGCGGATTATGCGCTTTTTATCCGAAGGAAAAAGCTTTGAAGCGCGTTTGGGGTCGACTGCACGGAGCTTTTCAAGCAGCTTTTCACCGCCCAACGACTCATATTCCGCCTCGAGCCCGCTTCGGAGCTGCTCATTGGAGGCCTCCTCGCCGAAATCCCGTCCCGCGACGAGAGAGTCGATATACAGCCCCGTTCCGCCGACGATAATCGGCAGCTTCCCCCGTTTCAGAATGTCGGAAACGCATTCGTCCGCCTGCCTGACATAACGGGCGACGCTGTAATTCTCATAAGGCTCGGCAACGTCTATCATGTGGTGGGGAATGCCCTGCATCTCAGCTGTTGTTACCTTCGCCGTGCCAATATCCATGTGCCTGTAGACCTGCATCGAGTCGGCGGAGACGATTTCGCCGCCGAGTTCCTTGGCGAGTATGACGCCCAGAGCGGTTTTGCCTGTTGCCGTGGGACCGGTTATAACTGCGATTTTAGGGGCCTCGTTTGTCATCATTTCACCGCCTCTTGTCCGCAGTATGGCTTAATAAGCCTCATACTATACGGGAAAACTCCTTGTCTAGCTGCTTTTTTGTGAGAGATATCGAAACGGGTCTGCCGTGGGGGCAGTACCTGACTTTTCCGGAAACCACTGCGTTCACAATCTCCAGAAGCCCGCCCTCCGCCGTGCTCCGACCCGCCTTTACGGCAGCCTTGCAGGCGACGGTGTGAAGTATCTCGTCAAGAGCCTCGCCGTGCGAAAGCGAAGCGTTCTTTCTAAGCTTGTCGCAGATTTCTTCAATCATGGGGGCGGCGTCGGCGGCGTCGGTGTCCGCCGGAACACCGCGTAGAATGACACTGTCCGCGCCGTAGGGCTCAATTTCAAAGCCAAGCTTTTCGAGGGTTTCGGCGTTTTGCTCCAGAAGCTCGATTTCATCCGCGGGGAGTCTGACCGTTACGGGGACAAGAAGCGACTGGGACATAATCTTAAGCCCCTGCGCCCTGAGAGCGTCGAAAATCATGCGCTCATGCGCGGCGTGCTTGTCTATGAGCAGAAGCTCGTTTCCCGTTTCGACGATTATGTAGGTTTTCATGGCTTCGCCGATGAGGCGGAAATCTGCTCTCGCGTCTTCAATGGAGCCTGCCGCTTCGGACAAAGCTGTCTGCGTGTCATTCTTTAACGCTTCGGGCGGAGTCGTTTTTTCCGCTCTGTAAGGCGTTTCGCTCTCGCGCACGGCTGTATTGCCTGCCGTTTTGCCGGGCGTTCTGTTCCAGACTATCGTTCCGCGGCCGGAGCCGGGCTCAGACGGCGCTGCCGGACGGGGAGCAAAGGAGGGACCGTCCGCCTTCGGCGTTTCGGCGAATTTTTCGCGAAATTCGTTGGCGCCCATTGACCTGAAAAAGTCTTTTTTAGGGGAAGCGACGGCCTTGGTCGAGGGAGAAAGCCTGATTTCCGCCGTTCCGCTTTCGCCTTCGATTGCAGAGAGGGCGGCGTAGTATACGGCGTCAAATATTTTTTTCTCATCGCGGAATTTAACCTCGGTTTTGGCGGGATGTACGTTAACGTCCACGGAGCCGAAACCAAGGGCAAGATATATAACGCAGGAGGGGTAGCGTCCCGTGAGCAGAGTGTTTTTATAGGCCTGTTCGACGGCGGTCTGGAGTAGCTGGGATTTGATGCTGCGTCCGTTGCAGAAGAAAAACTGCTTCGTTCTGTTGCCGTGACCCGCTTTCGGCGAACCGACAAAGCCCGATACCGAGAGCCCCTCGTCATTTGACGAGCACTCAAGAAGCTCCATTGCGGTTTCCCTTCCGAGAAGGCTGTATGTACAGGAGGAGATTTTTCCGTCGCCGGGGGAGAAAAATTCATCCGCGCCGTCCTTGACAAGGCGGACGGAGACCTCGGGACGCCCGAGAGCGCAGCGCAGGGCCACGGAAACGCAGGCGGAGCCCTCGGCGCGGTCGGCCTTCATAAATTTGAGCCTCGCGGGGGTGTTGAAAAACAAATCGCGTACGATGAGGGTCGTTCCCTCCGGGCAGCCGTGGGGAGCCATTTCGACTATATCTCCGGCTTCGAGCACGACGCGCGTACCGACATCGGAGCCTTTTTTTCTCGTCAGAAGCTCGATACGCGAAACCGCGGCGATTGCGGCCAGCGCCTCGCCGCGAAAGCCCATCGTACCGATGCTCTCAAGCCCGCGCTCGTCGCGCAGTTTGCTCGTGGCGTGGCGCAGAAAGCACAGTCCCGCGTCCTCCGGCAGCATTCCGCAGCCGTCGTCCGTGACGCGGATATAGGTCATTCCGCCGCCCCTGAGCTCGACGGTAATATTTGAAGCGCCCGCATCGAAGGCGTTTTCCAGAAGCTCCTTTATGACGGAGGCGGGGCGCTCGACAACTTCGCCCGCCGCGATAAGGTCTGCAACGTGCGGCGAGAGAATGTTTATTTCAGACATGTCTTTTTTCCTTTCTTCGGAAGGAAGCATCGGCAGTCAAACAGCGCTGCCGCATTATTTCTTTATAAAACACATTATAGCTTAAAATGATTGAAAATGCCACAATTAAATGGTATTATCAAAAGAAACCTATTGTAACATACCGATAGGCAGCGAGGATCGCCAAAGACCGCCCAACGGTCATTTTTTAACGACAGGATTTGAAGCATGAGCATAAAACGAAAAGAAATCCCCGCAGAGGAGATTGCAAAACAGCTTGCGGTCTGCTCCGAGGTGAAGCAAAAATATAAGGAAAAGCCGCATTTTGCAATGGTCGATACCTTCGGCTGCCAGCAGAACGAGGAGGACAGCGAGAAGCTGCGGGGCTATCTTGCCGAGATGGGTTTTGAGATGACGCAGGACGAATTCAAAGCAGACGTTATTGTCCTTAACACCTGCGCCGTGCGGGAGCACGCGGAAATGCGCGTATTCGGCAATCTCGGAGCTCTGACGCACGCAAAAAAGGCGAACCCGAACCAGATAATCGCCGTGTGCGGCTGCATGGTTCAGCAGGAGCACATCGTCGATAAAATCAAAAAATCCTTCCGCCAT
>Ga0074193_1002288_pt1 | contig 17939 bp, 21 predicted proteins | sample EPASupsiteHSE605_FD_64523 | JGI IMG/M metagenome (GOLD analysis project Ga0074193, IMG submission 64523) | Bioremediated contaminated groundwater from EPA Superfund site, New Mexico - Sample HSE6-05 | ecosystem: Environmental > Aquatic > Deep subsurface > Groundwater > Contaminated ... | reverse complement strand
CTCGATAATCGAGCCAAAGAGTGTTCCATCCATGAATAGAGTCCTCCTTAAGTAGGTTTCTAACTCTATTGTAAATCATGGCTTGGACATAACTTTGTAAAAATCAACAACACTCTTTAACTAAGCCTATTTTTTAAATGAACCATTTAATGGAGGTTGTTTCAAGGATGAATGTTTTGTGTATATATGCTTTTATTAAATCCTTACATGAAGAAGAAAAAAGAAAACTTCTTAAACATGGATGGTCTCTATACCAAGGAAACAAAGATTATTATTCAAAAGAAATAGATAAATTTTCATTATCACTGGTTTCCCTTAGTTTTGCCGAACAAATTATTTGTTCTTTGAGAAGAGGGGAAGAAGTTATAAGGTATGTAGACTGTAACCCCTTTGATTTTTTGGAGGGGTGGAATCAATTATGGTCCAGGAATATTCTTTTAGAAGAGGTACATTTTTTTACTATGGAGGATGTTAGTGATAAATTATTAAATCTTGGTTGGGAAAGAAACGATGACTTCCCTGATATAGTTCAATATGAAGGCTTCTTCTTACGTAAAAGAGAGGACAGCCAAGTAAATAAATACTATTTTGAGTTTCAAGATGCAACTCCTTGTAAGGCATTAGAATATCCAGAAAGGTTAAAACAAGCGAATCTATTGTAAATAGATACCAATATTAAACGATGGAAAGAGTACGCTATCTGCAGAAGGGCGGTTGTGAGGTCCCTTTCTGTAGCATATGTCGTACTCTTTAACTGTTGGAGGGAAACAACATGAAAAATATTTTTGCGAAAATGATATACCATATAACTCGAGACTCGCGGAAAGAAAATGCACTTCGTCTTAATGTTGAAACAGCATTATTAGCCACGGGTGGGTTACACCCTGGAGATAAAATTCGCGTGGAATTCTCGAATTCCGTTATGCGTGTTCTAAAAGATCCTGAGGGAGATAAAATTGTCTCGCGCAAGGTTCGAAAAACCATGATTGTTCCAGCATTAGATATTAGAGGGCCAGAGTTGCAACAACTTTTTCGGTACAAAGAAGAAGTTGTCCTGACCGTTGGTACGGATTGCGTGGAAGTTACACGTTTAGAGCCCGCTCGATTGCTAGAGATTAGTGGTGATATTGATAGACCTAATCCACCCCTAGCCCAAGGCGATAAATATAAGGTAGGGAGTTGCTTTTCTGGTGCGGGTATTCTTGACCATGCCGCTGAGGCCACCGGATTTTTTAAAAATGAGTATGTCCTAGACATAGACGTGATAGGATTAGAAGTTAACCACAAGAATAGACCAGATAGTTTAGTGATTAATGGGCCGATTCAAAAGGTACCTCATCAGTGGCTACCGCCGGTTGACGTTAAGATGACGGGGATCCCTTGTCAACATTACTCCTCGGTCGGGAAGGGAGACGATATAACAGATGAGAACACTGCGACCGTCGTCCACCATATTATTCGCCAATTAGCCTGGGAACTGCCGAAGGCTTTAGTAGTTGAGGAAGTTCCACGCTTCCAAGGGTCATTTGCGCATGAAAAGTTGGTGCGTATTATGGAACCCTTAGGTTATAGGTGTTATGAGGATGTCTTGGATGCTTATGACTTTGGGAGCATCCCGATGCGAAAACGATATTGGGGTGTTTTTGTAAAGGGTGATGTGCCTTTTACGTTTCCGAAACCGCAAATAAGGAAGACCAACCGAGAACAAGTGAAAGATCATCTTAAGGTACCGATTATGGAACGAGAATGGATTGACATTCGCACGAATGCTACGTTCAGGTATCTTATTGAAGGAAAGAAGAGCGGATGGGCATTAAAAACCGGCGATAATTCTACACAGGTTGTGGGGTTGGAAGCTACTAAAATGCGATGTTTTACAGCGGGCTATTATAGGATGAGAAGTGAGGGGCCATTTTTACGTCATCCGGATAATCCTTTTCTGGTAAGCCTATTTACACCTAAAGAAATAGCTTCATTTTTAGGGATCTCTCCAGATTATAATCTATATGGCGTAAGTCGGCGCAAGGTCGGTGAACTGCTTGGTCAATCAGTTTGTGTTAGAACGGCCAAGTCCATTCTCAATAGTCTTGCTCTCACACTAATGGAGTTAGATATTAGGGCTACCCGAAGGCTGAACAGTGCAAAAGCCAAATTGACTCAGTCTATGACCTTAAAAAATGATTCCTCCGCTGCGGAACGATATGGGCAAATGGTATTAAATTTTACGGCGTAGTTATAGGAAGTGGGGCCTATATTATTGATTGAAAGAAGCCTATCTTTAAAAGTTAAATGTATAGGAGGAAGCTTCGGGATAGATGCAGAATGTTAGATGAGAGTAGTTAAGGGATTTAAGAAACCTTGTACAAAAACGAGCTCTTCGGATTCTATAGTGAGCGCTACCCTTTTTAAAAGTAAGACGATAGTCTAACTGTATGAATTAATGAGGACCCAGGGAACAATTAATAAAGGTTCTGTTAACTTTATGGTGGAGTAAAATATATTCATTAATATTTATAATGTGTAACTGTATATTTATACAATCCTAAGACTGCCTAACGGTGGTCTTTTTACATGCAATCACCTCCAAAAATAATTGAAGAACTTGTTATTTTCATTTGATATGGTGTTGACGTTATCAAGTATTAATGGTACAATGATTACATCAACACGAATTCAAAAGGGGGAAACGAAGATGGTCAAGGCAACTAAAGCAACTAAACAAAGACTTAAGAAAATGCAAAATAATACTCTTGCTGAAATCTTAATCGAACGAATAGAAATAGCAGAAAATCTAGTAGATTGTTTACGAGATGGTTTTACACTTACGCGAGATGATTGTAGTAAAGGATTTTATACTGATGACAGTCTTTACATTAAAGCCAAATCATGGGAAAAACCATATTTTAGAGGGTTTGAGACTAGATATCCTAATTTGATTAGAACAACATTAACACATGGATTAGATGAAATTGTTATACCAGATATAAACAAAATGGCAAAAGCGATGCTTACCAATAGATAACTCAAGGCCAGCCAGAAGGCTTAAATCTTGGCATTTAGTTTATTAATAAGGTATGGACATTTTCATATAGGCCGTCTATTATGGATGGTATCTAAAGATTAAGAGGAGTGATTTAATGGCCCCTCGTGGAGGTTCACGCCCTAATGCTGGTCGTAAAGCACCAGAGGAAGGTGTAAGGAAGAACCATAGCATTAAGTTCAACGATGTAGAGTGGGAATTAGTCCAAAAAAATGCCTTGGAAGCAAATTATAAAGATGCATCTGAGTATATAAGGGCTGTTGCCTTAAAGAAGGAGACTTAAGGCATGATAGACAACCAACTATTTGAGAAGATGTTCGAGCTACCAGAATTCAAGATTACTGATTTCAAGCACAATGAACATGATATGAGGGTTTTATGTCGAGATGAGGCATAAGCCCTCTGTGTGCTCTTCCTGTGGCATTGTAGCCCCTAAAGTAAGAGTTCAAGCACCCAAAGATTATGCTGTTGCATTTGAGGACATCATAAAGCAGTTCAGATAGGACGACCTTATACACTCAATATTAAACTAAAGGGGGAGATTTTTATATGAGTCCAGAATACAATAAAATATTTGTTGCTACGATTATAGTTTGTATGATTACGGTCATATATGGATTACTTATCACGCTGCACTTGGTATAATTTTGTTTCTGAAATTAATATCCATGAAAAGCGCTCCAGTATCTCCAGATGCGAAAAAGACATTTGATATACAAGAAACTTTATGATGCTTATTGAAGTGGAGACAGCCAAACCACCTCAATTCTATAACTTGTCCATTTATTTAGTCCAAGGGCTTAGGGTTTAAAAAATGACGGCAATAAGAGACGAAGTATGCAAGAAGAAATAACTAGACTGTTAAGTAATAACTGCGTAATTGTTTTCGATACAAATATTTTTTTAAATATATATGAATACTCCCCTCAGGTTGCAGATTTTTTAGTAACCATATCTGAAAGAATCGTACCTAACATGGTGTTACCGTATACAGTTAAGAGAGAATTTGATAAGAACCATAAAGAATGTCACGGAAGACAAACGGGAAAATTTAACAATGTACCCAAAAAGCTAAAACAACATACCACACAAATGAGAGATAAGTTAGCTATACAATTTGGCATCTTGAAAGGCTTTCAATTTCCAGATATAGATATGCTACAAGCAGAATCTGATAAAAAGGTTAATGAAATTGAGGAAATGTTTGAGCAGTATGTTGATGAACATAATATCTTCGATGAGATAAACTCAAAGTTTTTGAATGAGGATAAGGTTCATAAACTGGTACAAGATCTTGTCAAAAGTGGAAAACTGTTAAACGGTTTTGGCCCAGATGAACTATACAATATCTGTGAGGAGGGGGAGAAAAGGTATAAAAGAAATACTCCTCCAGGATTTGAAGACGGAAAAACCAAAACCGGTATTCAAATGTACAACGATTTAATAATCTGGAAAGAAGTCTTAAGATTTTGCTCTGAAAACCAAAAGGATCTGATTTTTGTAACAGACGATGTGAAAAAGGACTGGTGGGAAATCGTAAATACCCAAAGAGTTAGCTTTCGCACAGAACTCCAAAAAGAGTTTGAAGCACAAACCGGTCGCAAGATGATAGGCCTAACTTCGGGTGAGCTGTTTTCGTGTTTATCAGAAATTTTCAAGATAGAAGCACCAAACACTGCAGAATGTGTCTTAGGATATGATATTGAGAATTATATTGATAGAGTAATTGATGACGGATTAATCGAAGATATCATCGGAGAATTGGGTTATACCGGAGAAAACTTTGTTGACATTGTAAGTTTATCCCATTACGATGGTTCATACTTCGACTTTGCTGAGGAAGCTGAGGCGACTGAAGTGTTAGGATATGAGTTTGGAGGATACGTTGATGGTAAGGCTTTATACTATTTGACGATAGATGTAAAAGTTAAAGCTAATTCAAGCAAGTATTCGGGCAGAGATTCCGATACAAGAGATGTAATTTTGTCTGATGAAAGAACTCATATTCTCCATGGCAAAATTGTGGTAGAAGTAACGAGAGAAGTCGATTCTTATATTGATCAGCTCACAGATGACTATTCTTACTCTAAAATTAAAATAATGAGTGGAGAATTAGCCGAAGAAGAAAGTTACACTGGTGAAGACCTATGTGTAGAATGTGGTGTGGGAATTGGTGATTATCCACACTATAATGGTGGCTTGGTATGTGAAAGTTGTGCAGCTGGTAATTCGAGGGGAGAAATATGCCCGCAATGCGGTCAAAAGGTACCCTTTGAATATATGGCGGGTAATGGATTTTGTTCCAACTGCACAGAAAAGTACGACTTATAGGTCTAATGGATTGGTTTATGAATGGTTATAGATAGACCGGGGGACGATTCTCTCGGTCTTTTATTATTTAGCTTGCCTTATAATAAAATAGGATATATAATTAATTCATATTATATATTGCCATAATAGAAATCAATCTGAGAGGGGAACTTGCCATGACAGATAATTCAAATCATATTGCTCATGCGGCTAATTTCATTAGATCTCGTAACTTGGAATTTGTTCTTGCAGATAATCCCAAATCTATTTGCCCCCACTGTCACCAGGTGTTGGAACTATTTGAAACTACCGAGCCAGGTTGTGTATCTCGAGAACGTATTCTTCCTGTAGAGAATTCAGTTAATGAATCAACGGGGGCTTTCATTTATGATGATGGTGATATGATTCCTCTTGATAAAGAGAGTGCATTTGCTCCTATTGATCGGTTTGATAGAGAACTTTCTCAAGGGACATGTCCTTCATGTGACGGTCTTTACTGTACTGTCTTTTTACACGTTTCGTCGCGTCCTATAAGAACTGAAGTTAATAGACAAGGGGAACCCTTTTTTTTCGTAGATAGCGAGATTTCCTTTGAGGGCTATCGTAATGTCTTTAGCCCCGTTCTCAAAGGAGAAATCCCATTCAGTATTCCGTGGATTGTGGTACGTCATAATAACGCTCATTTAGATTTTGATCCAGATCTTTCGTTATGCATTATTGATGAACATATTATTGGACCATTCCCATTAACCGTACAAGAAAACTTGGCTGAGGAAATAGGGGTTGCAGCCTGCATGGGGGCCTTAGATAGATTTCGTAAGAATATATGGCTGGCAGCTGAAGACATTGTTTTAGCGGCTGGTCCCTTTGCCATGAAACTTATAGAAACTGATACAGCAGATCTGTCTAATACTAAAATATAGTCCATGAAATTTAGTCCTGTAAAAAATGCAAAAGAGGTATCACATATTAAGAAAGGAGTAGTAATCATGTTTCTGATTAGTGAAGAGTCTTTCTTAGGAAGTTATTTATTAACTCTAACTCTGGACAAACAAAATCACTTTTTTAATTCTCAGTTTTCTGCAGCCGTTTTTAAGAAATTACGCAATATTAATGGATTCACTACTACAGATGAGAGTGGCTATTCATTCTATTTTCGCATTAATATTGAGAGCGCCATTTTTAATAAGTCCAAAAAACAACAGGCATTGGATTTAAAGGCTGAAGCCAGACAATATTTAGATCAGATATCTCAATTTATTTCAGATAACATTGAAAGTAATAATCCTACTAATCAATGCCCGGTCTGTGGATTCGATGAATATGAGAGAAAGTCTATTATAGCCACGAATGATGCCTTAGTGGCAAATGTTTGTTTAAAATGCCGTACAATGTATTTCCTTAGAAATTAAGGAGTTTGTTTTTTAGTATCTCAATTAGCTATTGACGACATCAGAAATCTGGGATTTAAGAACCATTCCTCTACATGATTCAGATAACCATTTTATGTAGATTATGTTCATCAGGTCAGGTGGTATTCGATAGATGGAAGTGTTATTAAATAATTCCGATGCTAATTATTACTTTACATTTGCTTATTTCAGAAGGTAGTAACATGCAGATTTAAGCAAAACTTCGAAAGCGATTAATAGACCGAAGGGAGAAAGTATGTTATATAATCAACCGGTTTTAAGTTCGAGAACGAAACGCGCAATGTACATAATTATCATTCTAAATATTGGATTAATTATAACCGGGGTTATAGTGAATTCCTTAATAAGGTGCTCTTTTTGTTACGAGGTACCATTCTTAAATATTACAGATATACAATTGGGAGCAATGGGTGTATCCTCAAGTCTTTTGCTTGGGGTGCTCATTTACTTATCTGACCGAAAATTCTTTAGGTATTGTACTCTTATCTTTTCCTTATTTATTAGCGCCTTTAGCACGTTTATGCAAATCGGGCGATACGTGGTCCTTGGGGGGTATTGCCCTTGGTGTCTGGGAGCAACCGCGACGGCTTATGTTCTCTCAGCGATACTCTTCTATAGGCTAGGAAAAGAAAGGATTGATAATCATGTTAACCCCAACGAAAATTAAACCTGGTCAGGAACAATTTGAGAAATAATTACTGTGAATAATCGAAAAAACGGTAGTACGTTTAGATTAAGAAACTTTATGTGATAAGGATCAATGAGGAGAAAATTATGAGCAACATAGACTTCACTCACTTACATTGTCACACCTCCGAGGGGTCTCTTCTTGATGGAGCGGCTAGACTAAAGAAACTGGTTAAGCGAGCAAAAGAATTAAACATGACATCGCTGGCCATTACTGACCACGGCACAATGTACGGAGTCATCGATTTTTATAAGGAATGTAAAAAAGCCGGTATCAAGCCGATTCTTGGATCTGAGGTCTACGTGGCCCCACGTAGGCAATCGGATCGGGTTCCTCATAAAGATGACGCTAATTATCATTTAGTCCTGTTAGCTGAAACGAATGAAGGGTATCAAAACTTAATTGCGTTGGTTTCGGCCGCTCAACTTGACGGAATCTACTATAAACCACGAGTCGATAAAGACCTGCTTCGTAAACACTCAAAAGGGCTTATCGCCTTATCCGCATGTATAGGTGGTGAAGTGCCTCAGTATTTATTAGAAGACAAATTCGATCTGGCCTGTGGCGCAGCGAAAGAATACGAAGACATCTTCGGGAGTGGTAATTTCTATTTAGAATTACAAGACCACGGGCTAGAGAGCCAGCGTAAGGTTCTCATAAAGCTTAGGGAAGTCCATAAGCAAACAGGTATTCCTCTCGTGGCAACAAACGATATTCACTATGTCAACAAAGCTGATGCCTATATTCAAGATATTCTCCTCTGTATTTCGATGGGGAAAACACTTAATGATTCATCCCGCATGAAATTTGAGAGTCGAGAACTCTATCTAAAGTCAGCCGATGAGATGGACTTGATCTTTGGTGAGCATCCGGAAGTATTAGAAAACACGGCCCGAATAGCTGAGCGGTGTAATGTTGAGTTTAATTTCGGGGAAACTTTTCTTCCCGTGTTCGAAATACCTGAAGGGTATACGACAGATAGTTATTTGAAAGAACTTTGTGAGGAAGCGTTTCCGAGGTTTTACCCCAATATGACAGAAGAAGAACGAGCCCGCCTTGTGTATGAGCTTGAGGTCATAACAAAAACGGGTTTTGCAGGATATTTTCTGATTGTCTCTGATTTCTGCCGATGGTCAAAAAACAACGGAATCGTGGTTGGTCCAGGGCGTGGATCTGCGGCTGCCAGTATGGTTGCTTACCTATTGGAGATAACCAGTGTCGAGCCTATGCGCTATAATTTACTGTTTGAGCGGTTTCTCAACCCAGAACGAATCTCAATGCCCGATATTGATATAGACTTTGATCCTGAGGGTCGGTTAAGGGTAATTCACTATGTGACTCAAAAATATGGATCTGATAAGGTATGCCAAATTATTACGTTTGGCACATTGGGAGCCAAGAGCGCCATTAAAGATGTTGGTAGAGTGTTGGGAATACCATTACCTCGAATTACGAAACTCACGAAGGCTATTCCTAGCGAAGTAGGGATAACGTTAGAAAAGGCCTTAGAAACTTCGCCGCAGCTTAAAGAACTTGCAGAAGAAGATGAAGAGATGAAGAATCTCATGAAGATAGCTATAGCACTCGAAGGAACACCACGCCATGCTTCAACTCATGCAGCAGGGGTAGTTATAGCCAGAGAGGCACTTACGACTTATATCCCGCTCCAGCGGACCAGTGATGACGAAGGGGTTATGACCCAGCTACCGATGAAAACCGTAGAGGAGTTAGGGCTTCTCAAAATGGATTTCCTTGGTTTGAGAAATCTCACTATTTTACAGGGAGCAGTTGATCTGATAGAGCAAAATCACGGGATAAAAATCGATTTGCGATATATTCCGTTTGATGATCCCAAGACCTATGCCCTTTTAGCTACGGGCAATACAACGGGTATTTTCCAACTTGAGAGTTCAGGGATGCGGTCAGTTATTCTTAACCTCAAACCTAATGTATTTGAAGATATAATTGCGCTAGTTGCGTTGTACCGCCCCGGCCCGATGGATCAGATTCCGGAGTTTATCCGTCGAAAACACGGTGGAGAGATCACGTATCTACACCCCAAACTAGAGCCTATTCTTGAACCCACCTATGGGATCATCGTTTATCAAGAGCAAGTCATGCAGATAGCACGTGATTTGGCAGGTTATTCACTAGGACGAGCGGATATTCTGCGTAGGGCTATGGGAAAAAAGAAAAAAGAGATTATGGATGAGGAAAGATTTAACTTTATAGAAGGATTGCAAGATGATAAAGGGGAATGGGTTATTCCAGGGGCTGTGAATTTGGGAGTGAATCGGGACGATGCTGCGGCGATCTTTGATCTCATGGCTAAGTTCGCCGAGTACGGTTTTAACAAGGGGCATGCCACGGCTTATGCAGTGATTTCCTATCAAACGGCTTATCTTAAAGCTAATTATCCTATGGAATTTACTGCCGCTCTTTTAAGTACGGTTATGTCGTCACCCGACAAAATTGCCTTTTACCTCAATGAGGCAAGAGCGAGTGGAATTAGTGTACTCCCACCAGATGTACAGTACAGCGATATTGGCTTTAAGATTGAAGGGGGATCCCTACGCTTTGGAATGGCTGCTATTCGTAATGTCGGGGAAGGTGTCCTTGAAAAGATTATTAAGGAAAGAGAGTCTGGTGGACCGTTTAAATCGCTCTATGACTTCAGTATACGCGTTGAGGGTTTAACCATGCGTGTTATGGAGAGTCTTATTAAGGCAGGGGCATTCGCTTCTCTTTGCAAGCGATCGCAAGGGATGCAGACGATTGACCTCATCATGAAGGCGGCTGCGAGTCGCCAGAAAGATAAGAGTTCTGGGCAAATATCGTTATTCGACTTGGGCGGAGAACAAGCTATTTGTGAAGATACTGAGATCGAAATGCCCGATGTGGCTGAGTTTCCTGAAAAAGAATTGCTCAACTTTGAAAAAGAGTATCTTGGGCTTTATCTAACCGGTCATCCGCTTGCGGCAGCGATGCATAAACTGAAGAACTTTGTCTCCACGGATATTTTCACGCTTAAGGAAAATGACGATGATATTGAGAAGGTGTGTCTTGGTGGGATTATCGTTGACTTTAAGCAAAGGCTTACTAAAAAAGGTGAGATGATGGCAATTTTTACGTTGGAAGATCTAACAGGGCAGATTAAAGTCCTTGTTTTCCCGCGCACTCTTGCCAAAATTGGGCCTTTAATGAACGACCAGATTATCTTTTTAGAAGGAAAGTTCAATGTTCAGGACGAAGAAAAGAAGATATTTGCGGAAAAAATTGTTCCTATAGAAAAACTGGGACATTCAAAAAATACTTCAAAAAAATCAACTGTTCCGCTAAAATTTAAGCTTTATATGAGGGTTAATACATCTGAATTAGAGAAACGTAGAAGTCAGGTGAATTCAATCTTAAAAGAGCACCCAGGGGTTCATCCGTATTGTTTTATCCTAAGTGAAAATAGAGAACGTGTGGTAGGGGATGAAGCTTACTGGACGAATGGACATCCGATCTTAATCAAACGATTGGAAGCGCTGTTGGGTAAAGAGAATGTGGTGTGGAAGGGATGAGAGTATTTATGGACAAAGTGGATAATAACAAAGGAAACAAAATATTGCCAACTGCCAACAGACACACTATTGATCCATTTCTTCACAGAGAAATATTAAGAGAAGTATTGGATAATTATTTACTTGATGCCTTTGCCAGTGAAGACAAAACCGAAGCTGAATATTTTGGAAACTTATCGAAGGCATTTGAAAAGTTACGTATAATAACTGGCGAAAAAGATGCTAAATGATGGAACGGCAATATGAGTGCAATAGTAATATTTATCGGCTGAAAAAATTCCAAACAACCTATGGTATTATCGTTTTAGCGCGATTGCTTATAATAACGAAATGGATACCAATTATTTACTTTTATTTTTTTTAGGATTCGAGTTTTGGTTTTCTTCGGATTATATGGTGGAATAATCTCTTAAAAGTGGTTTAAAAGTATATTTATAAATCGGATTTTATGGAGGTTTATACGGCCATAACGTAGCCAAAGCGATGCCTTAGATCATGGGCACTTAGTCCTTCGAGTCGTGCTAGTTTCATGTATTTTTGAATAACATGTCTCAAGGCAATTGATCCCTACGTAGCACTTGAGGCGGTTTTGCCATGGGATCGGCTCGTTGCCTCCGTTGAAGAAGCTAAGCATTTGTCTAGGCCGGTTGACTACGATTACCTTGATCTTCTTGAAAAGAAATTCTATGTACTCCGGAAATATACACCAACGCTGTTAACTTCATTAGAATTTCATTCTACTAAGTCTACTGAATCATTAATGAAGGCCGTTGAGACGGTTAGGGACATGAATGAAAACTGTAAGCGTAAAGTACCTGAAGATGCTCCTCTTGAGTTCATTTCAAATCGGTGGCAAAAACATGTTTACGATGATGATGGCAATATAAACCGACATTACTATGAGATGGCTGTATTAACGGAACTTCGTAACTCTGTTCGTTCAGGGGATGTCTCGATTGTCGGCAGCCGTGAACATAAAGACTTTGAGGAATACCTATTTTCTAAAGAAGATTGGAATCACATAACACAAGCTACTACCAAGCTATCTGTGAGTCTATCGGTAGAAGAATACCTTGAAGAACGTACTGAATCCTTGTTAAAGCGTTTGAAATGGGTATCATCTAATATCGATGACTTGGAAGGGGTAAATCTCGAGAACGGGAAGCTTCATATTAACCGATTAGAAAAGGACGTTCCGGATGAAGCTAGGGAATTTAGCCTGTCTCTTTACGAGCTGCTGCCACATATTAAGCTAACTGATTTACTTATGGAAGTTGCCCATTGGACTAGTTTCCCATGAACAATTCATACATGCTTCTACTAATCGTCCTCCCAGTGAGGATGAAACGATAATTCTGATGGCTACCCTGATGGCAATGGGCACCAATATTGGGCTCACCAAAATGGCTGAAGCTACACCGGGTATCTCTTACCGACAGATGGCAAATACTGCCCAATGGCGGCTTTACGAAGATGCCATGAACAAGGCCCAAGCAATACTGGTTAATTTCCACCACAAACTAACTTTATCTCCATATTGGGGAGCCGGGACCACATCCTCATCGGACGGAATGCGAGTTCAAATCGGTGTTAATGCCCTGTATGCTGATGCTAATCCTCATTATGGTACAGGAAAAGGAGCAACTATTTACCGATTTGTCAGCGACCAATTCTCAAGTTTTTATGCCAAAGTAATCAATACGAATGCCAGGGATGCGGTACACGTCATCGATGGACTCTTGCATCACGAAACTGATTTAGCAATTGAATGATCAGCGTGTGGAATACAGTTTATTTGGCCAAAGCAACGGAACTTAGGAAAAATAAAGGAGATTTCAAAGAGGAGCTACTGAATCATATTTCTCCCCTTGGATGGGAACACATTAACTTTTTGGGCGAGTACAAGTTTGATATGAAGCAAACGACTACGTTAAAAACCCTACGACCACTCAAATATACGAATGGAGAATTAGTATAATCATATTATATAAATTTGACACAGTACGGTACGTACTGTATGATAATGGATAGAGAATCTTAATTATGTGCAACATCATTGTTGCAGAAAGAGAGGATATTATGGAAAAAGTTTTAACATTAACACAGGAGCAGTTTGATAAATTGGCTATTCGGATTATGTGGTGGAAAAACCCTAAAGTTCACCTTTTTCCAATAATCGGATAAGTGTGGAAATGTCGGCTCCGTAATTGACACCCTCTGTTTGATGTTCCGAGACAAAAGGCTCCAAACTCAAACCAGTAGCAAAAGCTTCATAATCACGATCACGGAACTCTACTCGTTTATATTTAAACCTCGTATTCTTTTGAACCCCTTCGGTATAAAGAATTCTTGCCCTAAGAGCATCAAATGAGTAACCCCGGCCTAAGCGATTCATAACACGTATAAGCCCGTTTAAGCACTCTGTATAAGCGTTGGTGATAGGATGATCGAAGTAAGAAAATATCTCCCTGTGCCAGTTTTCTGAGGCTCTCAGAAGATCATTAAAGGCAGAACTCATTTCCATAGGGATTCGTTTACACCATAAATTATAACGCTTTAAGGCTTCCTGTTTGGTATCTGAATCCCATATCTCATAAAAGGATTCTTTCAACTCATAGGCCAATCCTAAGCCCTTTAAATTACCGGTCCACGATTGAAGAATTAGCATCTCTCTTTCATTCAAGTCTTTCCGTCTCTTAAGTAAGATAAATCGGTCATGCATCAATGTTCTGCGTTCTTTAGGTGACAAATCTTCCCGGATTGACTTACGAACAGTGTCCAGAGCTTGGTTAGCCATCCTGACGACATGGAACTTATCTATTACTATGGTTGCTTGGGGCAAAACCAAACGTACTGCATCCCTATACGGCTGCCACATGTCCATGGCCACATACCTAACCGTTTGACGGTTAGGTAGACGTTGAAGGTAATCAATGACCGTAGGCTTGTTTCTATCTGGCAGAATATCAACGATGGTATTGTTTTTGATATTGGCAATTACACATCTAGGCTTAATGATATGAATTTCATCAATACCAAGCCATTCGGGAGTCTGGAACCTAACGGATTTTTCCAATTTATTAACGTAATCTCTAAAAATGTTTCGAATCGTCTTCTCGTTTAGCCCTATTTCATCGGCTAGGCTAACGAAGGTACGCTTTAATGATTGCTTTTCGATGTATTCAATCAGTCTGCTAGTGCATCCTCGTTTATCATTCATGCAGGGTAAAACCTCATAAAAGGTCTGCCCACATTCTCGGCATTTATAACGCTGCCGGACCACTTGGACGCCCACACGCTTGCCGTGCATCGGCAAGTCCATAATAAGTTGATTGTGCTTCGTATGCTTGTACAAATTGGCCTTACAACCGCACTGGGTACAACAAAGAGGTGGTTTAGCTGTCTCCACCTCTATACGGTACGCATCGTCGGATTCTTGAACGTTTAGGACGTTGTATTCAGCCAAGTTAAGTATGTTCATGATAGAATATCCATTCTAAATATGCGCTTATTACATACCAAACAATATGCAATCTTTCCGCCTGTATGTCTCACAGTTTCGTACATTTCACCATTTTCAGCTTCACTACCATCAAAATGAAAACGTGTTAATATAGAGCCAGAAACTTGCATTCTCGAATAATAACCTTCGTTAGAGCCGCAGTAGGGGCATTTTTGAATAGGAGCTACTAATGCCAAATTAATCACCTCAGTTTTGGTTTAAGTGTTTTTCTAAAAAATCAACTACCGCATCATAATAAGCTCCTGGTTCTGTAGTTAGCATACATCCATAATCGTTCTGCAATGTTACATATTCAAAGGTGTTGGTTATTTTCAAGTCTTCAAGCATTTTTTCTACGACTGCATCTAATGCCATCAATTTCTCGGCAACATCCTTACGCTGTTTTAAAAGCTTTACTAACTGTTTTGGGATCTTTGTTGACATTTATTTATCACCTTATCTCATTTACAAACGCTACCGCTGGAAATGCCCATCCTTCTTCATCTTCTTCAATAAGGTAGAGTCCTTATTATACTTTTTCTAACGCTTTAATATATGTTCATTAAATATTTTCTCCCAGAGGCTACTATAAAAAGTTAACCAAAATACAGAAAGTAACGGCATGCTAATAATAGTTATAAACTCAAGTGTTGATATTAATTTAAGAAAAATAGATCCTTGAAACTCGTTATACGGAATGAAAACAAGGGGGAAAATATCTTTAAATAATTGAGGTGGATAAAAACCCAATATAAGGAATACCCCAAAAGCTACAATCCACATAAGCCAAAGAAAAGCTTTTAATAAGATCTGTTTCATAAATATTTCACCTCTCGAATCTATTTTAACGTTGTGCTGCATTCAGGAGTTCCCGAAAACTCTTTATATGAATATTTTAACATAATGAAATCAAGTAAACCACCATAAAATCCTATTTTATATTAAATATTCAAACCATTAACTAGGTGTTATTCCACCATAAAATCCGAAGAGCCGATAAGGAAAAAAATCCAAGACACAAGAAAAGGTGGCAAAAGAACTTTTGGGATTTTCTTCAAGTGCCAAAATAGGTATAGGTGATACTGCCGTAAAAATAAGTAATTCAAATTCCTTAGAGGTATATAAAGATGAATGGAAAGGACAAGAACGTTTCTATATCGTAATTGAGCCGATGGATGAAGCTACTGCAATGGCGTACTCAATTTACCCAAAGCTCTCCGGATTTTAAGGTGGAGAGAACGCTGTTAAATGAGATACATAAGGAAAGGAGTTGTTTTTGTGGATAATAAGGCTATGCTCTTTATAAAAATATCTGAATGATAAGGATTGTACGGTTTCAAAGGATGATCTCCTAAACCTTGCACTTGAATGCGGACTTGATCTTAATCCAAAGATTGCCAAGTCAAAGATCATTGAGGCGATCATAGAAAAAGGCCACTTTAACAGGCTTTTCGATTACTTTATCGAGTTTATATTAATTCCATCATGGGAGGTTGCCGATTTTTATAATGTTTCTTCGGCTAAACTTAACCAGCTTAAAACGATCGGAGCTATCAAAGAACAGTCAACAAGCAAGAAATTTTACAGCAGAAGGGATAAAGGATATTTTGATGCTGACGTATATCCTTTAAGTGTTTTGAACTACGACAAGCAAGAGCTTCTAAATGCCTATGAAAATGCCTTTGGTGGCGATGTATACGCCCTGAGAATCGAAACAAAAGACAAGCTGCAAATAGAGCCTATCACAAACGAGCTTCAAAAGATTTTTAAGATGGAACGAGTACCTGATATATACGAGCATCGAAATGAAGATGGTTTTTACACTTATTATAAGGTTAAATTGCTTAATAACAGTAACGAAGAAAGTAACAGATTCCTATCAGAAATAAATAAGCTAAAGAAAGAAAAGGAAGATTTGAAGAAGAAGAACGACGAACAGATAGAAAGAATTTTTAAAATATTGAGGGAATATTTAGGTGATGATGTCGGTGATGTATTTAGTCTGACTGTTAAACTTCAAAAACTTACTCAACAACAAGTTAGAAGAGTGCAGTAGCTGGTGGGGTGTGGAATTCCATAAGACGATTTAAAACAATACTCGTCTTGGCGGCGGTTCAAATCCCCTTCTCCCCCTACCAAAAAATATAATAGTGCTTAGGGGTGATTAAGCTGCCAAGGTCAGCTTATACTCGGCAACAATAACGAATTTTATAGGTGGTGAATATATGGTGAATCGTAAAGAAGTAGAGAATTATAAAGGTTATTTGATTTTGCAGTATGATAAAGAAAACGGGTACCGTGTTGATTTTGGCACAATGAGGTCTAAGTTAGTTGAAACGGTGGATGAAGCTAAACAGTTGGTGGATTATTATTTGTCGCCTGACAAATAATAATCCAGATTTCATCTGCAGAAAAGAGTAATTTCATTTATATTGAATTAAAATTCGTAGAGGTAGCAGGTATGAAGAAACATGAAAAAGAACAGCTTAAATGTAAATCAACTCAGCTTATAGCAGGGCAAGCAATATGGGAGTGTCTTGGCACACTAAGGTATCATTTTAGAAGACTCTAAAAACATCGACACTACAACAATTGAAAATCTTATTAGAAAATTAAATGGTGCTGAAGAAAATCTAAATTTATCAATGAATTTTATCAAAACATATTTTACATCAATAAACTAAAACCTAATCAATTTTAAAGCCATAGCTTTTTAAAATATATACAAGGGAAGGTAAAGCGATGTCTGAATGTATAGATTGTAAAGCAGTAATTTTTGAAAATGGAAGTCGTTACTGCAAATATGATGGTTGTATTTCACATGATAATTATGATGATACTGATTGTGAATATTTTGATTCTAAAACGAAATATGTAATTTGCCCTAATTGCCAAAAAGAAGTTGGTTATTTATCTGTTTACATGATTCCAAATAAAATTAATAAAGTAATTTGTTATGAATGTGACCAGGAGTTTCGCTTTACACTTACTGGTAATGAATTGATTTTGATATAAAATATAACGTCAATTTAACGCCTTAAACGCCTAGGAAACTGATGCTGCTTACCGTGTAGAGGTGGAAACATGAAAGGAAGGTAGTTGGTGCTTGATGTTGGATGATATCCATGATCTGATCGGTTGCACAATAAGAACACATTATGGAACCGGAGGAAAAGTTATTTATGTTGGCCGACCGTACAAAGACAAATCTCTTTTTAATCTTAATTATACCGACTCAAGAGACGGAAGAAGGTGCATTATTAACTACCTGAAACTAGTAGGCGGCCAGGTTCTTTGTGAGTGTATACCGCTTAAAATATCGGGAACATCAGCGCCAAGGCAGTTAAGTTTATTTGGGTATTCGGATGTTATGGCGGGGGAGGGAGAAATCGAAAACAAA
>Ga0074193_1002287_pt1 | contig 17946 bp, 19 predicted proteins | sample EPASupsiteHSE605_FD_64523 | JGI IMG/M metagenome (GOLD analysis project Ga0074193, IMG submission 64523) | Bioremediated contaminated groundwater from EPA Superfund site, New Mexico - Sample HSE6-05 | ecosystem: Environmental > Aquatic > Deep subsurface > Groundwater > Contaminated ... | reverse complement strand
CACCGCGAGCCCGATCAGGAGCGCACACCCGGTGAAGGGAATGAGGCCCTCGATCCTCAGTATTCGCCGGAACGTACGCGGGTCCATGCAGATCCCATGATAGCGGGACGATGTTTTAAAGCATCGGGTCCGCGGTGCCGGCGTCGACTCGATTCGTCCTGAAGGTCGGCATCGTCCCGTCGAGTCGCGGTACGGGCCACCGGCAGTCATGCCCCCGTCCGCCAGACAGCCCGAAGACCCCCAGTCCCCGGTTTCCTATGCGGGCGATGAAGGGAGTACACCCGACGAGAGGAGACGCGCTGGGGGCGAGAAGGATGGTGGAGATACGGGTCCGGGTCACATACGATACCGGGCCGGGCACGGTTAGACGGCCTCGAGCGAGACCACCCGCGGCGCCTCGTCCAGGGCCGGCACGTCGACGGTCACGGTCGCCGCTTCCGCCTGCCGCTTGAGCACCGCGACGAGCCGGCTCGTGCCCCGGCATCCCTCATCTCCTCTGTCTCGGTTCTGATGGAGATGGAGCCCTCCGATAGAGCGAAGAACGAGAGCCGCGGATTATCCCGTATCACAGAGAGGTACGTCTCGAGCATGACGCCCGATGATACAGCCCTGGGGAAGATCCAGGATGCATTCGCCCGACGGTTCTCCCATTTCGGTCTCCGTCTGCCCGATCAGAACGTGTGCGAGCGAGAGAAGGGGTCGATGCCGTACGGCAGCAGCGGCCGGCTCTACTACGTCTTCGGTAAGGACGAGGGGCGGGAGTACCTCGAATACTACGCCTACCACCGGATGGGCGACGATCATGCCCGTATCTACGAGGATGGCATCGTCGTCGATCTCGACGAGCTCTCGTCGATGTTCTGTTACAATCCTGATATTCCCGGTGACTGCGAGCGAAAAGAGGCGGAGATGCAGGGACGGTACCGGGAGACCCTGACCGACCTGGTCGAGAAAGGGCTGTTCGAGGATGAACCGGTCCCGAATTCGCTGGCCGTAAACAGTTACCTCGTGCTGCACAGGAAAAATGCTGATGGTAACCCACCAGAGCAATCCCATCACTGTGTGGTGTCTTCTGAATCGATCAGCATGGCCGAAGGTGTGAAGTGTGTAGAACTGGCGTGGGACGCCGGGCCCCCTATCCGAACACCGGAAAACGGGCAGAAAAACAGGAAATTTCAATCGCGAACGGAGTAAAGCCGTTGGAGGGCTTTCTGACATCTGAGGTCAAAAGCCTTAAACAATAATCATACGCATCTCTGAATACGTGTTATTATGTCAGACTCATTCTATCATGGCAAAGAAGCCTACTCAACCGAAAGATCATTCAAAAAAGCCTGTTCAGAGGGTCGACTCACAGAAAGAGATCAGGAGCTGATCATCGAATTTACCACAGAGCTCCAGGCCTCCAAACAGATCAGTGATGGTCGAGTCAATAAAATTTCATTCATCTTAGTGAATTGGCGGCGTTTTATTCAAGCACCATACGATTGCGTGAATATCGCCATGATCTACGACGCCATCAATAAGCTGAAGAAAGGCAATTCAGTCAAAGGGAAACCCTTCAAACAGAATACTCTTCACGACTATATTCGAATTCTCAAACCTTTTCTTCTCTGGCTCATCGAAAACGAGTACTCGAATTTGCCCGAGAAGAAGATTCGTAAGATTGTATCCCCCTCTGTAGATTATAGGACAACTGAGCCTGACGAGATCCTAACAGTAGAAGAGATAGAACGTCTCTTACAAGGATGCCAGAACACTCGTGACCGGGCTCTACTCGCGACTCTTTATGAGTCTGGAGCGAGGATCGCTGAGATTGGTCGACTGCGGTGGCGAGATGTCTGCTTCGATGATTATGGAGTTAGGCTCTACATCGACGACCAGAAGAACCAGAAACGCCGATTTGCTCGGTTGACTCTGTCGACTCAATACCTCGCGATATGGAAAAGTGACTACCCTGAAGATCTCCTTGACGATGCACCAATATTTTCTTCATTCAAAGGGGGACCGATGGGATATGTCACGATGACACGTTCGATTCAGCGTGCAGCAAAATTTGCTGGAATCACAAAAAGAGTAAATCCTCATTTATTTAGAAAGTCGCGAATCACCCATATGATCGCTCAAGGATATCAGGAGAGCGTGATCAAAGAATCAATGTGGGGGAATGTTGAGACCTCAATGCTTCGGACATACATTCAACTCGCGGAGAAAGATATCGACAATGAGTTCCTCAAACAGGCTGGAGTGAAGGTTGAGGATGAAGGGAACAGCCGCCAAATCGCACAGACATGCGGCGTCTGTCATATGATTTGTGGCCCCACTTTCAGGTTTTGTCCGAAATGTGGAACGGGACTGTCCGAAAAAATCGTTGTTGAGCAACGGCTGGCTAAGGACCAGGTTGAGAAACATCCCTACTTCAAGAAGGGAATGAAGGCAGCAGAAGATGCAATTTGAATTATCAAAAATATATTAAATATTTTTTGCTGAAATGTTTATTGGGATGAAACGCTGAAGGCGGCATTCGGTTTTTCCGTATCGTTTTTCTGATATTGAGAGAGTTCCGCTGTTAATGTACCTGGGCGGGAATCGGAAAAAACGACTGATATGCAGGTCATCAAGTTGCACACTGCATCCATTTCTCATGTGCTCAATAGAACTCAACGACTACTACTCTAGAAGAAAATTCTAGTTATCAGCACCGTACAAGAAACCATATTTTTCTTTAACAGGTTTATTTGGTGGAAACAAGCCCAATTTGTGGAATTTCGAAAAGCTTTATGGTTCTCCGCGTATTACTTTTGAATACAGAAAGACATGAACCGTAATAAAACTCGGTGCTGTATCACATTGACCCCGGAGATCGTCCATGAAGTGGACACCGCCCGTGGAGTGTTCAGCAGAAGTTCCTTTGTGGAACATATGTTGAGAGTCGGATTTGAAAGGAAGACAGAGCAGATTGTTGTAGCAATCTGCTCTGCCTCCTCCGAAAACAAATAGGATTCACAAAATTAAAATGAACGTATTTAATTCGACCCCGAGTGAGTTAAAATCTTCTGATGGAGTACTCCAAGGCTTCCAAATCCAACAGGACACCCTGGATCATCTTCCTTCCCCTCTTCACAAGCGGGTTGCTCAGAAACTGATCGAAGAGGGAACCTGGTTCCTGGTCCCTTCAACCAAGGCCTGAATCAGGAGGAGGAAGACCATTACCGAATATTTCACTCCTAGCGGACAGCATCTCGATTGGGATCACGCCGATCCCGCGATGAGCCCCCGTAACTCCGGATCTGAGGTGCACGTAGCCAATGCCTGATTCTGGACCCGGAGGGGTTGTTTGTTCAAGGCGCTGCATGACCGAAAGCACAGTTTGTGGAGATTATGGACTGTGCGGAAAACAGATCGGCAATCTCCATTATCTAGACGAGGGCAACCCAGCCCTCGATTTTAAGCCTATCAGTACTGTCGAGAGGGGAGAAGACGTATGAGCCAGGAGATAGAAATCGGCGAGGCGCTCGGAGCACTTTGCTATCCCGGCCAAGTAGTTGAGATCAGGACTATTGGGAGGGATGGCACCATCCTGTCTGGCTATTTCGATCACCCGGATAAAATCATCGAGAAATTGTCCCCCCTTCTCGACCTCGAAGAGATACAGGGGATCTATTTCACTCTGAATCCGGTCATTCCAGCCCTCGCTGCTCGCCGAAAGGATACAATAGCCCGGCCAGGAAAGATAGGCAGTACGTCAGATCGGGATATCGAATGCATCCGCTGGCTTCCCGTCGACCTCGACCCCGTACGCCCATCGGGGATCTCATCGAGCGAAAGTGAACATGCCGCGGCACTCGATCGCGCGAATACGATTGCATCCCATCTCTCCAGCCTCAAATGGGCCGATCCGATCATAGCGGACAGTGGTAACGGGGCCCATCTTCTCTACCGTGTGAACTTGCCGAATACAGTGGAATCTGTTGGGTTAGTACGAGATGTCCTGGTCACCCTCTCGGGACGCTTCACCGACGATATCGTCGCAGTCGACACCACCGTTCATAATCCGGCAAGGATCTGGAAGCTGTATGGTACGACTGTCCGAAAGGGGTCGAATCTTCCCGATCGGCCCTGGAGGACGGCTCGATTTCTCTCCAGGCCGGTTTCGCATAATGAAGTGACCGAATCCCTCCTTCGTGACTTCATTCCTCGCGTGGATCATCCACACACTTCAACAACGGAAATCCCTCTGACCTCCAGACGGCTCGACCTTGTCGAATGGCTCAAGGAACGACGTGAAGTTCTCCCGTTCTCGACCAGAAAGATTGACAAGGCAGGCTACCTTGCCTTCTACGAGTTGTCACCCTGCCCGTGGGGTTCGCATCAAGACGGCGCGTACTGCGGCCAATTGGAAAATGGAGCTATCATCGCGCGATGCCACCATGCCTCCTGTGGCGGTAGCGGTGGCCCGAATCGGTGGCCTGAGATCCGGGCGCTCGTCGACCCAAAGAATCCGAAGACCAAGAAGGCCGACGACGGTGAGGCCCCCCGACGCATCCTGCCACACTTCGAGAAAGACGGTCGGCAATATTTAGACGTTCGAGACGAACAAGGCCGACACTGGTTTGCCCATCTGGACGATGTAGGGAAGCTCACGTTCTCTCGCGAAGCAATCGGTTCTGATGGAATCGTCATCATACCTCGAGAGCTCCCAATCCATCAGGACACAGGAATAGCGGCGCCGATCGTCGGTCTGCCGTCCAAGGAAGCGATGGAGGTGGCGACCGTATTCGGTACAGAGGTGCTATTCAAGGCGATTGACAAACACCTGCAGCATTACATCGATATGCCCGACGACGATCGAACATTATTCATCTACTACCTATTCTATACGTGGTTCTATCGAAAGGTCCGAACTGCTCCCTATCTCCGGTTCCTTGCTGACACAGGCAAAGGGAAGTCACGCATCATTCGCGCAGTCTCCGACCTGTGTTTCTATCCTATCCGGGCCGCTGGAGCTTCTTCGTTCTCGGGAATATTCAGGACAAAGGAGAAATGGCATGGAACGCTCGTTGTTGACGAGTCAGACTTCCAAGCCGGCGCAGATAACCCAGTGGTCAAGTATCTGAATTTGGGTTTCGAATCCGATCAGCCATTCATACTCTCCGACAAAAATGATCCGACCACCGCGCATATCTTCGATCCTTTCGGGCCGAAGGTGCTCGGGATGCGGCAACCGTTTGGCGATAACGCCACAGAAGGCAGGGTGCTATCGTTCACACCACATGAGACCCGACGGCGAGATATCCCCGTAGAATTGGACGATGAATACTATGAAGCTGTGACCATCCTGCGGGCCCATCTCGCACTATTCACGCTCGTTCACTGGTCGGATGTTACCACCGATGTACTGATGGATGTATCGTCTCTCGACGTGGAACCAAGGCTCAAACAGATGCTTCGGCCGATTTCTCTCGTGCTCTCTGTATTCCCTGATGGGGAGATGCGCCTTATCAATTACGTTCGAACACGACAGATTGAGATTCGGCGTGAGCGCGCGGCATCGTTCGATGGACTCTGTTTCAATCTTGCAGTGAAGCTCGCCAACGGCCACGAAGACCTGCGCGACGACCCGAAGTTTGCCAAATATTATCGGAGAGATGGTACGTTGCAGGCAGTCGAAGCACGAATGATTGCGACGTTGGTCGGAGTGAAGACAGCCGGGGCAAGTAAGGCGTTACGCGGCATGGGGTTTGCGACCAAAGAGACGAGTATCAAACACGAGACAGTCGCCCCGGCCAAGGAGGGCGAACAGGGGAAGATCCGAGAGCGAAAGCTGACGGTATCCAAGGTGATCGTGCCGGACGCTCAAGCATGGGGTGAGATGGTCTCACGCTACTTCTTCCCCGAGCGGGACGAAGCGTCGGACGGCGGACAGACCGAGCTCGACTCCATCGAGTCGGCGGATCTCGAGTGCCCGGGAGTATTGCGCGGGCCCCGATTTATCGATGCCCCCTGCGGCTGTGACTCCGGTACTTCCGGTACACCCGGTACAGATTGGCAGGAAGGCTGGCTAAGTACTGACAGTACCGGAAGTACCGGAGTTGCAGACACAGCCCCTGCTTTAACTGCCGATCATGCGGGGCCTATGTGAGTTTGAGCCTGTCTAGATCGACCTTCATCCAACCCTACCCTTTTTCTAGCCGTCTAAAATATCCCCCAAAATTTATGCGCGGGGTCCGCCGGGGCCGGCGTCAATTTCCTGGAAACTTTTTCTGACTTGCCGTATCCTGTCACCCCCATCACGGCCGGCCCGACCCCTCTCCCGCGCGTGAGGCGTCTGTGGGCGCACTTGTCCCGAATATCGATCAGGACGTATATAAATGACACAGGATAGAATTATCACCTCATTTTCCCGCCCTCGGTTGATAGGGTGCAGGGCTCCCCCTCTCCTCCCCCCCTCAAGGTGAGGGGGGAGGAGGGGGGAGGGCCCCCCGGTTTCTCTTCTAATGCTTCTCCTCTCAGTGCGTGGGCATCAGTTCCGGCGCACAGGAACGCATCCATGACCGACCAAACCATGGTAGGCGCAAGCCTCGTCGTCGACAGTGACCCTGTTGGCAACCGTGAGAAGGGGAAATCCTTCCTTGCGGCGTATCGCGATCAGACCTTCTTCCTCGGCTTCATGGCTGGGGAGAGCGACCCGGTTCTTGAGAGACCGATGGAGGGCGAGATCAATGCAGCAGGTCAACCGTAACAGATCTGCCGACACGCCCGAGAGAAAGGACGTGTACACGGTGGTCACGAACCGTATCATCGACCTGTTACAGAAGGGGATCGTTCCCTGGAAGCCCTGCGTCAAGGACCGGAGAGATGCACTGAGTCTCCCGATGAACGGCTACAGCGGCCACCAGTACCAGGGCATCAACGTCCTGATCCTGATGGGCGAGACGCTCAACAAGGGCTATACGACCAACCGCTGGTTCACCATGAACCAGGTGAATAAGTTGGGCGCTCGGGTCCAGAAAGGCCAGAAAGGAACCCCGATCATTTTCGCCAAGTTCATCGACAAGAAGGAGGACGGCAAGGTGGTCCTGGACAAAGAGGGGAACCCGGAGCAGCGATACTTCCTCACCTACACCTACGGGTGGAACGGCGACCAGACGACCCTCGCGATCGATGGCGGAGACGACGAAGGACTTGACCCGGAGCTCCGCCAGGGCCAGGCCAACGACCTCCTCATGGCCTACATCGAGCGTGAGGGGATCACATTGACCCACGTCGGAGACCAGGCCTACTACCAGCCGCATGAGGACCTGATTAACCTGCCCGACTTCAGTCGGGCATTGAGCCCGGCACGGTGGTTCGAATCGGCCTTCCATGAGTCGATCCACTCAACTGGCCACGAGAAACGTCTACGCCGCCTCGAGGACGAGAAAGCCCTGCGTTGGGGAGACGCCAACTATGCCAGAGAGGAACTCGTGGCCGAGCTCGGCGCTGCGTATCTTCTGGCCGCGCTCGGGATCTTCGAGGAAGAGGAGCAGAACCTGGCTGAGTACATCCGAAACTGGATCGGGGTCCTCCAGGGCAACAAGAACCTGATCTTCCAGGCCTCGTCCAAGGCCCAAACCGCAGCGGCCTACGTCAAGACAGGGGGTGTGGCATGACAGCAGAAGCAGTCATCCCATCCGAGTTAGTCACGCGGACGGACGATGCCTGGGCGGAGCTGGTCGTTACAACGAGGAGTCGTAAGTCGACCGAGAAGTCCGAGTTCAGGAAGCTCTGTGAGGAAACATATCAGGAATATGGAGGCAGGGTACCCCTACCAGAAGCAAAGGAGATGACGGTGAGAGAATTCGCCCGCAGTGCGTTCTTCAGTGAATGTATTTCAGGGCGGATCTACCGTTCGAATGTACCCGATCCCGCGGACCCCGAAAAGACGATCACCATTCATGGATGGTGGTATGACGATGGAAAATGGATCGGTCTATCCCATGACTATTGGGCCGGGACGGTACGCTACTTCCGAGGTGCCCTCTGTGAGCATCAGTACAAATCGCTGCCCCAACGGTGGAACTGCTACCACGAAGCCATCTGCGTGAAATGCGGGCATTACAACGCGTATGATTCGGGTGATTGAGCATGACTGATAACCATCGACCAGAACCATCTCCAGACACCCTTTTCGAGACCATGAAGAGTATGCTGGCCGTCGTCAACGAAGCGGTCAGGGAGGTCGAGATTCTCCAGGGACAGACTCTTGCCGAAGTGAAGGAGATCAACGCTGCCTCGCTGTTGCGCGATTCAATCGAGATTGGGACGCCCGGCAAACAGGGGGTCGCCAAGTGTTATGTCAACGCGGCCGACCCTGAGGACTCGCGAAAGCGCATTGAGACCATGCTCTACCTGCGAATCTACGCAAACGTAATGGGGGCGCAGATGTGGGCTGAGTCAGAGGGAGGAACGAAGATACCACTGATGCCACAGAGTATCGACACGGAGAGCGGTACTGATTTCACGGGATGAAATGCATCTTAGCAAAGATTTGGATGCGACAGTGAATATCCACGCACCGCATATAACCATGCGCTGCTGCAAGTATCTGCCGGAATCTGCCGGAGCCAAATAGACGATATATCTCGTTCCATATCTGGTTGAACAGAATTCGCAATAGGGGGGACCTTTGTACGCCTGGAGGCATCAAGCGGCCTCGGCGAGTCGAAAGGGAGGCATTCTGGACCAACGGACGGTCATGGCTTTTAACCAACCCTGTCGAGTGCAACAGTCAGAATTGGTTTTTTATTATAAGCATTTCAGGTTTCTCTTAATTATCCCGCCAACGCAATGGTTTTTCGTTGAAATCTCTAATAATTGGTGATAATAAAAAATGAGTGCCCCATTAACCAGTATTTTGAGATATCCTGGTGGCAAATCAAAGGCTTTGAAAGCAATCCTTCCACAGATTCTGAAGAATACCTTTTCCGAGTTCAGGGAGCCTTTTGTTGGAGGAGGATCAGTTTTCATTGCTGTCAAGCAAAAAGTTACCCCTGATGTGAAATTTAGAATAAATGATTTAAATCCTGATATTTATTGTTTCTGGAATGTGCTTAAAAGAAATGGATATTTATTTGCGGACGAAATAACGAGGATTAAAAACGAAGAGAGAAATGGAAAAGCGTTATTCAATCGACTCCGGGCCCAAGATCCAAGGACACTCTCCGAATTTGATCGGGCGGTGAGATTTTTTCTTCTCAATCGCATTTCTTTTTCTGGAGGCACTGACACAAGCGGATACTCCCAAGAGGCTTTCGAGAAACGGTTAACCAACACAATAATTGAGAAATTGCCTTTGTTGAGTGATCTAGTCTACAATATCGAGGTATCAAACCTTGATTATTCAGATTTGCTTTTTGAAGGTGGGGAATCTACGTTCATATTTCTCGATCCGCCATACTATAAAACGACAAAAAATAAGTTATATGGGAAAAATGGTCTATTTCATACGACTTTCGATCATGAAAAACTAGCACAAACAATGAGATTTTGTTCTCAAAATTATTCGTATCGTTGGCTAATAACGTACGATGACACCCCAGAAATTCGAGCCCTGTATGACTTTGCGTATATCAAAGAATGGCAGCTTACATACGGAGTCAATAATATCAAGGGAGTGACAGCATCAAAAATTGGTGATGAGCTACTTATTTCGAATTTCCCATTATCAATGGCTATCCAGACTCCCTTATCTCAAACGAATTCTTATTAATATCTGCCCTAAAGAGGGCTTCTTTAATAATATCGTCGTACTCAAGTTTCGAAAAACCATGGGCTGCATGTTCCGATGCATTGAAAATCACAGGTTTATATTCCCTGATGATCGAGGTACAAAAGTCGAAGATTTCCTGCTGAAAAGTTGAGTCCAATTCTCTTTCAAACACCTTCCAATAGAGATATGATAATCCGTCGGTATCGAATTTCCCCTCATCACAATCGTATAGATCGAGGTATGCGACGTTATTAAGCGATTTATAGATATTGTGGGTCTTTTTCGTTAAATCGTTGAGTCGTCTGATAAGATATGCGACGGCACCCTCCTGATGTTTTTTATTATTCAGATCCACTCTTTTAGAGATAATTGAGTGAGCCAATAAAAATGATTCAGATTTTTCAAATATCTCCAGCCAATATTCTAAGACCGATGCCCCGTTTTCTCTATTTAGAGGGCATTTCTCAGAAAAGGTCCTGGCTGCGATCAACGATAACAATGCAACTTTTTCCTTCGGATTTAAACGACGATTCTTTGAGAATACGTCAAAATATTTCTCATCGAATACATTTACTATTTGGTCGATCCTGACAAATTCACTCTCAATTTCCCAGACTCCAAAAGCAGTGATCTGATACCTATTGTGCTCATCTGTCGCTCGAATTAATTTCTTTCTTATCAGAATATCAATTATATCTTGATCTTCGGATTCGCCCGATTGACTCAACTGTTTAAAATAATCGTATCTCCAATTTGATGTCTTTGAAAGAATCGATAGCAATATTGAGTTATGCGTATTGTTGTTTTCAGTCAGCTTCGCGTATAACGGATAGTAAAAGTGAATTTTTAGGTATTCAATATCAGGAGCGGACATTTACATCAGGCCCATTAATTGTTCTCAGTTGCAATTTATCTGACTTTTGAACCAGAATGGCACAGAGCAATCGGTTGTTCTTATCTAATTGAATAAGGTCGTCGATAAGGTAACCGAGGGTTTTCGAATCCATCGTCGCTATTTCATCGAAAAAAGCGATAATTTTTCTCTTATCCTCTTTCGGTAGTTTCAGCAAGGATCTCAAATAGATACTAATTCCCTGCCCCGTGCTAATATCGGAAAAATTAATCGTTCGTTTTCCGCTCTCATCGATTATTGTCTTATTAATCAGGTCAATTTTTTGTGTCGTTATCATCTCATCATTATATGGTATCACCGGGATTCTTTTACTTAAATATCGAAAGACCAGATCATATACCATTTGCTCATTCGAATTCTTTGCCTGAACTCTATTACCCAAATTCTCAAGGTGATTTTTGAGTGATTGCCGAATTATTCGCTCGAGATTTTGGCAATGCTCATGTATCTCTTCCAAGACCTGGTATTTTTCTTGATATTTGTGTTCAGGTCTACTCTCTAATCTCTTAAGTTCGGAGGTTTCTTTTTCGACGATTTTGTTGTTTCTCACGATATGATCACGCATTTCATGAATTGCACCACTGATTTTCATCAGTTCACGGGTGATCTGATCTTCAGTTAGTGAGAAATATTTTGACAGATCAGGATGGGTTTTTTGAAAGTCGCTAACTATCTCTCCAAGGTCCTCATAAGAAAGTTGATCCAGTGCAAATTCGTCACCGATAACGTCCTTGTATTTCGTAATAGCGGCGATAGTAACGTTATACTCCTTCTCGCGTTTGGTAAATAAATTTTCGAGGTCTTCAAGGGTATCTTGCTCAGCTTCATCGATTATCTTAACTTTTCCTTTTAAAGATAGAGTTTTTTGTAAAATCGGGGGCAGCTGTTGAAAGACCTTTGACATCTCGCGCAATAACTCTAGAGATTGGGAAAAATTATCCATTACAGTAGCGAGATGGGAATAGTTCTTGCACTCATTCTCTAGATCAGCGATAATTTGTGCTAATGACTTATTCTGACCAGGAAAGAGAAAATCGCTCTTCTCATAATTGCGGAGGATCCTCAATAATTCTGAATAAAATTTTCTTGCTTCTGCCGCTTTTTTTAGTTTCGGATCTTGATTCAGGAGTTGAATTTCTTTAATAAAATACTCTGTAAGCCTTGGATAATTCTCATTAAGAAATAGGGTCTCTAGTATTTGATCGGGTTTGAAAAATGCCCAATTTTTCAGCGCTGTTTTGATTTCTGGGGATCGATTTTCTGAGAATATGGCAGGGAAGTAATCCGACAATTTCTTGTGGTTCTCACGAATTATATCAACACTTTGGACTACGATTTTGAGTTGGTTTGAGTATTGACTGTTTTTGGATTTTTTATTTTTTCCATAATTTTTAATTTTACTTTCTAAACCAATTAATTGGTCTCCAAGACGTTCTAATGAGTTCACATAGTGCCGATAAAATTTATGTGCTTGATACTTTGCCAATTCCGCCTTAATATATTCAGTGCCACTTATTTCTGTATTGATTCTAGAATTTTCTTCGTTCAGTCCCCTGATTTTCTCCTTCAAAGCCTCGATTTTCTCCGGGTTTTTTGCTTCTCTAATTTCCTGCAATAAGGTGTGGACCTGCCCCGTCAAGTCGCCAACTTGATAACCAAGACTGGCTTGTTGGGATTTGATCTGTTGAATAAGATAGGGAAGTCTCTTCAATGGATTTTCAGGGATATCATAAATAAAAAAATATTTGTCAGGGAAGTTAACATCTGTCAAATTTGTTTTCTTCCCTCCGCTTATTTCATAAGTAATAATATCTTTTATCGAGGGATCTTTTTTTCCAGATACAATCTCCAAAGAATCATTTCCGTTTTTTATCGAAAAGTCGAAAGTGAGTTCATGATTCGGTGAATCGAGTAAGTCTTTTATCCTTTCCCGTATCGAATCGGAAATGTTGCATTTCTTAGGATCGATTCTATGACCATTAAGGCCAATTGCAAGGATATTTAGTAATGTACTTTTACCCGAAGCATTTGGGGCTTCTAATATAGCGATTGTACTTGGGATCTCTTTTATCTCGTCGGGCGGGGAAAATTTTTCGATTTTATTTCCTTGGTTTCGAGAGAAATGATAATCAATTTTCAGCATTCTTTTCACCCTCTTTTAATATAATCATGGCTTCAATAATATCAGGATTATTTTGATTAGATAGAATCATTTTGAGGATTCCAAGTTCGTACGGATCGTCAACCATACCTTCAAGCAACGTAATTATCGATGCATCATCGCTGTCGGTCGCCATTACTGAACAACTCCTGAGAATGACAGTGGAAATTTCATGATTTTTAATTGCGGGAGACCATATATCGATCCGACAGCGAACCCCTTTTTCAGAGCTTCCATTTCGTGCTCGGTGATAGAGATACCGTGGGATTTCGCCGAATGGACTTCCGATTTGAAAAATATCTTAGTATTTATCACGTTCGACAATCCACTGTGGATGTCTTGGGGTGTCTGCGAGGAGAATATTACACCTATCTTCTGACTTCTCCCTTGTCTGCAAATGGTATCCAAGTCTCCAAGGGCTTCTTTAGAACTCTGAGTATTATAGAACTGATGGACTTCATCAATTATTATTAAAACAGGGACATTTGATTGATTTGAGCTCTTTTTTTCGACGATCTTATGTAATAAATGTCTTAAAAGAATTGCCCCAAAATTTTTAGCCTTTTCATCCTCCAAGTCGATAACAGTCATTAAACCGCGCTGAAGAATATCGTCCTCTGTCAAAAATTTTGCATCGTCATCATCGAAATACTCAATTGCTCGAGTTAGATTACCTAACACATTGGCGGCTGTACTTGCGTGCAATGGAGTCTCATCGATATCGCCTCTGGAGTTTTTGGTCCGGTAGTATCTGTCTTCTACGGCAGATCTGAAGTGGCGGACGAAGTTAGAGAAGGTAAAGGATTTTGGGTCCTTTTTTTCGTTGGTCGGAGCAACTTCTTCCTGCCAATATCTAAAAATATCAGGTAAGAATCGGGCTCCGGTATCTGAGATTCCTTGAATGATGCCAATCAAGGCGGAAGGATCGACGGTCTTAACATTGAGGGAAATTTTCTGGTATTTATCGGGACTAAGTGCCTTTATTTCACTCCGGGGACTGTTTGCTGGATAGTATGCCATGAAGTTTTCAATTCCGTGTGCTTCCTCTCCGATACTATCCCATTCCCTGATAACTTCCGGCGTCGTGTCATTCGATGGCTTGTCCATACGCAGGAAATCAACATCCTTGACGTTAATAGCGAGAACACTGCCGTTTAGCTCCTCGACAAAGTATTGAGCTAAATATTTCGTACAGACAGTCTTTCCACTTCCAGTTTTCCCGCACACCATCATTTGGTGGAAAAACATATCGTTTGGTAGATTCGCAGTCAGATATTGACCTGTGCCATCCGTTAATATCTGATTTTGAATTCCATGGACTGCGCCAACAAAGACTTTCGGGCCGAGGGGTTCTCCAGGCCGTGTGCTTGTAACATCAAATGCTAAATCGATCTCCTCTTGATTCGACCTGCGCGCTGACATTAATGGTTTTACATAGTTGATCAGGCCATCTGTACGCTCATTGAGATCCTTGACAATGTATGCGTAGATGATATTCTGACACTTCTGATCCTGTTTGAGAGGATCAAGACCCATATCAACAATCATGGGAGCAGGTGCATACGGGAAATCTTGATCGCTATTGTCTACCCGAAGAATGAATTTTGCCTCGTCTGATTCAATCGTTAAGAACGAGCCTTTTGGCAGAATTCCCTGATTCGTGTTCTTAGATACTAATTTCACTCGCCCTTTATCGTGCCCAATAACAATCCACTTCATCGTATCACCCGAAGCCACGAGCTTCGTTCATTGTCGGAACAAAAATTGATTGAATAAGTTTAGGTGCATTGAATAAGCGCAAGGTTGAGCGTGCGAATTTCTCTGCAACTGCGATAGTTCTAACTTGAGGATTTTTTGGATCGCCCTGTGCCAGTTGCAAGTATAAAATTAGGTCAAGGAGATCCGGAAGCTCAGACTTATAGCTCTTGTAAGTGTCAGTGTGTAACTCGATCCTCTGCGGACTTGCCTCAAATGCTTTTAAGTAGCAAAATATTTTCGAGAAATTTTTATTGTATCTATCTTGATACTTGAATAGATTCGATCTCTCAAACGGCTTCAGGAGAGAATTAGCCCAGTGCATATCTGAATTGAATTTTCCTTTTAATTTTGGGCTATTGGATGTGACTAAATTACTCGAACTATTTTTTACAAAGAACAATGGAATCACGTTCTTCTCAAGAAGCGCTGAATTCAATTCAATGGAGTATTTGCTAATATTCCCCCCGATCAACGGTCCATCGATCAATAAAACAGAATTGTCTGGAACCCTGTCAATTAAGAAATTATTTCTATCGGTTGCATAATCCCTTTTGTAAGCAATCTCATACGATTCGCCTTCAGCATCATCCTTCGGAATATCGCTCTCTTCAGGGTCACCTGATTTAAAATATTTTGATTTGGCTAGAAGAATTTCAGATTTTGTATAAAAATAAAAAGTGATGAAATTCGAAGGTACGTAATCGTTTACGTCATGGAGTACGAGAGAATGAGAGGTAAAATATCCGATGCCTTCAAGGGCGGAAAATTTTACTATAGATTCATCATACCCCAGCAATTTGACCTGCCGTGATATTTCCTCACCGCTCTTTGGATTCAATCTTGACTTCCCAACCTCTTCGATGGGAGAAAGCACTCCATTTGATGGAGGAAATAGGTTATGGGAGGAATCTGAGGGACTCAACGAAGCATATGACGGGAAAGAAATTTTGTTTTTATTTAGATCATTAATAATTTCATTGATATTCGGGTGCAGTATTATTTGATTTAATAGATTTTCTGATTCCATTCCATAGCAACCTCCATTTCAATTTGCGATAAAGCTTGTCTTTTGCAATTTCCGGGCTATCCCAGCCGGGTTCAGTTCTTAATTCTAGTGATATGACTATAATCAAGGAATATCCATTAGCTGACGCTTAAGCAGCATGATAAGGGCCAACGGCTGGGTGATACCACCAGTCTTCGATCTCAGCGGAATCCCAGAAGTAACTGAATGGAAGCATCGTATGTTCCCTTTTAAGGATATCGATAATGCTCCATTCAACTTCGATTCTGAAGTTAAATGGCTCCACAATGTCAGGGAAAGGGAATGGAAAATGAGAATGGACTGCCTGGCCGGGATTTAAATTCCATAAAGTAATCCCCTTGTAATGAGGACCCAAACCTGAATCTGACAGTTGATTTTCCATCTGAAAGAGTGTGAATTTTAATCGCAATTGGACAGGAATGTCATTACTTAATGTTCTGACACTACACGAAACATCTCCCCTTTGGCGTAATATGGGGTTCCCGTTTTCGTCCTTTCTAAGATGTATAACAAAATTGCTGATTTTAATCTCTACTTGACGGAGGTACTTGATCGTAAATTTTTCGTAAATCTGCTCTCTCCTGCTCTTAATCTCGTTCTCCCGGTAATGAGTTCCTTTCGGGTGTTTTGGATTGTAACGGGCTAACTCACCGTGACAATCAAAACAGAGAGGGATAAGGTTATCCTCAGTATTATTCGAACAGTTTTTATCAACATGATGAATTTCGACATTGGTAGTGCACTGTTTTCCACAGAAGCCACAATGACGTTCACTCCACAATAAAAGCCTACTCCGGACGTCTTCCGGGATCCGGGTTCGCCTTTTTCCTGGCATAATTCTCAGTCAATTCAATATAATTTCGTGAGGTCAAAACCATTTCCTATATTATTTTTACAATCAGTCAGAATCCTAATCGGACTTAGCAATTGGCCTTTAACATCACGACTCAATCCCACTCCCAAAGTGCTAAGGTTCACTACAATCACAATCAACAATTCTTCAAGAAGGGACCTAGAACAATTAGTTTGAGTATTTGAAGACGGAGTGACTGAATTATGAGAGCGATTTGGTGACATCTATCTAGATAACGCCTAAATCGGCCACAAAACTGTTGCAAAACACGAGAAAAGAACAGTAAATTGATATGAAGACCTCATCTCACCTATCATACCGGGCTCGGCCAACGATGGTATCCGCGATAATATCCCTACTAGCGCCCGATGAAACGATCAAACTCATGGCAGCGGACCTTCCCGCCGAGGCCGTTTCCCTCCGGGTAACTCTCGCCAGTTTTGTCGAGGGGCTCAAATCCGTCATCGCCCATTCCGATCGTATAGCTGTCGTTATCGACAGCATTGATCGCAGAGGAGGTCAGCCCCGGTGATACCGACAAAACCCGATCGATCCCTTGAGTCACTTGCCAAGGAGATTGATGATGTCGCAAAAGAGCATGGCACTGATCGGGCCGAAATCCTCAAATCCCTGATCGAAGGGCTCGAGGAGCGGATCGCCGAGGATACCGCGATCCTTGCTCTCGCCCGCAGGATCGAAGCTGGCGACAGGATGCTCGCCGAAACAGCGTTTGAGGCTGCAATTGATATTGTCGCTCGGGGAGGTAGTCAACGGCCTTGGCGGGGAAAGTGATTGACAGCCCTCCTGTGATGTGCCCACGGTGCGGGGGGAAAGTGACAGCGTACGGCGATCCCGCCTCACCATTTTTCCATGTGCAGAATTATTGTGGGCAGTGTGGCGCTCCCCTGACCGCCCAAGCAAAAGCCGACCAAGAACGCCAAAAGGCTGCGGTCCTCGATGCCATCGCAACCGAGGTGGCCGAACGTGTGATCGAGCGTGGCGCCGTTGACCTCGGGATAGACCTCGCGACCGCGCGAGCCTTAGTCATCAGATGGGTGAAGCGGCAACCCTGATGGACCACGATCACGCCAGACGCAAATAGCAGGCCGTAGAGACCCGATCACAGTGAGCCCTGTCCTTCTTCGCGGCGGGCCCGCCGCATCGATCCCATATCAAAGGGATTTTGTGACGGCAAGTACTCCGGTGCCATCCGGGATCAAAGCGTAACGGTGGATTTGCAAAAATGGAAAATTCAGGCTGAGGTCTCAACGACCAAGAGAAATTCACACTGCGCGGGCAAAAAATTCAAGTTAAGGCTTTGGACTTTGAAGGAAAGAGAGCCGTTGGAGGGAATCGAACCCCCGACCTGTTGATTACGAATCAACCGCTATACCGCTAAGCCACAACGGCGAGTGCGACCTTACTACATCTTACCCGGGGATAGATAAACGTTGGCGGTCGGAGG
>Ga0074193_1002285_pt1 | contig 17953 bp, 24 predicted proteins | sample EPASupsiteHSE605_FD_64523 | JGI IMG/M metagenome (GOLD analysis project Ga0074193, IMG submission 64523) | Bioremediated contaminated groundwater from EPA Superfund site, New Mexico - Sample HSE6-05 | ecosystem: Environmental > Aquatic > Deep subsurface > Groundwater > Contaminated ... | reverse complement strand
CTAAACCAGCTATTTTCTGGTGGAATATATAGGTTTTATTACCTCTAATTTCCACATATAATTCGAAATCAGGATGGGATAAATCAACCTTGGATTGGGTTATACCGTAAACTACTGAACCACAGTATGCAGCCATTTCCTGGCTGGAAAAATCATGTTCACCCACTCTACGGCACCTAATGGCGAATGAGTCATGGGAGGAGAAGGTACCTTCACTGACCAGTTCACCAACGTACACTTCAATTAATTCTTTAATAGAATCATGATTGGTTTTGGTAACTACTGCCGGGCTGAATGAAACTATACCTGGGATTTTTCCCAGAGATTCAATTGCCCAATCCAGATCATGGGTATGAATGTATATTCTTCCCTGTTTTAAGTCAATCTCATCGTTAACAACATTCTTAATATTATCTATAAGTTTTCGCTCAAATCGCCCTCTAACTTTGGGACTCTTAATCCCAATTTCACCGTAACGAACTATTATCACTTTTTCCAGCATCTTAAAGCTCCCAAAATTAAAAGAATATAAAGAATTGAATTTTTATCCAGGTTATTTTCAGTTTTTTTATCCAGGTTATTATCTGTCATTCATGGTTCAAAACATCATGGTTCAAAAACTTGTTTGAATCGGGGTCAATCTATTGGCCACATACTTCACAATCTGGCCTTTTATTGGTTTTAATTTTTTCCACAGATGATTTCAGACCATCCCATAGGAAAATTTCATTTTCCAGTAGATCTCCCTCTCCAGTAATATATTTAACCACTTCTGTAGCCTGTAAAACGCCAATAATTCCAGGTGTTAAACCAATGATTGGGAAAACAGCTTTGGGTGGATTTTTTGGGAATATGCAGTTTAAACAAGCAGTTTTTCCCGGTATTATGGTGGTGGCCTGCCCATCAAATCCACTGACTGCACCATGGAAATAGGGAATATTAAGCTTGAAACTTGCCCGGTTTAGGGTGTGGCGGGTTTCGAAGTTATCCATGGCATCCACAATCAGATCCGAATCTCCAACCAGTTCAATTACATTATCCTCGGCAATGGTTTCACTAAGGATATTCACCTGGATATCACTGTTCAATCCTTTGAGTGTTTCTTCTGCTGATTCGGTTTTTCTCTTCCCAATATCACTATCATTGTGTAGTATTTGCCGGTTAAGGTTTGATAACTCTACAATATCGTGGTCAACTATGTTTATGGTTCCCACACCAGCCACTGATAGGTAAATGGATACTGGAGACCCTAAACCTCCTGCCCCGGCAATGAATACCTTTGCATCTTTGAGTTTTTCCTGTCCATCTTCACCAAAGATCATGGTTTGGCGTGCGTAGCGTTTTGTTTCACTTTCAGTAAGCATTTTTTTTCACCAAGACTCTTTTAATAGTTCTTAAGTATTGATAAGACCTTTCCCAATGCTTAGAACTTTTTTATTCTTTATTTTCCATATCTGCCCATATTCCTCAAATATAATGAATATTAACTATAGTTATATAACAATTGTTATAATATATATAGTTTTGTTGCAGATGGTGGAAACATCTAAAAAAAACGAAAATATGAAATATTCAGGGATATTAAATTAAACTCAGGGATATAATTAAAAATAATAAAAATTATTCACACCATAAATTGTGATCATTGCACCTAAAAAATTAGAATAAATGGGGTAGTGGGGTATTAATAATGAATCTTATAACCAGTTATAGTGATCAGAAGTTTGCCATTCGTTCTGTTGATGTCTGGAAAAAACTCAAACCAACATCAGACGAGGTTTCTGAAGCTCTTAACTATCATATAAACAGGAAGAATTTATCCAATGGAGACACAGCAGAACTGACCAGTATCAGCCTCCAGGATTATCTGGAAATGATGATGGATGTTATACAGGAAGAAACCGGAACCTGGTTTTTCTATGTGGATATTGCCGGTGTGATTTTTGACCAAGTGCAGGAAGGAAAATATTCATCTACCAGACTGGCAATGGATACTGTGTTATTTTTCAAAAATAGATAAATAAAAAAATTATAGAAAAATTTTTGTTATATCCATTTTCTAATATTTATTTTCATTTTATTCCCCTAAAATTAATTCATCCATGGAAAATGGGTCTCCATGACCGGGGTAAACCATGATTATGTCTAACTTTTCCAGTTTTCTTACACTGTAATGGGCTGCATCTAAATCATCCATAATTGAATTTAAAACCGGTTTACCAGTGTTTGAAAACAAATCTCCACAATAGAAATCACCACCGGCAGTGATTATTCCAATTGAACCCTGTGAGTGGCCAGGTATATGTATTATCCTGGCATTTAACCCGTAACCTCCCAGGTCAAAACCATCATCTGTGTCAATATCTCCTTTAAAACGGTTGGATTTGTTTAATTTGATGAATGGTAAGGCAAATAATATCCGGACTAGAAGATTAACATTCCGTTTATAGGACATATCACCGTTCTGAACCATCATCTCATCATCAGGGTGCAAGGCTATCGGGGCACTGTACTTCTGGCGAAGATAGGCAGCGTTACCGGCATGGTCTGAATCTCCATGGGTGATAATGATGAGTTTCAAGTCCCCGACTTTACAGTCCTCCTTTTCCAGTTCATACTCCAGGCTGTCACGCTTACTGGAGGGACCAGTATCGATCAAGATAAAACCAGAATCAACTTTCAGGAGGTAACAGTTAACAGTGGCTATACCTCCATAGATCTTTAATTCAATCCTTTTTTTGTTAATCATCCAATTCCCCCTTGATAGTTTTGATAAACTTCTTATAATTTGTTTAACCATTTTATTTTGATAAATTTCTTATAATTTGATTAAACCTAGAATGTAATTGAATAATTAAAAAAAGGAGTATGATGTCTTAGAAAAAGAATAGAAAATATGGAAATAATAGATTATTTCCGTGCTTGGGCCACTTTCCTGGCGATAACCAGTTCACCAATGGCAATGAGTCCCACGAAGAATTTTTCCAATCCTCCAGTGGCCCATATTGCCTCTCCAAATGTGGACTCCCGGATTCTTTTCTCATAGTCCTGGGCGGTGACTCTTTTACCGGTCCTGCGGCGGGTTACAATGGCTGATGCTTCCATGAGTTCGTCCCAGGTTACTCCCTTGAGTTCATTGTTCATGGCCTCGAATATCTTGTAAACTTTAATCTCGTATAGGCTGGAAAGGGTTTTCACAATATCAAAGGTGCGCACCACACCCACTACCACGTCGTTTTCATCCACCACTGGGATGCTTACTACCCGGTGCTGTGATGCTTCCAGAACTGCTAGACGTGCAGGGTCATCATCTTTAACGTGAATAACATCATCTTTAACATGCATAACGTCTTTTACCTTCTTCAGACTTTCCCTCAGTCCTCGGGTGACATCCAGGGAGGTGATCCACCCAATGAGTCTTTTTTGATCATCTACTACCGGGGTGGTGAATTTCCTGGTTTTTTCCATTAAAATAGATACTTCCACCAGGTCTTCATCAGGGGTAACCACGATAAAATCTTTGTCCATCATTTCCTTAACTAACATCTTAAACCATCTCCAGTTTTAAAGCCCCAACCGGGCATTTCGTAGAACAAACTTCACATAAAATACATTTTTCCTGATCTAAGACCACCCGGTCGCCATCAAGTTTAATGGCATCTACTGGACAGTTTTCCTCGCAGACCTGGCATTGGACACAGGTATCCTGATCCACCAGGAGCTCTTTGGTTTTTATCACTGGTCCCAATTCTCTTACCAGATCAATGGACCCTTGAGGGCAGACATTAGCACAGGCACCGCAACCTACACATGCATCAGTGTCAATCTGGGCAATCTCACCTTCAGGAACAGTTATAGCTCCTGTGGGGCAGAACTTGACACATGTGGAACAGGAATCACAATTTTCAGGATTCACTTTTACAGATTCCATGCGCAGCTTACGATGGGGTACCTTGACATCTTTCAGATGAAAAGTAACATCATCCTGGACATTTGATGTGCTTTCAATGACGTGTATACATTTCACAGGACAGGTCTGGGCGCATATTTCACATTTCACACAGTTATCCAGTATTTTAGCTGATCGTGATGATGTGGAGTCATTTATAGCATTAACCGGACACTCTTCCACACATAAATTGCACCGGACACACTCAGGCGAGATAGTAATGAATTTATCCTCGAAGGTGCAGTCTTCAATTTCTCCCTTAAACCCTTCATGGCTATCTTCCAGATCCCTGGATTTAAGGGCTACCTCTCCCTCCAGTACCTCTTTTTTCTTTTTGAATGTTACATCCATCTTAACACCATCATGTAATTCACTAACGTGAGCATTTACTATTTGTTAGTTTATTTCAGTCCCTGATTTATAATATTATAAACATCTAATTTAAGTTATACCTAAAATCCCTAACCCCCAACTGATATGGTAAATTCATTTAATTTCCCCACCATACACCGATATTATTTCTGATAATGATGGAAGACCACCAGTTGCACCAGCTGCTTTCACACAGCAGGAAGCAACAAAGTTCCCAATAATAGCGGATCTTTCCAGACTTTTCCCCCTTAAAAATCCGTATAGAAATCCGGAGTTAAAAGCATCCCCTGCACCGGTGGTATCCTGGCAGTTAACATTAAATGCTCCTAAAAAATGTGATTCATCACCATCCGTAACCATGCACCCTCTTTCGCCCTGTTTAACCACCATTATTTTTATTCCAAAGTCCAGAAGTCTTTGGATATTCTCTGATTCCTGGCTGATTTGGGGCGTCATGAGTTCCAGTTCTTTTTGATTTAGAAGTAAAATATCAGTCCGGTTAAGGAGTGCCTCAATGGTTTTAATACCTTTCTGTGCGTAGATCATCCCGGGATCCATGCTAACAGTTACCTTGGAAGGGATTGCATCTAAAAGTTCCTTTTGGACTTGGATTGATTTTCCCACAAAAGAGGTGAGGTGGATAAGTCTGGTGTTGGATAAGTATTCGAGGTTAATCTCCTGGGATCTTATTTCATCGTTGACCCCGGGATCAACGTACAATGCCCTTTCACCTTCAGTATCCACAAATCCCTGTACCGTGCCACTGCGGCCATGGTGACTTTTTATAACCCCTTCAGTGTCTACACCTTCTTTTTTAAGGTTTTCCAGGAGCAAGTCTCCTTCCCGGTCACTGGCCACTTTACCCAGAAAGCCGGTGGCCAGCCCCAGTCTGGCCATTCCAATGATGGTGTTGGCAGCTGAACCACCGCAGCTTTCATTAAGTTCCGTTATATAAGCTTCCTCATCTTCACCAGCTATTTTATTAACCCGATAGAGTCGATCCAGGTTAAGTGCTCCAAATCCCACTGCATCCAGTACCCGAGAAATAAACACCACTTCCATTTATTTTTTGAAAATTTTTCTTAATTAATTCACGATAAATTCGGCCTATTCAGTTAAGGGGAGTCCTATTCAGTTAAGGAATCCTATTCAGTTGAGGGGAATAAATCTTTAAGATGTATCTGATGGTCTCCCAGTTTACCACCGTAGTTACCTGCCGAGATTCCAAGAACATCGTCGTGCTCCAAGAGAACCTCAATTCCAACCCCCATAGCCTCTTTGAGGGATTTGAGGGTTAATCCGTTTAAAACTATCTCGGGTATGTAATTAACACCATCTGGTACCTTTGATTCGTCCCCCAGTATGTTCTGGAGGGTGGGACAATAGGGGTGATTGGTGGTGGGACCGATCCAGGGATAGTTAGTTTCGGGTTTGGAGGCTGCAGAGCAGATATCAAAGGGAGTTATCACTCCTTCAATATTTTCAATTGCTTTCAGGGCTGCTCTACCCCCGTCCAGGACTGCTTCCTTACTCCCTGAGTAGTACCAGAAGTTGGCACCCATAATTCCTTCCATGTATCCGAGTTTGCGTTCAATGAGGAAGTCGGGTATGGCTATAGGGACTACAATCATGTGGCGGCCGTATAGTTCTTCTTCCCATTCGTACCCATCACCGCAGTGGCCCACGTGTTTCATGGTATCAATGTAACCTGCTGGATCTATGGATGCATCAAACAGGGAGGTGAAGGGTTTTACCAGAATGTCCTGCCTTATACGGTAGGATAATTCCACCTGGAACTTCTCAATATCAGTGGTGTTGTACCAGAACTGGAGTATGGCGCCTTTCCTCCCATCAGGGGTTGCACCTTCATGTAACCATCCTTCTATTCCACCTTCCACCCGCCCAATAACAGTGCCGGGAGTGCTGGTGGCATCGTAGGCTGCCCTCTGCAGTGTTTCATCATCATCGGCAGTGATGATTACCCGGCAGCAGATGCCATTGAAGGCTTCGGCATAAGTGTCTTCAATCTTTCCATGTGAATCTTCAGTGGTCATTTAACCCAGTCCTCCGATTGATTCTCCTCTAACTTCCTTGCGAAACTTACAACTATCCTCTTTTAGTTCTCCGAAGTTATCTTTGGTGATTAATTCCATGCGAGTGTTGGTTTCAGATAGTTTTAATGCTAATTGGGGGTCAACTGGGAGATCTTCAACTGTTTTTTCAGGATCTTTTTCAAAGGATGCCACAAATTCCAGCACCACCCTCCTGTTATATCGATTGAACAGATCAGCAATTACAGACGTAACAGTAGTATTATCAGCGATAACTGCAATTGATGCATTTTCCAGTGCGAATTCATTACCATTGAATGACACCGACACTCCTCCTTCTTCACGGGCAAAATTCAATGGTTCTACATCGGTTATGCTGTCCCCGACGTACATCAGGTTATGGCCCTGGAAACTGTTTTTAACCATTATATCCAGGACTGCTTCTTTCTTGGCCTCACCACCCACTGTTTTAACTTCATCAATGATGGAACCAATATTCATCTGGGGGATCTCTTCCCAGAAGATATTTTCCAGATTATCAAATTCCGGTTCAGAAACAATGGATGAAGTGAATTCTTTAAGCTTCTTTATATCTTCATCATCCATAACATATCTGTCCAGATCCAGACGGGTACAGTAGCACTGATCAAAAGGAAAGCCAGTTAAATCACATAGTGCCTGTATATATGGTTTGTAGCTGGTGCTAACAATATAGGAGGGCATGATCTGCTTTACCAGGCTAAGAGTGGCCCTGGCTCCTGGTATGAGGAGAACGTTTTCCCTGGAGAACTCCTTCATGTTTTGATTAGTAGCCCCAAATGCTTTTAAAAATGGTAATATTAGTTTTAAAGTGCTCCCCGCAGTGTAGTCCGGTCTTTTTATTTCATCGGCCAGAACATCATCGTAATGGCTGACTATCTGGAAAAATTTTTCACCATTCTCAATGAAATGACCAGCCAGTTCAAAGGCATTGTCATTAACGGAGATTGGCCCTTCACAATCAGAAACAAAGAATTTCTTACCCAATTTACATCCTCCTGTGGACGTTTAAAATTAATTATATGTTTTAGGAATTATTTTATTAAAAGATTGAGGTGGTCATCAAAGATTTTAGTTAGGGGTACCCTTCACTATGGTGAGGGATCCCCCTTTGAGATGATATAATTTCTTTGAAGAAAAAAATAATTTCTTATATTCCCTAATAAGAATATTATCCTCCTTAAAATATCTATCAAAGAACTTCAGGTGATTTAAATATCGTCTTGGTAATTTTAACTATCATCTTTCAGTGTAACCGCCCGGGTGGGGCAGATTATCTGACATTCACCGCAGAAGATGCATTTATCCCGGTCTACAGTTACCTGGTCATTTTCCAGGGTCATGGCATCCACTGGACACTTGTTAACACACACCCCACACCTTTGGCAGGAATTAGTGTCAATGAGAACTTCCCCCTGGGATGGGCCGCTGATTTTCTGTCTTTTAAAGAGAACACGCCCGTCTTCCACCTGGAATGATTCCTTTTTTAGTGATATGGATTCAAATGGACAGGTTTCCACACATTTACCACAGTAAACACAATCATCACCAATATGTACTGGTGAAGGCATTTCCAGTTCTATGCAATCCACTGGGCACTCTTTTATACAGGCACCACAACCAATACAGCTATCCTCATCCACCATTATCTCCCGGTGGGGCTGGGTGGCCTGTATGATCTCCTTGAGATCATCTATTTCAAGATCAACCCCAACCAGTGCCTTGATCTCAGCAGTAACCAGTTCAGTAACATCCTGGGTGAATTCATCCTCAGCGTGACTGTAACTCACCTCACGGGTAACCTTGTTAAGGATGGAATCGATTTTAACTGTTTCACGGGCTAATTTCTCACTTTCTTTTTCCATGAGCTCGGAAACTATTTCCATGGTTTTTATCTTCTGGTACCCTTCATAGGCCCTTTTACGGGATGAATACCTGATGGCGGTGGAAGGGCAGACATTCATACATTCCTCACAACGCGCACAATAAGATGGATTTATATAGGGCAATTTGTTCATTTTTCCAACGTTAATAGCCCCTTTAGAAGGGCAAACACGGGTACAGGTCATGCAGCCAATACATTTTTTCTGGTTGACTACAATGGCTTTACCACCCACCACTGATCGTGGTAGGATTTCACCATACTTTATGGCTTCAGTGGGACACACCCGGGAACAGTAACCACAGCGAACACATTTATCTTCATCAATTTCACTGTGTGCTTCCTCGGTACCAGAGGAAACCAGATGAATGGCCCCCATACGGCAGGCATCCACACAGGCTCCGCATTGCCTGCATAGTTTGGTGTTTATGTTGGGAACATTCTCTCTACGGGGTTGTGAAAGGGTTGTTTCCATATGGATAGCATCGTAGGGACAGGCATTCCTGCACAATACACAGCCGAAACATTTATCATCAATTTCAATGTGATTATCAACAGGATTTTCTCCAACAGCATCTACAGGGCAGGCTTCCAGACAGGGTCTTTCACTGCAGGAAGCGCACTTATCATGGTCTATATCATATTCCACTTCCACGTCACGGAGTGGTTTATAGATCTTTTTAAGTTTCTCTGATTTTCCGTTTTCATCAGTTGTTGTGGGCATTATTAATCAGCTCCTACAGGTAACTGTGATGCCTTAATTGTGATATGGATAACTCCCTCTTCCAGGGATGGTGGATCAAGTAAGAACCTAGCTACAAAGTAACCGGCCACTCCAAATGGACAGGTCTGGTAACAGGTGCTGCAGCGGAGACACTTTTTAGTATCACGTTTAATCACATCTTCCTCTTCATCATAGCTTATGGCCCTGGATGGGCATTCATCTACACATAAATGGCATTTTTTGCATTTTTCCTCATCCCAGGTTACTATCCGTAACTTCAAGCGGTCGGTGATTTTCTGGAAGGTGTCCAGTATTAGATCATCGTTGTCCAGTATGGACCGGGCACTCTCCACCAAATCATTTATGGGATAATCCATCTTGTAGACTTCAGTGTCGGATAAATGGGTTATGTTATCTCTTTTAGATTCTATATGCTCTTCTAAAGAGTTAACAACCAGGTTAATAATGTTTTTCTGTTCCTGGACATTGGAGATGTAAATACCTTTAACTGCACCCTTCACCGGGCACTTATTCAAACATTCCCCACAGCTGATACACACTGACTGATCTATGAGAATCTTGTTATCTGCTTCGTAAATAGCCCCATAGACTGGACAGGCATTCATACATTTTTTGCAGCGAATACAGAGGTAATCATCGATCACGTACATTATCTCTGCAGGGAGGATGGTGAATTCCTCACGGATGAGATGGTTTTCACCACAAGTAATGGTTTTAGGGTCAGTGGGACAGACCTCCGCACAGAATCCGCAGCGAATACACCCACGATTATTGATTACCGGATAAGTTTGTCCTTCTGCCTCTGCAGTGTCCTCGCTTCTCACCAGTTTTATTGCTTGAGGGGCGGGACATGCTGCAGTGCATGCACCGCAGGCTATGCAGTTTTCGGGGATGACCTGGGGAAAATCACGGAAACGATCGGGTGCTTCCACAATTTCAGGGTCGGTCTTGGCCACTGCAAAATTTTCAGCCCAGGATTTTCGGGCGAACTCGTAAATATACCATATTACCGATGACATGATGCATCAACTGTTTAAAAATTTATTTAAGGTATTTAACCTCATGAAGCCCATTAAACTCCTTTTTTTCTCCGCTTTCATCAGTAATCACTACTCTTTCGGTGCAGGCAACACAGGGGTCTACACTGGCGTAGGTGGCAACTGCATCAGCCACGGTTGCCACGTCATTCAACATGTACTTGGCACACACATCGATGTTCATGATACTGGGAGTACGGATTGAGATATTTTTTATAAGATTACCATTGGTCTCGATCATGTAGGTGACTTCACCACGGGGAGCTTCATTTCTCCACTCTGCGTATCCAGCAGGTATGTTAATCTTTTTACGCACATCTCCCTCGGGTATGTTTTCAATAACCTGTTTGATGATTTTGATGGATTCCCAAACTTCATCAAAACGGTTCATGTTCCTGGCGAAGTTATCTCCATCTTTTCTCCAGATGACCTTCCAGTCAAAGTGATCATGATAAGTGTGATGGTCTTCCCGGACATCGTGTTTTAAACCGGAACCCCTACCAATAGGGCCAACTGCACGTCCTTTAATGGCGTCGTCACGGCTCATCTTACCAACATCTTTAGATCTCAGACCTACCAGTGGACCTTCTTCGTACATTTCCACGTACTTATCGTATTCTGACTCCAGGTTAGTAATGATATCTTTAATACTGTTGAGGTGGGTTTCCTTGGCATCCATTTTCACACCGCCCACCACATTCCAGCCCATGTTCACCCGGTTACCAGTTAAGAGTTCTATGGCATCCATCACTGGCTCCCTAAGGTACAGCATATACATGAACAGGGTTTCGTGTTCCACTGCTTTGAAGTAGGTTGAATTGGCGAGGAGGTGACTCTGTATCCGGTCCAGCTCATTGGTCAGGACTCTCAGGTACTGGGCCCTTAATGGTGCTCTTTCCCCGGCTATCTTCTCAAATGTCTCCGCAAAGGTCTGGGTGTGGATGTAAGAACAGATTCCACAAACCCTTTCCGAGAGGAATATGCCTTTTTGCCAGGTTTTACCTTCCATTACCTTTTCTATTCCCCTATGTACGTACCCATAATCGATTTCTGCACTTAAAACCTTTTCTCCTCTTGTTTTAAGTTTTAGGCGTACTGGTTCTTTAAGTGCAGGGTGTATGGGTCCAATTGGAAGTATCATTGTTTTTGCCTCCCTTTGGCTGCTATGGCATCTGGGCCCACTGCTAAAATGGCAGCTAATATCTCAGTTGGCCGCGGTGGGCAGCCAGGTATTTCAGCATCAACTGGTATGAAATCAGATACTGGAGCATATATTTTACATCCTTCCTGATTAAAAACATCCCCGGTTAAGGGGCAGTTTCCTATGGCTACCACTATCTTGGGTTCTGGGGCTTTAGCATAAATTCTTTGCAAGTTTTTCTTCCACTGTTCAGACATGGCCCCGGTTACCAGTATCACATCTGCTTCACGGGGGTTGTTGTGTACGTAGATACCGTACTGCTCCAGATCATAACGTGGAGACAGCAGTGCCACCACTTCGATGTCACAGCCATTACATCCTCCAGTGTTAATAAGGCATACATGAATTGAACTTTTCCTTACAACATCTTTAAGGGCATCTAACATTGATTTACCTCGATTTATCTCATTAGGTATTCCAGCAAATCCTTCCTACCATCTTCCATGGCTTCCTGGTATGATTTGCCTTTAGTTAATATTTCAGAAGCAACTTTATTCTTAATTTTTTCTGCTTCTTCTTCAGTTAATATGTTCATTACATCACAAAGCCAGCATAATCTCAAATCAGAGTGCAATTTTTCCTTTATGCAGTAATGTTTGGATGATTCATAACGGGGATGCAGGGCCTCTAAACTGGCCATATCCAATCTTTTGATTAATATTTCTTCCAATTGCTCTTCTGATATTTCCAATTCCTTGGAGATAGGTTTTACAATATCCAGTTTCCAGCGGTAACTTTCGACGATACGCATCTTCATGATCCGTAACACATCATCTTCATCCATACTGGATATGTCACCGGTCTTTCCTATATCCTCTTTGCTCAAAGGATCACCGTCCTTATAATCCAGATGATTCCAGCAATTATAATGCCAATAAATGTTTCGTTTCTACCGTAACCTGGTCTCATTCCCAGTACCATTGCCAGGAGGAACACACCGACGGTTACAGTGATGTAATAAGGTATGAAAGTGATTAGTACACTGTTAAGGGTCAGTGTCCAGCCTACTACGGCCAGAACCACTGCCAGGGCATCAAGCTTTCCAATTGCATATGGTGCTTTGTATTTCTGGTAACTCAAGACCAGTCCCAGGAGGGATCCCAGTACAAATGAAAGTATGTAAGCTAAATAAATTGTTTCATTCATTTAATCACCATTAAACCGGGCGGTAAAGATATATGAAGGCGGCTATGAATGCCATGAGCGTCAGTATCATGGCCCATTTTTCAGCGTTTTCTGAGAAGTGGATTGCTCCTTTTTTATTAAGGAGGTAGGTGAGAATCATCAGGAGAAACACCCCTATGGTGAGTGGTAAAACTACAATCCACTGTAAAAAAGCAGCCAGTGCACTGGCCAGAACAGCTCCAAAAGCTGCCAGGGTCATGAAGAACAGTGTGTCTTTTTCTTGCATTTCCATTTTCTTGATTCTCCTTTTATATAAATAGAAGCACTAGGGAACCTACGATTCCAATTATGGCAAAGCTAACCTGCATCATTATGGAGTGGTTAGGGTTTAATATGGGGGTGGTGGCATTGATAAAGGCCACAATAGTGGATAATGCTACCATACCCACCAGGTACCATAATGGGCTTAGGCCTCCTATGAAAACTGTTAAAAACACCCATAAAAGCATGTACCATGCTATGGATTCGGAGATCATTAGATATCCTCTGAGTAATCCAAAGTGCTCTGTTTCGTATCCTGAAATAATATCCTTACCCTTGGTTATAGCAAATGGGGAATAAGGGGCTTTGGAAAGTAATAATACGAAGAACATGGCCGCTGCTAGTGGTATACTATATATCAATGGCCCGTTTGCAGCTTGGAATCCTACAATCTGGGCTAGATTCATGGTTCCGGTTGCAAAGTAAATAATTATGAGTACTGCGAATAATGGTACCTCGGCTGCTGCTGAGAACACTGCCCTGACGCAGCTGAGTTTACCATAGGGTGAACCAGAGGATGATCCGGCATTGTGTTCCACTATTTTGTGTAAAGCGTAAATTGCAAAGATTAGTAGTAATGATCCTTCGGTAACTGGACCTACAATAACCGCTGAAACCCATATAACACATAACATGGCAGTTATGGCGATATAAAATGGCATTGCTGCGGTTTTGGGGAATGATGATTCTTTAATAAAGAATTTTAAGGTATGTAAGAGGTGCTGGATGATGGGTGGCCCTGGTCTCATCTGTATCCTGGCCATTATCTTCCTCTGCAGTCCGAAAAGGATACTCCCCACCAGAAATGCAATGAGGACGTTCAACAGAATGTTTGCCATTAAGTTCAATATGATCACCGATTAGTTATTCCTGAAATTTTAGTAACGGTTAGCCCTAAAACAGGGTTGATATTCTACAAATGGGTTAATATCCTATAAAAGGCTCCCTGGTTTTGTCTTCTTCATCATCCTGTGGGCCTCTGGCCATTACTATCAGTCCAAAGGATAGTATTCCCGCAGGTATGCATATAATGGAAATTGCGTAAACCACCCAACTAGGTGGATTGAACAGGAGTGCATAAATGATTCCTGCTAACGAGATTATAAATATTAAATAACTTGATACCTTCAGTTTATCCATTATTTCACCAGTTGAAGTGTTCCTTTAATTTTTAAAAGTTTACCAGTTTTACATTGGCCATATACTTGATTTTAACCTTTTTTTATAATTTCCTATTTTTAGAATGGTTTGTTTATGATTAGGAGTATTTCAATTAATCTAACAATTACCAGTAATGAGCTCAAGTGGATTATGAGCAAAAACGGGGAACCAGGGGTTCTGAACATCTCTGCTTTGGTAGCGTAGAATGGAGCCACACCAGTTTCACCAGCCACTCCCAGTAAGAGGAGCAGTGAGCCAAATATCATCATGGCAGTAGTGGGTATATTCAGAATTTCCAGTAAACTGATGGTACCGGTTGATGCTAAAATCATAGCTGCTCCTCCAAAGAGTGGTAAGGTTGCGATCATAGCCACCAGACCATACTGGAAAGCCGCATCTAAAACATCTACCTGTTTCACAGCGGCAACTATTCCGATGTTAACAATACCAATAAGGCACACGAATAGGGTGAAATTAAATAGATCCCCAGTGATCATGGCACCGGCAGTGGCCAGTCCACAGACAATAGCCAGGAATCGTCGGATCTTGAATTCTTCCTTACCCACCTTAACTTCCTTGTCTTTTAAGGTGCCGAAACCAGCTTCCACCTGTGTTTCGGTCCTGCTTATGGCAATGAGAGTAGTGAAGGCCAGTGCCCCGGCGAACATGAACAGGTTGAGGGGTGCCATGTAAAGGACGATATCTCCCAGTGGGATGTAGCCCAGTAACTGTTGACCCAGTATGATTATATCCATTTTTTTAACTCCTTACTACTCTTTCTTGTTGAATTCTTCACGACCCATTACTCCTATTAGTCCTGCTTTGAACGCTACTTTTATAAACACTCCGAATGCTGCCAGGAACAATGCCAGAAGCCAGTATTGGGGGAATACGAAGAATAACAGGAATCCGACCAGCCAAAGGCACCAGGCAATACCGGAGACTCCAGCCACACCTTCCCACATGTCTGACGGAACTCCACGTACCCTCTGGGAGAGAACGTAGAATAATATACCTCCACCGGCTACTGCACCTCCAGTAAATCCAGTGAGGAATGCGCCGTACGCTATTAATATTATAGCCATGAAGGCCGGTGCGGTGGTCATTACTTCCATGTCCAGTGATACTGGTAGGGGAATTAGTTCTGCGGTTTTACCAGTTTTCCTCATCTCCCTACTTAATAATATTTCGGATATGGCCAGTATCTCTGCCAGTTCCACCACCAGTCCCGGTAGTATTAAGGCCTCGGCCAGATCAGTTCCAACCGCTGCCACCAGGATTAACATCCCAATACCCACGATATCAGTTAAGATCAGGGCACTAAGATCATTTTTCTGGTAAGCAATGGCCATCAAGCCGATAAGTCCCACAATCAAACCAGTGAATACCGCGGGGATAAATAATGAAACCACTATAGGAGACACGACACTAGGAACCAGTACTGAGGCACTCATTGGTCTTCCCTCCTTCTCATGGTAAAGTTAATTGCTACCCACGATGCTATCACGAAGGCCATCATAAGTATGCTAGACTCCAGTATGGTGTCAAAACCCCTGGAATAGTATAATATTTCATCTATTAACCCCCCGGGGGATGAATAGATCGATGTACCAAAGTAAAGGGTGGTGTTACTAACACCAATGGCAATTGGTGATAAATATCCAGTAACCATCCCTGCCTTTTCAGAGAACTCAGGGTACTGTGATTTCACAATTCCCGGTTCTTTGAGTGGTACACCGCCACGATCGTAGGGTGCCAGGGGGTCCTGCTCGCTGATCTGCAGTTGTGGTGCTGGGCGGGGGTACAATTGTTCATTGTTAAGTCCCATGGGCACCAGGAAACCAGCCAGCAGTAAAACTCCCAAGATTATGGAAAAAAATCTGGGGATCCGTTTAGGGGTGGCCAGTGAATTCCATAGCCTGCCAATTCTGCTCATAACTCAGCCCCCACTTCTTCTAATCTTACAATGGCCCTTAAGAGAATCATGGTTATGATGGCCGTGGCTGCAATGTAAGTCACCATTGCAATAGTATGATTATAGGTTAAAAATATGAGTGAAACACCCACTGCAGCTATTTCAGTGTTTAAGGTCCTCACTATCGGGTCTTTAACCCCGGGACCAATGGCAGTACCAATTCCTCCCAGGATGGTCAGTGCCACACCAGTGTAGAACCATATGTAAACATCAAGCAAGGTTCCCGTCCTCCTTGGATTCCTGGTTTTTCTTTCTAACCTCATTTATCTTAATAATTCCAATGAGTAAGATAATGGTGGCAATAGGGTCAAAGATAGCCGCGGCCATGGCCACATCCAGGTATTTGGCGGCTACGATCATTCCAATAAATCCTCCCTGGAGAAGTGCAAACATGATCACCTTGTCCAGTGGTTTGGGGAGGGCAATGATCCCTACAGTGCCAATTAAGGTAAGAGCTGCTGATACAGTGGTTAAGTTTACAAAGTCAAGGTACATTTTATTTCACCATGATCTCTTCTTTCACCCTTCCCAAAGAGTAAGCAATGGCATTGGAGCTTAGAGTTGATGTCACGAAGAACGTGATGGCAATTATTGCTCCGAAGGGTGTCTGTATATATAATGCAATGATTGCAGACATGCTGAAACCAATAACGTTAAGGTAGAGTAAACGTTCTGAACGATTCTGAGCTACCAGTGTGCGCAGTGCCATGAGCACTACTATTATACCTAATATTTCAATTAACATGATTGCACCTATGTTAGCTTGGTGTGTCTCCCCATTTTTTGGGCTATTTTCCCTAATAGACGTGAAGCTCCAGGGTGGTAAATGCCCTGTATGGTTAGGATAGCCAGAACCATACCAATGATGAAGTATTCGGTTTTAAAACCAATAAATGACGTTAAGAATATTATAACAGTGATACTGAGTGCGCCGGTGGTACCAGCATATCCTGGGTCAGCACATAACCGGTTACCAAAGTAGACCAGAACAGCAGCTATTAATCCTCCCTCCGGAATCCCTATGGCATAACAGCCTATTGCCGCCAGTAAAGTTCCGGCAGATGCATCTGGAGAACATACTATATTCCCCTGGAAGAATCCTCCTGCCAGGTCTCCACCTCTTTCCTGCACGGATCTACCGATTACATCGGCACCTTTAACTCCTGGTGCTTCGGGAAGTCCCATCCAAGTGTCGATAAGGACGAAGTTCAGCCAAGAGATAACAGCAGCAATGGCTATTCCTAAAATTTCATTCATGGGATCCTTCCTCCTCTCCATCTCTTTCAGGTGCGGGAACTACTTTTTCTAAAATTAATTTAGCAAATAAAGCAGTGATTATCCCGGTGAATAGGGCAACAATATATCCCTGGTAACCTAACTCGTAAACTATGGCATAAAAGCCAACAGCCAACACTGCAGTTGGGAAAACAGCACTGATGGTCCAGGATTGCCTCATGGGTTTATCCGGGAGTAAAGGAAGCCTTAAAGCCAACCCGAGTATCAGGGCTGCAGCCAGGGCAATAAGATAACTGAACACATTAGCATGAATAATCATGATAAATAGGTGGTCTCCTTTATGTATATAAATCTTTTTACTTGGCAGCACTTATGCGTTAATACTGACAGGGTCCATGGGGAGTTACAGTTCTATTGTTACTGTCACCGCTAATGAACACATCATTATCTAAACAAAATTATTAAGAAGAATTTAATCTCTTTCTAAGTCAATTAATCTCTTTACATATATATAAAGTATCTTAACTTGTCATATATTAAATGTTTCCCTTACACTTTTTGTAATGTATTTAAAATCAATTAAAATGATTGAAAATAAGATGAGAATTATAAGAATCTATTCCTAGCTTGTTAAAGTGATTATAGGTTAGTATCACCCACAATAAATATTTTCATCATATTTATTTCAAGGGAATGTTCCAACAAAAATACCATTATCCTTTGGTAAGCGATCTTTGGTAAGCGATATATCTACTGGCGATCCTTGGTATCCTTGGTATCACATCTCTGGCAGAATAATTTTTAATAATTTACAAGTAATCAACCCTAGATTTTTTTTTAAAATGGCCAGTCACGTCTT
>Ga0074193_1002284_pt1 | contig 17986 bp, 13 predicted proteins | sample EPASupsiteHSE605_FD_64523 | JGI IMG/M metagenome (GOLD analysis project Ga0074193, IMG submission 64523) | Bioremediated contaminated groundwater from EPA Superfund site, New Mexico - Sample HSE6-05 | ecosystem: Environmental > Aquatic > Deep subsurface > Groundwater > Contaminated ... | reverse complement strand
TGAAACCGCCAGCCCCTGTCACCAGTACGCGTCTGTTCTGCCACATCATCGGATCACTATCTCCATCGCTCCACCAGTTCTTGGTAATCATTCTCGGCACGAGGCATTAATTTGCGCCAGTCCCCGTGCTCCACCACGCGCCGGCGCGCCCGGCTCCCGTAGGCGTCGAGAAGGCCCCGATTCCCTGCGAGACGCACCAGTCGCTCTGCCAGCAGCTCCGGCTCGCCGGGCGGGACCAGGACCCCGTTCTCTCCATCGGTGATCCATTCGGGGACGCCCCCGACGTCCGTCGCGATGCAGGCGAGGCCGGAGGACATCGCCTCGAGAAGCGAGACGGGGGTTCCGTCCGAACGGGCGGTGGAGACGAAGATGTCCGCCTGGCGGTAATCACGAGGCACATCGGCATAGGACGACCTCTCCCTGAACGAGACGACGTCCTCCATCCCGAGCGATCGAACGAGTTCCCGGATCGCATCCTTCTCCGGCCCGTCCCCCTTCAGGACCAGTCTCAGCCTTCCGTCCCGCCGGTACGCCCGACAAAATCCCTCGACCAGGGTCCGCATGTCGTACACCGGGTGGAACCCTCTGTTGCACAGGACCCGGATCTCCCGCGCCTTTTCCGGCGGAGCAGGATCGGGCGAGAACATCTCCGTATCGATGCCGAAGGGCATGTACCGGACCTTCTCCGCAGGCACTCCGAAATCGTCCTCGAGGTGCCGCTCGATGTTGTGCGAGACGGCGTACACCAGGTCCGTGCGGTCGAGCACGAGGCGGGTGAAGAACGAGATCGTCCTGCTCTGCCACGGAAGGATCAGCACGTCGTCTCCCCACGCGGAGACGACGGTGGGGTGCACGGCGAGGAAGGGCAGGTGGAATCCGTACTTCGCGATGAAATGAGCGTGGACGAGGTCCGGCCTGATCCGCCTGATGATCTTCGCCACGCGGAGGTGGCGGGGCCAGAACGACAGGTAGAGGTTCTGGTCCGGCGCGCCGACCACATGCTCGGTGACGCCGTCGAGCTCTCTCCCCATCGGGTCGTAGGTGATGAGGTGCACCTCGTGCCGGCCCGCGAAATACTCGATCCACCGCTGCGTGTGGATGCTCCGTCCGTCGGCGATGAAGCAGAGTTTCACCGGTTTTGCCTCGAATGGTGCTCTGGCCTATCAGTACTGTGACGGGACATGTTCGGCATTCTATCTCCAACGTCGAGGAAATTGATCAACTTTTTTCTTCGAGAACCTGAAATACCCTTCATCGACGGGGACATACTGTAACGATTCTATCATGAGAGGGAACTTCTCCGGCGTTGACAGGACTTTGTCCGTCAGGGTCGGTTCACAAAAATTACTCTTCGCACCATCATATTCCTTGATCTCTGAGTCTACCATCCTCCGTGTCTGACTGCCCGGTCAAGGGCGCGAGCTTCCCTGTCTGTTTCCTGGATCTGATGTTCCGGATATCGTAACGGTTTCGTCCAATCACTCCCCAATATTTCGCACGGCCATTCGAAGAGCATCGAGAGGCAGACTCGGCCGATGACGGAACCCGGAAATAAAACACAACAACGCACGGTGGGGAGAAACCCTTCTCGATAGATACGCAAGGATGAGGTACTGGAGACCAAGGTGTTTTCGAATCTCTTTCCTCTCCTCTCTCGATGGTCGCTCTCGATGCAGGAATTCCTGATACATCGAATCTATCGTTCGGTGCAACCTCGGCGCATCGGCTTTTGATGAAAGATCTCGACGGAGAAAGAGATGCTGGAAGATTTTGATCTCATCGTCGGTAATGTTTTGAAATGAAGATTTGAGAAGCGCACTATTTATCGCCGAGCTCTCGCGATCGAGTGCTGCTCTCTGATGAAGTGAGATGTTGCTGCCGTGAACGCGGTACCGCAACAACAGGTCGGGAAGCATCTGGATCCCGGTGATGGAGGCGAGCTTGATCCAGAGGTCGTAGTCTTCCGCCAGCCGCACTGTTTCGTCATACCCTCCGATGGTCCTCAACACATCGCTGCGGATCATGACCGAGGATTGACAGAGAGGGTTTTCAAAGAAAAGGGCCCATCGAAGGGTTTTCGGCTGTCGGATCGGATCCACATCTCGAATTACGTGTCCGGTTGTATCGATATATTCGATGCCGGTCCCCAGAAGACCGATCTCGGGATGCTCTTCAAAAAAGGCGACCTGGCGTTCAATGCGCTCGGGATGGCTTATATCATCCGAATCCATCGCGCCTATATATTTGCCCCGAGCAAGACGGATCCCTTGATTCCGGGCAGCGACCAGTCCTATTCGAGTTCTGTTGACGTGTACTTTGATGCGCGAGTCGACTGCTGCATATCCGTCCAGGGTCCTTAACAGGGACTCCTCTGGTTCATCACAGATGATGAGTAGTTCGAGATTGGAAAATGTCTGGTTCAGAATGCTATTGATAGCATCTACGATGAAAGGCCCTGTATGAAAGACGGGCATGACTACCGAGACGGTAGGACTCGAGTCGGGTTTACGGTTCATTCTACAAGAAGGACGGAAAAGGATTTCTCAGACTGATGATAACATCCCATATACTCTGCTTCGACCTCATTAATCAATATCAGCGGTCCTTTATATCAAAATGTCCAAGCACATTGCCATCTTATCCACGATACTGGTTCCTGGAGGGCTTGATCGACAACTGCTCTCACTGACAGACTACTTGTCAGGTCAGGGGCATCATACAGACATCTACTCTCTCCTACCGCGGCAGCAAACGACAATGCTCCACGAGTCACGTTCCTTAAATATCCTCTACCCTGAGAGTTATCTCTCCAGCCTCTTCCCCGATGTATTGCGCCAGTCGCCTCGCCTCTTTTCCCGGTGCGTGTCTGCCCTACTCCAGGGGCAGAGCGCACTGCAGGAGATTCGTCGTTATAAGAGATACGAGCTCGACGATCGAGTCGTTCCCCGAACTCTATTTCGAACCCTATGGCCGAAATTTGTCGAAAACCACAGGGCTAATCCCTACGCTACGGCCATCGGATTTGGTTATCAGACAATCCCGTTCCTTGATTGTATTCAGGAGCGTCTGGATATTCCGGCAACCTATTGCGAGATTTCATCGCCTCAATGGAGACATCACCTCGGGATCTCTTTTCCAGACAATGCCCAGCAACTCCGTCGAATAAACCGAATCGCTGTCCCGGCCGTGGCCATCGGAGAAGAGCTCCGTCGATTCGTCGATCTGGACCTGCAGTATCAGATCGTGCCCCTCTATCTCGACATGCCGGGCCTCGAATCCCCTCTCTCGGAAGAGATTCCCAACTCTTTTGGTCTGGCGGCCCGTCTCTCCCCGGAAAAGAACCAGGACAAACTCATCCACGTCCTGCACGAACTCAAACACAAGTATGGAAAGTTGGATACACGGCTCGTTCTCGCTGGTACCGGTCCTGAGGAGAGTCGACTACGACAACTGGCCGTGGATCTCGGTGTCGCGAACCAGGTGGTATTTCTGGGGCAGGTGGAGGATCTCCGGCTCTTTTACGACCAGATTGGTGTGATCGTATCCCTCTCCGATGTAGAGAGCGTCTCTGCCACGCTCCTTGAAGCGATCCATTATGGAAAACCCGTCATCGCTCTGAATGTGGGCGCGAACAGCGAAATCGTCCATACGGGAGAGAACGGCTTCCTTCTCGAGGATTCGAAGGTGGATGATGTTGCCCGAAAAGTCTGCGAGATCCTCAGTTCGAGAGATCTTTATCGGGCAATGTCGAAAGAAGGGAGAAAGATCTCCGACAGTCTGCAGGTGGCTGCCAGATCCGGATTATCCGAGCTGATACGGTAGTGCATAAAAAAACGGGATACCCCATTTTCTTTACCAATCTCATGCTCTGATCTTCAGGATCCGTTTGAGCTGATCCTGTGCAACCTCGATCGAAAAGTCCTCTCGTGCGCGCTCGCGTGCGTTGTTCACGATATCGTTCCTGAGAGAGGTGTTACGATGAAGATCACGGATAGCATCGGCAAGAGATGCCGGGTCATCGGAGTCGACGACGATACCACACTTGTGGTGAGTGAAGTACCAGGCCACGTACGAGTCGGAGGGAGCATGGACCAGGATTGGCACACCTGCGGCGAGATACTCCCCCATCTTCATCGGGGATGCAGTCCTCATGATATCGTCAGGAAATTTCGAAGAGAACGCCAGGGGGAGAAAGAGAATGTCACTCTGCATCTGGATCCGTGCCATCTCAGATAAATTGCGTGCCTGATGGAAAACTACGGGGCCATCGATACCATTCTCCTGGAGCCGTTCTTTCGGGACCTCGGAATAGAGATGAAGCCGGACATTCGGCTCTGAGATCATCTCCATCGCGCGAAGAAGATTTGTGAATGCGCTGTAGTGGGCTTCGTATATTGCGCCCGTGTATACAATATTCAACTCGTCCTTTTTTCTGTCGAGATCTGTCGGTTTTCCCGTCTGATATGGTCTCAGATCGATCGGGTTGTGGATGATCCATGGTTGGACTCCATGCCGATCCTGGTACCTGCTCTGTAGGAATTCGTTTGGGACGATGATGGAACCGGCCTCTTTGATTAGGATAGGTCCATACTCTTCAGAGAAGATGCGCGCCTGCGGATTGGTCCATTGAGAAATGTAATCGTCGAAAGCATAGAGGATGAACGGGATCCCCATTGATTGTGCTGCCTGGTGAGCTGCATAGGGTTCGAAGAGATCCGCAGTGCAGGCGATGATCGCCTCTGTTTTTTCCTGTCTCAGGATCCTCTCGACCTGCCACGTGATGAATTTCAAGTACAGGTGAAGCGGAATCCGCCACGCTCGACTGTACAGCCTGAGAAGAGCATTCTCTATTTGCATCGGTGCCCGATGCACGCGTCGGTAGGGGACGCTCAACCGGTGAGTAGCATCGGTTGGACGATCGACATCGTATGGATTGGGAGAGATGAAGAAGAATGATACGTCCGAGATGTCCTTCAATAAATTGTAGAGGGCGATCGCCTGGCCGGACGCCGCTGGCGGCACGACGATCGAATCGAAACCGACTCTCATTCCGGTGGGCCCCTATTGGTTGCCAATAATTATTCTCTTGACCGTATCGCTCACATTCCTCCTGAGATACTCAGCAGGAGGGGTCCACTCGATATCGGTGTTTAGAACTGCGCTGACACAGCTTGCGATCCTCTCGGCGGTAACTCCGCTCAGAAGATTGCTTCCGCATTCGATTGTCTCAGGGCGTTCGGTTACGTCCCTGATCGTGACGTTCGGCACCCCGAAGATGCAGCACTCCTCCTGAACAGTCCCGCTGTCGCTCAGGACGCAACCGGCCTTCTGTTCGAGCTTGACAAAATCGAAGAACCCGAACGGTGCGTGGAACTGAATGCCCTCCATCACGGTGGAGATCCCGATCCGCTCCATCCGGTCCTTCGTGCGAGGATGGAGGCTGCAGATGATCGGCTGCTGGTACGTCCGATAGATGTCCTGGAGGGACTGCAGGAGCGAACGGAGACGCGACTCGTCATCCACGTTCTCGGCCCGATGCATGGTTACCAGGAAGTATTCACGCTCATCAAGCCCGAGACGCTCGAGCACGTCCGAGGCATCTATCTTCTCCTGGTACGCCTGGATCACCTCGAAGATCGGGTTCCCGATGACGAATATGCGCTGACCGGCGATGCCCTCCCGAATAAGATTCGCACGGCTCCGCTCGGTGTACGGCATCAGGATATCGCTCGAGTGATCGATGATCCGCCGGTTCACCTCCTCGGGCACCCGGTCGTCGTAGCACCTGTTGCCGGCCTCCATGTGGAAGACGGGGATGCCCATGCGTTTAGCGACGACCGCGGCGAGGCCGCTGTTCGTGTCGCCGAGGATCAGCAGCCGATCGGGTCTCTCTTCGAGCATGATCTCTTCGGTCCTGCTGACGATCTGGCCGATCTGATCGCCGAACGACCTTCCCTCGATCCCGAGGTAGTGATCGGGCTGCCTGACGTCGAGGTCTCGGAAGAAGATCTCGTTCAGGTTCGGGTCGTAGTTCTGCCCGGTATGGACGAGGACGTGGTCGCAGTGACGGTCCAGCTCGGGGATGATGCGGCTCAGGCGGATGATCTCCGGGCGGGTGCCCAGGACCGTCATCACCTTCATCGAAGGAGTTCACCCTCGTACGCATCGAGGTCTTCGAGGAGCAGGTGGTGCTGGTGGAGTGTCTCCCTCACCTCTTCGGGGTTCATCAGGTTGTCGCCGGACCCGTACTCTTTTTCGAGCGCCTCGGTCGGGAGTTCGTCGCGGTTGAGCTCTGGCAGCATCGGCAGGATCACGTAGTACCGGCCGCGCTCGATCGTCCGGTGCGCCTCCTCCTCGGAGACCAGGACCTCGTGGATCTTCTCGCCGGGCCGGATGCCTGTGATCTCCGTCCTGATACCTCGGTCGCCGATCAATGCATCCGCGATATCGACCACCTTTGCGGAGGGGACCCGCGGAATATAGGTCTCGCCGGGCCGGCCGAGCTTCACGGCCTCGAAGATCGTGTCGACGGCCTGGTCCAGGCTCAGCAGGAAGCGGGTCATGTCCGCCGTGGTGATGGTGACCGGGCCCCCGTTCTCGATCTGCTCGTGGAAGAGCGGGATGACCGAGCCTCGCGATGCAAGAACGTTACCGTACCGGACGCAGATGAACCGCGTCTTCGTGCAGTCCAGGTTCGCCTTGATGAAGATCCGCTCCTGGAGCGCTTTCGTCATCCCCATCACGTTCACGGGCTTGCACGCCTTGTCGGTGGAGATCCCGACCACGGTCTCGACCGGGAGGTCCTGCTCGCGGATCGCCCTGACGATATTCTCCGGGCCGGTCACGTTCGTCTGCACTGCCTCGTACGGGAAGTATTCGCAGGAAGGGACCTGTTTCAGGGCGGCGGCGTTGAACACGACGTCGACACCGCGGAGCGCCGCGGCCACGCTGTGGAGGTCCCGGACATCGCCGATCCGGAACTCGAGTACCCGGCAGAAATTGTTGTAGATCACCTCGTCGGTGACGACCTTTCTGTTCAGGTACTCCATCCGCATGAAGTGCTGCTTGGCCTCGTCGCGGGAGAAGACGATGATCTTCTTCGGCAGCCCCATCTCTCCCGAGAGAAGGCGTCGGATCAGTACCTTGCCGAGCGAACCTGTCCCGCCGGTGATGAGGAGCGTCTTATTGGTGAGCATGAGATGTCTCTGCAAGAACATATGGCGTCGGGTCAAGATAGAGCTGTTCGATCATGGCCGGCCAGGTCGGGATCGTGATACCTGTGCGGGCTATGAACCTCGACGGGTCGAGAGACCGGTCGATGGCGACGCTTTCGTCGGGCTCGATCTCGATCTCGAGGCCGAAACGGTCGCGGACCTGCACGAGGAGGTTGTACTTGTCGATCGGGCTCGATGCCACCTGCCAGACGCCGCGGAGGTCCGGGTGCCGTTCGATCACGGTTCCGATCAGCCCGGAGAGGGCGTTGGTGGTGAGGCCCGAGAAGACCGCCCGGGTGTACCCGCTGACCGTCTTCCCCTGCTGGCTGAAGAACCAGCCGAGGAGGCCGTGGGTCGAGTCGAGCTCCCGCCCGATGATGGAGGTCCGCACGGTCAGGCAGCCGGGATAGTCGACCTCGCCGAGGTACTTCGTGCGGCCGTAGAGGTCGTCGGCGTCCGCGAAGTCCTGTTCCGTGTACATCCCCTTCCTCCCGGAGAAGACGCAGTCGGTGCTCATGTGGACCATGCGGACCCCTTCTCGAACACAGAGTTGCGCCAGCAGGTGAGGAAAGAGCGCGTTGATCCTGATGCTCGGCACGGGGTCGTGGGCTTCCTTGAGCTGCTTGACAATCCCGATGCAGTTGAGGACCAGGTCCGGACGGATCTCCTTTACCGTCCTCTCAACGGTGGAGAAGTCGTCCACGTCGACACCGCCGACCAATTCCATCGGTCCAAGAACCGGGTGGTCCGCGTAGTCGGCCGGCTCGCGCCGGACAGAGCCGACTACCTCGTGGCGTTCCGACAGAACCTGCATCGCCTTGTGGCCGAGCATCCCCGTGGCGCCGAGAACAAGAACCTTCACTCTATCTCCGGGTTCAATATTTGCTGGTGGGCGAAATGAATTTGTTGCATCGGACCGCAATCAAATCTTTAGTGTCGGGCAATCACCTGAATCCCTCAGGAAAATCGAATCGGTCACCGTTCTGATAAAATATTCTTATACATCTCAATGACCTCTTTCTGAATGACTCCGTAATCCAATCTGTCCTTGATTGTGCTGCGGTTAATCGTGCTGGCTTCATCGACCAGCGTATCGTCTGACAGCGCAATCTGAATCGCTTCCGCAACAACCGACGGATCTTCGGGCGGGACAATGAACCCCGACGTGCCGTGCCGTATCCATTCATCGGCGCACGAGGTCTCGGACTGGATGGGAAACGCCCCCGCAGACATTGCCTCGAGGAGCGAGGTGCTGATCGCATCCGATATGCTGAGGCCGACGTATATGCGGGCCTTCTGAAATAGGCTCAGAATCGACTCGTGGCTTCCTGGTGGCAATACCCTTACCGGAACATGTACTGTCTGCTCCAGCAACTCCGCAGCGATGCGAACATCCTCGCTTTGGACCCCATAGATCGTGATCTGGTAGCCCTTCAGGGCATCATTGCAGAGTGCGAGTGCCCGGATGGCAACCAGAGCTCTTCCCGCCCACCCCTGGTTCCCTTTGATTAGTATGAGACTGCGGCTCGATGGGCGTTCGAGATGGTCCGTGCTTATTACCTCGTCGAAACGAACGCCACCTGTGGCTGGAATTACCGGAAGTACCTTTCCTTCGAATCCCAGCTCCTTGGCAAGCCCGATGTCACGCATGCACTCGCAGGAATAATAATCACACTCACGGAGAATTTTTTTGACAACCTCTTTGTGTCCGGCTAACCTGCCGAATAGATAGATGTCACTTCCCCAGTTGGTGGCGATCCAAGGTGGAAAATCTCCCGGAAAGCGGCGTTTTGCTTCCAGTGTCAGAGCTCCCGCAGCCTGGAACTCCATGCTGTGGATTATGTCGGGCTTTACCTTCCGAATTACTTTGAGCAGCTGGTTGACCCTGTAGTCCGGAAAATACCTGTTTAAAAACCTTCGAGATAAGTTCGCCACGTCGGCCGACGGTACTCGTACTCCGTGGATTGTATTATGACTTTCAACCGGCGCATCCGAGTACAGCGAATGATAAATATGCATCCCGGCTAGTTCTTTGTGAGCCAGGCCCTGGTCACTGCTCGGAAATAAATGGATATCCCACCTTTCCTGTTCGAGCTGGGCTATCCAGCGAGCTGTATGGATACTATCCGAGAAAGCAACAAACAGGATTTTCAATAATTCACCATTTGTTTTCATTGTTTTCAAATATTTCTGCAATTCCCCTGGCGACCGTAAACAATTTCCAACAGAGAAATGCCATCGAGTGCTGACCGCAGTACACGATACTATCTTGAATGTCGGATTTTCCCTTTTCGAAATCAACAAAACATTCGACCCCAGAACGGATCTCAAAAAGGATATGGGAAAAATGCGGCAGGAAGATCGAAGCGGCTTACTCTGCTTTGAATCACTGTTGAGCGATGCACAGAACGCATCATTCTGGTCGATTCACCAATTCCAACAAAGTTGAACGGCCCTTTTCGACAGCAAAATCTACTTTAGCACGCTGAATCGCTTCGAATCTTATCCTGGTACGTTTTGTTTCATCGGAAATCAGGGCTAAGATTTCGCGTTTAAGGGCCTCGGGCTCATTCTGATCGACAACAATTCCACATCCGTTTCCCTTAAAATACAAACTGGCGTATGAGGTGGGGGGGCGTGAACCAGCACCGGGCGTCCCGAGGCCAGGTATTCGCCCATCTTTCCCGGAGAAGAGGTATCGATGACCTTCGAGATCTCGGGGTCGAAGGATAGAGGGAGGTAGAGGATATCTGCCTTTTTCTGCACATCCCGAATGATCGAATAAGCCGCGTGCGGGTGCAGCACATACGAGCCGTGGATTGCCTGCTTCTCCAGCTCTTCCCTAGTTTGAGCGGTATAGAGGTGTAACGTGACGTTCAAGTGTGAAAGTTCGTCCACTACCTGTAGGAGTGTCTTGAGGGCGTCGGATTGAGCACGATAGATGGATCCGGTATATACTATCCGTATCTCGCCAGGCCTGTTCGGCCAATCATGAAGCCTTTCGCTGACCGGCGGATCAATCATGATGGGGTTGTGAATGAGAGTTGAGTCGACTCCATAACGTCCGGCCAGCTCGTCCCTCATCTTCTCGTTGGGTACGATGATGCCCTTGGCTCGTTTAACGATGAAGCTCTCCACTGCTTTTGCAAACCCATGGTACGGAGTCCCGGCCCATTGCTCCGAGAAATAGTCAAAATAATACAGAAATATTGGCGCCCTCGTTACCAGGCTGGTCATATAGGCAACAGGCAGATCACAGGCGTCGCCGGTACATACGATGATCGATCGGCATCGCTCCTCCCTCACAATCTTCTGTAAGCGCCATGTGTCGTGAGCTATCTTCGACATGGTGTTGAGCAGAAGGGATGCCCTGTTCACCGTTGGATGGACGAAGCTCCGGATCTGTAATGCTCTCCCCACCCAGCGGTAGCGGACAGGAAGACGTTGAGTGGTCGTCTGAAGAAATGAGGCATCATCGTAGTTTTTCGCCGATGCCAGGCAGTATGAATTCGGACTGATTCCGTCCAGTAAACGATACAGTACTGTCGCCTGTCCCGAGGGCGAGGGTGGCAGGCTATGAGAGAATAAGAGTACCTTCTCATCGAATCTTCTGTCTGTTTTCATATTGTCGATAGTATTTATCGTCAAGATTGCCCCGGCGGGCGGATCGAAGCGTTCTCCCGCCGCATCGAACTCTTCAGGAGAATCGATGCTTCCGGATATTCCTTCTTTGATCCGCTCATCGGCACAAGATACATCGGACCCAATCGGAAATACTCCTGCGGACCTCGCATCTCGAAGCGAGGCACCAATTGCGTCATATATAATTAAATCTATATATTGGCCCAAGTTTTTAAAAAATCTAATAATGGAATTATAATTATCGGGTTCAACCATATGGGATAAGACCGACAATGAATCGAACATCTTGATAATTCCGGATTTGTTAGACCTTGGTCATTGCTTGGAAATTGGTAGATCTTCCCTCTTCCAGGTTCGACCTGAGCTATTCACTGGGCAGCATGGATGCTATCCGAGAAGGCATCAAATCCTTTTTTCAATGGCATCCAAATTTGTTTCACTTATCATCAAATATTTCTTCAACGTCCCTTTGCACGTCAATCTTTAATCCAAAGGAAATCGCGATACAGATTGGATAAATCCCAGAATATTGTCAATCGTTCCCCAACAATCTGAATTCAGCCGCTTTCTTTAATTTAACTATCCTGATTAGTACTGCCATCCAAATTTTTGACATATTTCTGATTGTTCGGTATTTCACAAAGTCGATTAGATCGAGAATTAGTAGTACCGAGACATCCTCTTTCGTATTGTTAATTTTATTACCTGTTATCTCGGAAAATTTTAAAGCTTCAACAATTGATCTTCTTTTTGGAGGTTCATCGTCAAACCATAGGTCTGATGGGAATACCTCTTTGGAAACCTTTTCCAGTTTGATCCCCTTCTCTTCCAAAAATCGATATAATAAAAAGCCCTTTTGCCCATATTTTCGATATGTGATGAATTTCCGTGCGATTGCTTCATCCGAGAAAAACCCATAATGAATTACTTTAATTGTATCATTTTTAATAATATTTTTAATTGTATCGGGGTATGGTGTTTGATGTAAGCCTGACTTTTTCGTATCGTAATGAAGATCGGGGGTTACACGCCATAATCTGACGAACCAACCATCATTATATAAATTATCAATCCTCTTCCAAGAGTTGCTTCTCCACAAATTTAACTCTTGGAAACTTACACCATCAATGTTATTTTCTATACAGTAGTTGCATAATTTCGGTAATTCATGCAATGCATTCTTGGATAGGACTTCATCTGCGTCGAGCCATAAAATAAAATCCGGGTTCAGACCCTTCGCAACTTGGACCAATTGCTCTTTGTGGGATATCTCATTACAAAATTCATTGCGGTCAGATCTGAGGATATATTTCGTATGTTTCTTTAGGTGTTCATAACTACCATCGGTGCTACCATCGTCGTATACCACCAATTCTGTCACATATGGAGAGATATTATCGATGAATCTCTCTAAATTGCCTTTTTCTATCTCATTGAATATCTGACATATACCTACAATTGAGTGGTCCATCATATTCGTTACAAATCTATTTTATTATCCAGTTGCTCTTAGCTCCAACCCATCCTGGTTGCTCAACACCATGTTTTTTTAACCACGAACTATCGTCCTCTATAAATATACTCATTTTTTTATCCGGATAGTGATCGATTACTCCTTCGGTTAAACTCACTATTGCGAAATCAATCAAATATCTTCCTGGCGTGAGTAAATTTTTCGGAAACTCACAAATAATATCAAAATTTCCTGGTTTTTGATCGGAAAACCGTTTTGACTCGATATCTGATGTCCAGTATATGACATTTCCGAATATATCTAAAACATTTATTGATATATACGACTTACCGACGATTCTCCTTGTTACGCCCGATATCTCAATGTTTAACTCTTCCGAGACAATGAAATGATTGTCCCTTTCGGCCCCCCCCAGTATTTTTGCCTTAATAATTTGTAATGGCTTGAGGTTGTCTTCAGGGAATATCAACTCTGAACATGAGAAATCAGAATCCAAAGTAACTAGATACTCTTGAATGACGTGATTGATATCACCTTTAAAGCGAACTTTTCCGTTTTCTAAGATCATTCCTGTTTGGCAGATATTTTTTATTGCAGACATATTGTGGCTGACAAATAATACCGTCCGCCCCTCCTTCGCCACGTCCCCCATCTTTCCGAGGCACTTCTTCTGGAACGCCGCGTCGCCGACCGCGAGCACCTCGTCGACGATCAGGATCTCGGGCTCGAGGTGCGCGGCCACCGCGAACGCGAGCCGGACGTACATCCCGCTCGAGTATCGCTTCACGGGGGTGTCGAGGAACTTCTCCATCTCGGCGAACTTCACGATCTCGTCGAACTTCGCGTCGATCTCGGTACGCTTCATGCCGAGGATCGAGCCCGAGAGGTAGATGTTCTCCCGGCCGGAGAGCTCGGGATGGAACCCTGTCCCCACCTCGAGGAGGGATCCGATTCGGCCGTGGACCTCGACCGTCCCCTCGGTCGGGGTCGTGATCCGGGAGAGGATCTTCAGCAGGGTCGACTTGCCGGCCCCGTTCCGGCCGATGATCCCGACGACCTCGCCCCGCTTCACCTCGAACGAGACGTCTTTTAACGCCCAGAACTCCTCGGTCGAGCGCGACGGGGCCTCGCCGGTCAGCCGGCGGAACGGCGCCTTCACCGCCCGGGTGATCGTCTCGCCGAGGGTCTTGTACGACGCGGTCTCGTGAGAGATCCTGTACTTCTTCCCGAGCCTGTTGACCCGAATCGCGATATCGTCCGACATATGCACAGAGTTCCCCGACGCAGACCTACACGATATCCGCGAAGTACTGCTCCATCTTCTTGAAGTAGAACGCGCCACTCACCAGGAGCACGAGCACCACGAGGACCGAGAGGCCGACGATCCCCGTGGGGGGTGCCGTCCCGAGCAGGGCCCACCGGAAGCCCTCGATCACGCCGGCCATCGGGTTCAGGCCGTAGAGCAGCTGGTACTGCGCCGGCACCAGGTTCGTCGAGTAGACGACCGGCGACGCGTACAGCCAGATCTGGATCAGGAACGGGACCGTGTACTGGAAGTCCCGGTACTGGACGTTCAGGGCAGAGAGCCAGAGCCCGACGCCGAGCGAGGTCGCGAGCGCGAGCAGGACGAAGACCGGCAGGAAGACCACGTTGGGAGTCGGGACGAACCCGTAGTAGGCCATCATGATGACCAGGATCCCGATCGCGACGAGGAAGTCGACGATCGGCGAGAGGATCCCCGAGAACGGCAGGATCAGCCTCGGGAAGTAGACCTTGGTGATGATGTTCGCGTTCGTGACCATCGAGGTGGTCGACCGGGTCAGCCCCTCACTGAAGAGCTGCCAGGGGAGCAGGGCCGCGATCGCGAAGAGCGGGTACGGCACGCCGTCGCTCGGTATCTTAGCGAGCCCCCCGAAGATGATCGAGAAGATCAGCATCGTGAAGAGTGGCTGGATCACGGCCCATGCCACCCCGAGACCGGTCTGCTTGTACCGGATCTTCACGTCCCGCCAGACGAAGAAGAAGAGCAGCTCGCGGTAGCTCCAGAGCTCGCCGAAGTCGATCGGGACCCACTTTCGCGGGGGGCGGATCACCAGTGTCGGGAGTTCTGATGTCGGGGCGGTCTCGGTCATGTGCAGAAAAACTTCCAGGATATTTTGGCCCGTGCTCGCTTAAAGGTTGCAGAGTCGGATGTATCGCCGCGGACCGGGTTCCCGGGAGGAGAGCCTGTTGCTCGACGAGGCCACGATGCCGGGGCGACCGCGGGTGCCGCTGCCGGAGGTCGCGGGGGGCGAGGAGGAGATCCGCGAACGGGTCCGTCCCTTCGTGGTGCAGGGCTGCTCCCGATGACGGGAAGGCCGGCGCCTCTCCGATCGAGATCGGCGCGCCTCCGGGGTCGAAAGGCTCCCGTCGCCCTGGAGGGGACCGGGAGCCGTCGTCGCGGAATGCGCCTCGGCCCATGCCGCCGGCCCGGGTCATCGATGACAATCCCTTTCTCCTCCGGGGGCGAGAGCGTTGGGCAGGAAGAGTGGATGATGATCGAGTTCGACGATGCCGTTCGGAGCGACAGGATGTCGGTCGCGAAGAGGAGGGCGGCTCTCCTCTCGCGCAGCGCCACGCGGGACACAGCCGCTCTCCGCCGGCGCCCCGACCCCACGGAGGACCCCGTCTTCCGCCCGCCCTTCTTCCGTGACGCCGACCGGATCATCCATACCCATGCCTACGCCCGGTACATCGACAAGACCCAGGTCTTCTTCAACGTCGAGAACGACCACATCACGCACCGGGCCCTCCACGTCCAGCTCGTGGCCAAGGTCGGCCGGACCATCGGCCGCGCCCTCGGCCTGAACGAGGACCTGATCGAGGCCGTCGCGCTCGGCCACGACATCGGTCACGCACCCTACGGCCACGTGGGCGAGATGATGCTGGACGAGCTCTCGCAGGAGCACGGGCTCGGCCCGTTCCGCCATAACGTCCAGGGTGTCCGCTGCCTCGAAGCCCTCGAAGGCTGCAACCTGACCCTCCAGACGCTCGACGGGATTCTCTCTCACGACGGCGAGGAGAACGACCTCCGCCTGGAGCCGGCCCTTGTCGAGACCTGGGAGGAGTTCGACAGGAAGGTCGACGAGGCCCGGCACGGGGGCTCGATCGTGCCGGCCACCTTCGAGAGCTGCGTCGTGCGCTTCGCCGACTCGATCGCCTACCTCGGCCGCGACCTCGAAGACGCGATCGAGATCGGGCTCGTCGACGGCATCGACGGCCTCCCCGGGACCTGCCGCGACGTCTTCGGCATCGGGGAGAGGGTCGGAATCGCTCGCGCCGTGCTGGACGTCGCGATCAAGGACCTGGTGAACGAGAGCTCCGCCCGGTCGGCGGTCGGGTTCTCGAGCGAGGTCGCCCATGCGGTCCGCCTCTTCAAGGAGTTCAACTACCGGGAGATCTACCTCCACGACTCCCTCGTCGGTGAACGTGAGGCGATCCGGTCCATGTTCGGAGACCTCTTCGAGCACTCCCTTCGGGAGGCGGAGCGGGGTGACCCGGCATCGCCGATCTATCGAGATCACCTCGACATCCCCTGGCTCGCGCCGGCGTACAGGGACACCGCCTCGCCGGCCATGGCAGCACTTGACTATATCGCGGGGATGACCGACCGGTACTTCAACCGGGCCGTCGCCGGGTGCCGGCCGGCCGCGAGGGTCGACCCCGTACGGCATGACCCTCCTCCCGCTCCGCGTTCGCCGACCCGGGAGGGCCGGTCCCCGGCAGAAGGCCTCCCGGGCCCGGCGCATCGCGGCTCCACGGACCCGGGACGGGTCTGAGGCGCCCTCCGGCCACCTCCCGAACGGGGCGGCCAGAGGTCCCTCGCTGGTGCATCTCTCCGGGGCCGATTACGGCGTTCTCCGCCCGTATCCGAGCCGCTCCATCAGAGCGGCTGCGTCGGTCACGGGACGATCGCAGGCATGGCCCGTGCAGACGTAGGCGGTCGCCATCCCGTCGACCATCTCCATCTCGGCCGTGAACGGCGCGAGCCGGCGGATCGCCTCCCCCGCCTCGTCGATCGGGACGAAGAGCACGGTCGCCTCCGGCAGGTACGCGCGCTGCAGGGCCTCGAGCATCGCAGTCGTGTCGGAGGTGCCGGGCGCTCCCACGACCACGACCTCGCGCGATCTCCCGGCGGCCAGCTCGAGTCCGGCGAGGAAGAGGGTCGCGATCGTGGGCGACGAGGAGAGCGGGGTCGCGTAGAGGCGTGCGACGCCGTCGGCCCGCCTCTCGTACTCCGGGTCGCCGGTCAGGCGCGCAAGCCGGACCAGGTCGAGATACGCGGCCGAGTTCGCTGACGGGTACGCCCCATCGAAGGTCTCCTTCTGGCGGACGAGCAGGTCGGTCGCGTTCTCGCCGGCCGAGAAGAAGCCGCCCTGCTCTTCGTCCCAGAAGTCCGTGATCATCCGGTCCGTCAGCGCCTTCGCAGTCGCCAGCCGGAAGGGGTCGAAGGTCGCCTCGTAGACCTCCAGCAGACCCCAGACCAGGTAGGCGTAGTCCTCGGCCATCCCGGCGATCCCTCCCTCTCCCTCACGGTAGCGGTGAAGGAGGCGGTTGTCCGGAGTCCGGAGACGGAGGAGAACGAAGTCGAGTGCCCGGTTCGCCGCGTCGATGTACGGCCTGTGGCCGAAGGCCCGGCCGGCCGATGCGAGGGCCGCGATCGCCAGGCCGTTCCAGCTCGTCAGGACCTTGTCGTCGATCGCCGGCCGGGGACGGAAGCTCCGAACGGCGCAGAGCCGCTCCCGCGCGGCCGAGAGGAGGGTCGCGACCTCTCTCGCAGGCCTGCCCAGCCCTGCGGCCGCCTCCTCCACAGTGGCGGCCCGGTAGAGAATATTCGCTCCTCGCTTCTCGGGATGGACGGGATCGACGAAGTTCCCCCCCGCCTTCACCCGGAAGACACGGTAGAAGACCTCTGCCTCGTCCGCGGGAAGCACGCGGTCGAGCTCCTCCCTGGTCCAGAGGTAGAACTTCCCCTCCTCACCCTCCGAGTCCGCGTCCTGTGCCGAGAAGAAGGCTCCCTCGGGCGACCGGAGATCGTGGAGAAGATAGACGATCGTCTCCTCGGCCGTATGACGGAAGGTCGGCTCCCCCGTGGCCTGGTACGCCTCGACGCAGGCGAGGACAAAGAGCGCCTGGTCGTAGAGCATCTTCTCGAAGTGCGGCACGAGCCAGCGCGCATCGGTCGAGTACCGGTGGAGCCCGTACCCAAGCTGGTCGTAGACGCCTCCGCGCCGGATCGCGCTGATCGTCCCCTTCACCATCGCGAGCGCATGGGGGTCGCCGGTCCGTCGCCAGTACCTGAGGAGGAAGAGAAGGTGGTGCGGGGTCGGGAACTTCGGCGCGTGGCCGAAGCCTCCGTGGAGGGAGTCGTACTGCAGGGCGAGCCCCTCGAACCCGCGCTGGAGCGCCCCGGGGCCGACCTCGTCTCCGCCCGGCGGCTCGGACGCGGAGCGGGAGAGGGATGCCGTAACCTCGTCGGCCGCCTCCACGAGCGAAGAGCGCCGCTCGGCCCACATCCCGGCGATCCTCGGGACCAGCTCGAGCATCCCCGTCGCACCGAGCCGGCTCTCCTTCGGGAAGTAGGTCCCGGCAAAGAACGGCCTCCGGTCCGGGGTCA
>Ga0074193_1002282_pt1 | contig 17989 bp, 17 predicted proteins | sample EPASupsiteHSE605_FD_64523 | JGI IMG/M metagenome (GOLD analysis project Ga0074193, IMG submission 64523) | Bioremediated contaminated groundwater from EPA Superfund site, New Mexico - Sample HSE6-05 | ecosystem: Environmental > Aquatic > Deep subsurface > Groundwater > Contaminated ... | reverse complement strand
ACTGAATATTGCCGACTATCTCGGAACCTATTATGCCTGCTTCAACGTTGAGAAGGCTCCTTTCGATGACGCTCGCGTCCGCGAAGCATTCTCGCTTGTCATTGATCGCAACTACATTGTTGAAAACGTAACACAGACCGGTGAAGTACCCGCTACAGCCTATGTTCCCTCCGGTATCAATGATGCCGAAGGTCCCAGTGGCGATGACTTCCGCACAGTCGGCGGCGAGTATTACTCTGTAAAGGCTGAAGACTACGAGGCAAACTGCGAAAAGGCCCGCCAGCTTCTTGCCGACGCAGGCTATCCCAACGGCGAGGGCTTCCCGGCTGTTGAGTATCTTTACAACACTAACGATCGTCATAAGGCCATTGCTGAGGCTCTTCAGCAGATGTGGCAGACAGAGCTCGGAGTTACTGTTTCTCTGAACAACCAGGATTGGGCGGTATTCCTCCAGTCCCGTAAGGACGGCAACTATCAGATTGCCCGCAACGGCTGGATTGCAGACTACAACGACGCCTGCACCTTCCTCGATATGTGGTATACCGACGGCGGCAACAACGACGCACAGTACAGTAACGCTGATTATGATGCGGCTATTGACGCGGCAAAGGCTACCACCGATCCTGCAGAGCGCATGAAGGACTTCCACGCAGCTGAGGATTTACTCATCGGACAGGATAAGGTTCTCGCTCCAATTTACTTCTATACACAGATGTATATGATTGATTCCAATGTTAAGGGCATGTACTACACCCCGCTGGGTTACTTCTTCTTCGGCTATACCTCCAAGGCTGCCGCATAAGCAGCAATCATCAGTCAAATTTCAGAGAGCCGCTCTTCAGAGCGGCTCTTTTTATATATTTTCTATATTCAAAAGCTAATTTGTGTTTTATAATATGATACAAGTTTGACTTAACACAGAGGTAGAGAAAGAAATGAAAACTCGCAGTTTCGGAATTGATTTACTTAAAAGCGTGTCTATGCTCATGGTCGTCATCCTGCACGTTCTGGGCGTCGGCGGAATACTGAACGCAAGCGTTGAAGGCAGCGCCGCATATAACGCCGCATGGCTGCTCGAATCCGCCAACATCTGCGCAGTGGACTGTTTTGGCCTCGTCAGCGGATATGTTCTCTGCAGGGGACACTACAGACGCTCACGTTTGCTATCACTTTGGCTCAGAGTCGTATTCGAGTCGCTGATTATAACGGCCGTTTTCGCGGCGGTCAAGGTAGGCTCGGTCGGAACAGGGGAGTGGTTTAAGGCGGTTACACCGATAATCCACAATGTCTACTGGTATTTCACAGCATATTTTGCCCTGTTTTTCTTTGTACCCTATATCAACAAGATGCTTGCCGCGCTTTCAAAGAAGGAAATGGCAAGTCTTGCCGTGAGCATAGTGTTCGTTTTCGTTTTCCTCGGGAACCTTTTAAACAACGATATTTTCTTTCTGCACGGCGGCTATGGATTTCTCTGGCTTTTCTGTCTGTACCTTCTGGGGGCCTGTATGAGAAGCATTGAAATAAGACCGAAGCTCAGCAAATACTGGTTTCTTCTGGCATATGCGCTGCTCGTTATAATCGCGTGGGTCATAATGAAGATAATGAAATCGCAGGCGTCAATAGCCTATACTTCTCCGTTTGTACTTTTCTCCGCGATGTGTCTGCTGCTTTTCTTCAGGAGGCTGGAATTCAAAAATACTAGAGCGCAGAAGCTTATCTCAATGCTCTCAAGAACCTCATTTGGGGTTTACATAATACACACCCACCCGCTTATATGGACGTTCTTGCTGGCAGAACGATTTGCGCCTTATCTGCGGTTTTCAGTCCCCTCTATGCTGGGAGCCGTGATACTCACCGCCGCTGCCATCTATTCCGTCTGCACCCTTTGCGACTGGCTTGCCGAAAAGTTCTTCAAGCTCGTTAGGATTGACCATCTCGAGAAAAAGGTGGACAGTATCGGTAAAAACAGGCGAAAACTACAAAATACAAAGTAAAAACGGCCAAGGTTAGGAACATTTTACGAATTGCATATTCGGGTATAATCTGTTATATTTTTGATAATACCTATTCTTTAGCAATCTAATCAATAAAACAAAGGAGAAAAGACAATGAAAAAGCCGTTTGTAACGCTTGAGCAGCTAAAAGAGCTTTCCAAAGAATTTCCCACTCCTTATCATCTTTACGATGAAAAAGGGATACGCGAGAATGCACGAAAGCTTTACAAGGCCTTTTCTTGGAATAAGGGCTTCAGAGAGTATTTCGCGGTTAAGGCCACGCCAAATCCTGAAATAATGAAGATACTCAGCGAGGAAGGCTGCGGAATGGACTGCTCGTCTCTGACGGAGCTTATGCTCTGCGAGCGCTGCGGAATATCGGGAGAAAGCATAATGTTCTCTTCAAACGATACCCCTTCCGAGGATTTTCTTCTAGCCGACAAGCTCGGCGCGATTATAAACCTTGACGATATTACGCATATTGATTTCCTTGAGAAAACGGTCGGGTGCATCCCAGAAAAAATCTGCTGCCGGTATAACCCGGGCGGAAACTTTGAAATATCCAATACGATAATGGACACTCCGGGCGACGCAAAATACGGTCTTACAAAACCTCAGATGTTTCAGGCGTTCCGCCTCCTCAGAGACAAGGGCGTAAAGGAGTTCGGCATACACGCTTTTCTGGCTTCAAACACGGTCACAAACGACTATTACCCCACGCTTGCTGCTGTGCTGTTTCGCCTTGCCGTCGAGCTTCGCAACGAGCTGGACGTCCACATAAGCTTCATCAATCTTTCGGGCGGTATCGGCATACCCTACCGCGAGGATCAGATGGCGGCCGACATCACCGACATCGGAGAGCGTGTCCGTAAGGTTTTTAATCAGATTCTCGTTCCAGCGGGAATGGGCGACGTGTCGCTTTATTCAGAGCTCGGAAGGTTCATGCTTGCGCCTTTCGGCTGCCTTGTGACGCAGGCTCTGCACCAGAAGCATATTCACAAGGACTATATCGGCGTGGACGCGTGCGCGTGTAATCTGATGCGACCCGCAATGTACGGCGCGTTCCACTATATAACCGTCATGGGCAAGGAAAGCGCTCCTGCCGATCATCTTTACGACATTGTAGGCGGTCTTTGCGAGAACAATGACAAATTTGCTATCGACCGCTGGCTGCCGAGAATTGACAACGGCGACTTTCTTGTTATCCACGATACCGGCGCTCACGGGCACTCAATGGGCTATAACTACAACGGCAAGCTGCGCAGCGCGGAGGTTCTTTTGCGCGAAGACGGTTCGGCAAAACTGATTCGCCGTGCGGAGACTCCGGAAGATTATTTTTCGACTTTGAAATTTTGATTCAGCTAAGTTTTTCAACGGTCGATGCGGAAACCTCGTAGGCAGTCTTTTTAATCTGCCGTCCTTCCGAATTCTTTATGTAATTCCGGCTCTGTATCCTTCCCTCGAGCTCAACGGCGTCGCCCACACACCACAGTGAGCTTTCGCGGGCATTTTGACCCCATGAGATGCAAGGGAGATAGTCGCTTCGTCCGAAAGGACGGTTGACAGCGATCAGCACATCGCATATTTCGCGTCCCAGTGGCGTCATGCGCAGACTGGGCGTTTTGCAGACCGTGCCGCGAAGAGTAATCGAATTTTCTGCCTCGCCGTCGCAAAATGCTAGCTCGTTGGCATAGACGAATATAAGAAGCCTGTTACCGACTCCGCTCTTATTGTTATAGGAGCGGAGTTCTCCTGTTACACGCAGCATGGGGCTTCCGTCAGGCTCAAGAGAGCACATCAATTCCTCATCGCAAACGATGTTTATCAAATCCTCGGCTCCCGATAGCCTCGGAACCCTCAGGGGGAACATAAAAAACCGCCTGTTGCGGCTCATATGCGAAAAAGCGGGTTTTCCTTCTACGCTTCCGCATAGACGCGTTGTATTTCCTGTCGTGCTCTTTTCCATAACTACCTCCGTCATTAAGTATTTTTGCTTTCGCAAATCAGCGCCGGACGCCGCAGCCGCAATATCGACAACGGAAGCATAAGTTGTCCTTTGCGTTTACCAAAGCATATTCGGCTTCTGACGGCGTTATTCTAAACTTCAATCCGTATTCAGGACTGAATTTTTATTATCATTTTTCCAGGCAGAAACAGTTCGCCGAATAATATATTGAAAAGCTGCATTTTTAATATCTAAGAAATACATGTAATAATAATTATGAAATAATTCCTGCAATTATCTATCGGATTAAAGCCAAATTTATCACTTTAATACAGTAATCTGTCTCATTTGATTGAATAATTTACCATAATTATCACAAGTTGCACGAAATGGCAAAGGCAAATTTGCAAGAATTACTTGACGCAATTGTATTTATGATATAAAATTCCTTAGATACGAATTGCGTTTTTTTAATGTTGGGCGGAAGCCGCGTGGCAAACGCTGCAAACGGAAAAACCGGAAATCAGCAAATGAAAACAGGAAGTGAAGATATGGCAAAATACACCTTAAAAAGGTTTGGAATGGCGCTGATAACGCTTTTTGTTATCGCGTCCCTTACTTTTTTATTGATGAACAGTATCCCGGGAAGCCCGTGGCTGAGTGAAAAATCGCCGTCGCAGGCGACGATTAATGCGCTGAACGAGAAATACGGCATGGACAAGCCGGTCATAGTACAGCTTGGCAAGTATCTTGAGAACATCGTTCAAGGAGATATGGGCGTTTCTCTGAAGATGCAGAAAAACAGGCCGGTTATCGACATCATTACGGAAATGTTTCCGGTTTCGGCGAGCATCGGTTTCTTTGCCATTCTCTGGGCAACGCTGGTGGGCGTAACTCTGGGCTGTCTGGCTGCGTATAACCGAGGGACATGGATTGACAGTCTGCTGCGGATTATATCTACGATAGGAATTTCAATGCCGACTTTTGTCGTTGCATCCCTGCTGCTGACGACCTTTGCAGGCGCAAACGAGGCACTGCGGATTTTCCCGACGATTTTCAATTCTTCGCTGGGAGCCAAAGCCTATGTGCTGCCGTGCTTTGCCCTGGGTCTTTATCCGATGTGCTATACGGCGCGACAGGCAAGAAGCTCGATGCTCGATGCTTTGGGACAGGATTATATAAAGACTGCGCGCGCAAAAGGACTTAGAAACACGACCATAATCTTTAAACACGCTCTTCGAAACGCGCTCATACCCGTCATTACATATCTCGGACCGGAAATAGCGTTTGTTTTCTGCGGCGGCTTTGTTACCGAAACGGTTTTTTCGATTCCCGGTCTCGGACGTTATTTCATCCAGAGCATTCTGAACCGCGACTACCCGCTGATAATGGGTACGACGATTTTTCTCGCGGCGTTTATTATTCTGATGAACTTCCTCGTCGACGTGCTCTATAAAGTCGTCGATCCGCGTATAAACTTTTCAGAGGGAGGGGAATGAGAATGTCTGATAAAATCAAACGAGTGAAATTCGGCTCTATGCAGCCTGATATTGAGAACCTTCTCGAACTGACCCCAGAAGATTTTGCCAAAGCCTCGGAGGAACAGAAAGAGGGCTTCATAACGGATCGCAAGAGCACCTCTTATTGGCAGGACGCCTGGCGCAGACTGAGGCAGAACAAGGTTTCAATGGTTGCTCTTGGAATAATCGTTCTTTTCATACTTTTTGCCTTTTTAGGTCCGCGGCTCGTACCATACGGCTACGACCAGTTTATTGCGGGTTCCGAAAACCTTTATCCCTGGCACTATTCCCTTGAGGATCAGGCACTTTTGGACGGCGTTTCCGGAAATGACGCGGAGAGACTCGAGACTGCACTTGCCACGGCGGAAGAGGAAAAAGGCTCTGAGCTTTCATCTAAAGAAATAGCGATAATAAAAGCAAGAATCAAATCCGGCAAGCTTGATATAGGCGAGTTTAAGAAAGAAAATGGAATACACCTTCAGCTGTTTGGCTATTCCGAGGCAGAGCTTGAGCGCATCGAAAACGGTGAACATGTGTTTCCCCATGTTTTCGGAACGGATAAATACGGACGCGACATAATGGTTCGTATTATGATTGGAACGAGAGTTTCCATGCTCGTCGGTATATGCGCGGCGTTTCTGGTTTTACTTATCGGCGCGACTTACGGCTCGATTTCCGGCTTCGCCGGCGGTAAGGTAGATACGGTAATGATGCGTGTTGCCGAGCTGATATACTCGGTTCCGGAGATTCTCGTAGTCCTGCTCATTTCAACCGCTCTCAAGCCCGCGCTGGTTGCCTTCCAGAACAGCGGCGGCGGGGTGCTTCAGCGGCTCGTCGGACTGATGGGGCCAAATCTGATATCTCTGTTTGTCGCCTTCGGACTTCTCTATTGGGTCACGATGGCGCGTATTATCCGCGGTCAGATACTTCAGCTCAAAGAGCAGGAATTCGTTACGGCTGCAAAAGCGCTGGGCGCAAACTCCGGACGTATAATAAAGAAGCACCTTCTGCCGAACTGCATAGGACAAATCGTCGTAACAACCTGTCTCCAGATTCCTGAAGCAATATTTCTGGAGTCATTCCTGTCATTCCTCGGCGTCGGCGTTTCCGCTCCGATGACAAGTCTGGGCTCGATGTCGGCAGACGCTCTGAAGGGCGTTGAGACCTACGGCTACCGTCTTGTCATACCGGCCTTGATATTGAGCATCATGATATTGGCATTCAACCTTTTCGGAGACGGGCTTCGCGATGCGCTCGATCCGAGACTTAAAAAATAGAAGGGAGGAAGCACAGCTTTGAGTAACACGGAAGATAAAAAATTGCTGGAAATCAAAGACTTAAAGGTTTCCTTCTTTACACCGGCGGGCGAGGTCAAGGCTGTCGGCGGAATATCCTATGAGCTGGGATACGGCGAGGTAATGGGAATTGTCGGTGAGTCCGGTTCCGGCAAAAGCGTAGAGGCCTATTCAATCATGGGTTTGCTTCAGTCACCGGGAAAGGTTATCGGCGGGTCAATTACCTTTGAGGGAGAGGATGTTCTCGCTTATAATAAAAATCAGCTGATTGATTTTCGCGGCAACAAGGTGTCGATGATATTCCAAAACCCGATGACCTGTCTGAACCCGGTCTATACGATAGGTAACCAGCTTACAGAAGCTCTCCGCGCGCACAACAAAGAGATTTCAGCGGCGGACGCAAATAAAAAGTCCATGGAAATGCTTGAGTTTGTAGGCATAAACAATGTCGAAAAACGAATGAAGCAGTTTCCGCATGAGTTTTCAGGCGGTATGAGGCAGAGAGTTATGATTGCTATGGGACTCATCTGCTCCCCTAAACTCCTGATTGCAGACGAGCCTACGACGGCGCTTGACGTTACGATACAGGCGCAGATACTCGAGCTTATGAAGGATCTCCAGAAAAAGACCAGAATGGGAATAATTTTCATTACGCATAATCTCGGCGTTGTTGCCGAAATCTGTGACAAGGTTTCGGTTATGTATGCAGGGAAAATCGTGGAGCAGGGACTTGTCAACGATATTTTCTATAAACCGGCGCACCCCTACACAATCGGACTTCTTCGTTCTATGCCGCGTGTGGATGCGGACGAATATGAGCGTTTGATACCGATTGAAGGAACTCCCGTCGATATGCTCAATACCCCAAGCGGCTGTCCCTTCGCGCCCAGGTGCGAAAAATGTATGCAGGTCTGTCTGAAAAGAATGCCTCCCTATGTTGAGCTCGGCAACGGGCACCGCAGCGCGTGCTGGTTAAGAGTACAGGAAGAGATGAATAAGAAGGAGGAGCAGGCAAATGGATAACAAGATGCTTCTTCAGGTGCAGGAGCTGCGCAAATACTTCCCTGTAAAGGGCGTTAAGGGTCCCGGTGTCCAGGCGGTGGAGGGAGTTTCCCTTGAGATAAAAAAAGGTGAAACGCTTGGTCTGGTAGGCGAGTCCGGCTGCGGAAAAACAACTTTGGGCAGAACCATACTCCGCCTTTACGAGCCGACCTCGGGACGCATCGTATATGATGGAAATACGATATATGACAGCGGCAATTTTGATATTCCAGCGCTGGACAAGGAAGGTAAAAAGCTGCTTGATAAGGACGGCAAGCCGCTTACTAAAAAATCAAAGAAAACTTCCGCAGATATGCTCCAATACCGCCGCAGGATGCAGATTATTTTCCAGGACCCGTCCGCTTCGCTAGACCCCCGTATGACGGTCGGCGAGATCATAGGCGAGGCTATTGATATTCACAAGCTAGCGGGCTCGAAGGCAGAACGAACAGAAATGATCAAATCGCTTCTTGATGATGTAGGACTCAACACTGAGCACGCAAACCGATTCCCTCACGAGTTTTCCGGCGGTCAGCAGCAGCGTGTCGGAATTGCGCGCGCTCTCGCGGTGAAACCCGAATTCATCGTCTGCGACGAGCCTATATCAGCGCTTGATGTTTCAATTCAGTCGCAGATTGTAAATATGCTTGAAGACCTGCAGAGCAATCTGGGTCTGACCTACCTATTTATCGCACACGATCTGTCTGTTGTCCGTCACATCTCCAACCGCATCGGCGTAATGTACCTCGGAACTCTTGTTGAGCTCGGAGAAAGCTACGAGCTTAACAGGCGCCCGCTTCACCCCTATACAAAGACTCTTTTGTCAGCCGTGCCGGTACCCGATCCCGAAAAATCTCGCGCAAAACGACGCATAGTTCTTGAGGGTGATATTCCGAGCCCCATGAATCCGCCAGCGGGCTGCCGTTTCCATACGCGCTGTCCCTACGCAATGCCGATATGCAAGCAAGAGGTTCCTGCATTCAAGGAATACGAAAAAGGGCATTGGGCCGCCTGCCATCTGCTGGAGAAATAATTGCAAGCGCTTTCCCGTTTCTTCGGGAAAGCGCTTTGCTTTTTGTAAGCGGGAGCTTTTATTTCAAATGTTCATAATTTCGCTATTGACACGGCTTGCTTATCATGGTAACATATCGTGAAATTAGGGCAAGACAGGAGGGCTGTCAGGTGATGTACCTCATAAAAAACGCGGAAGTATTTTTTGACGGCGTATTTGTCAAAAAAGATGTTTTAATTAAAGACGGTATTGTTGCCGACATCAGCTCCGATATTTCCCCTGTTCCGGTAACCTTTGTTTATGATATGAATAACTGTTTCGTTTTTCCCGGTCTCATAGATGTTCACGTACATCTCAGAGAGCCGGGTTTTTCTTATAAAGAGACGATTCTGACGGGTACCAAAGCGGCGGCACACGGCGGTTTTACGGCTGTCTGCGCAATGCCGAACCTTAATCCAGTGCCGGACAGCCTAGAGCATATGAAAGCTGAACTTGATATTATAAAGAGAGATGCGGTAATCCGCGTACTGCCTTATGCAAGCATAACGGTATGTGAAAAGCAGCAGGAACTCAGCGATATGGACAGGCTTGCAGAGCTTGCCTGCGCCTTTTCAGACGACGGGGTCGGCGTCGAAAGCGCCGAGCTTATGGAAGAGGCCATGCGCAGAGCAAAAAAGCTGGGCAAAATGATAGTCGCGCACTGCGAGGTCCTGGAGCTTGTCGCTGGAGGCTGCGTTCACGACGGAGCATACGCGGCAGCGCACGAGCTAAAGGGAAACCCCTCTGAAAGCGAATGGCGCGAGGTAGAGCGCGATATAGAGCTTGCACGCAAAACCGGCTGTGATTTGCACATCTGCCATGTTTCCGCAAAGGAGAGCGTTGAGCTTATCCGCAGGGCAAAGTCAGAGGGCCTGAAAATAAGCTGCGAGACTGCTCCGCACTATCTTGTTTTATGCGACGAAGATATCATTGAAGACGGGCGCTTCAAAATGAACCCGCCTCTGCGGGGACGGGAGGACAGGGCGGCGCTCATCGAGGGACTGAAGGACGGAACAATTGACCTTATTGCTACAGATCACGCGCCTCATTCCGCCGAGGAAAAATCGCGAGGGCTCGCCGGAAGTCTTAACGGTATTGTCGGACTCGAAACGGCGTTTCCGATACTCTACACAAAGCTCGTAAAACAAGGCGTGATATCGCTTGAAAAGCTGATTAACCTGATGCAGGTTTGCCCTGCGGAGCGTTTTGAAATCGGGAGCGGTCTTGAAATCGGAAAAGCAGCTGACCTGACAGTCTTTGACTTGAACAAAGAATATGCGATAGACCCGAAGGATTTTCTCTCAATGGGAAAGGCGACGCCCTTTGAGAGCGAGAGGGTTTTCGGGAAATGCCTGCTCACTATGTCAGGCGGAGTGCCCGTCTGGGAAGATATAAGGAGTTCTCAATGAAAAAAGGGATTTTCAAAACAGAGCGCAATGAAAAACTTACGAATGATGTTTATGCAATGGTGCTTACAGGCGATACGGGCGCGATAACGTGTCCCGGACAATTCGTTAATATTGAGCTTGAAGGGCTTTACCTGCGCAGACCAATCTCAGTATGCAACCTTGAGGGCGACAGGCTGACATTGGTTTACAAGGTCATCGGTAAGGGCACGGAACAAATGAGCCGCATGGCGAAAGGAGAAAGCCTTGATTTGCTTACCGGTCTCGGCAACGGATATAACACGGCGTACAGCGGAGGCTCTCCTCTGCTTATCGGCGGCGGCGCCGGTGCCCCTCCGCTTTACATGCTGGCAAAGAAGCTCATAAACGAAGGCAAACGCCCGAAGCTCATACTTGGCTTCAATACAGCCTCTGACGTTTTTTACGAAGAAGAATTCCGAAAGCTCGGGATTGAGTTCACGATAACGACGGCCGACGGGACATACGGTATCAAAGGCTTTGTAACGGATGCCATGAAAGTCTGCGGCGAATACAGCTACACGTTTTCCTGCGGGCCTGAGCCTATGCTCAGAGCTGTTTACGACGAGTCTAAAACAGACGGTCAATACAGCTTCGAAGAGCGCATGGGCTGCGGCTTCGGCGCGTGCATGGGGTGCAGCTGCAAAACAAAATACGGCTATAAGCGTATTTGCAGAGACGGGCCGGTGCTGGAGAAAGGGGAAATCGTATGGTAGATACTAGGGTCAATCTGAGTGGCGTCACGCTTTCAAATCCGATTATCCCCGCAAGCGGTACCTTCGGCTACGGTACGGAATTTGCTGAGTTGTATGATTTGAATATACTCGGCAGCATCTCCTTTAAGGGGACGACGGTCGAAGAGCGTTTCGGGAATTCTACTCCGAGAATAGCGGATTGTGAGAGCGGAATGCTGAATTCCGTCGGGCTTCAGAATCCGGGACTTAAAGCGGTCTGTGGACACGAGCTTCCGAGACTCGCTGCGCTTTACAGAAAGCCGGTGATTGCAAACATCAGCGGATTCACGGTCGAAGAATATGTCGTGTGTGCCTGGGCGATGGAATCGCAGGACAATATCGGAATTATCGAAATAAATGTGAGCTGTCCCAATGTCCACGGCGGAGGCATGAGCTTCGGCGTTTCGCCAGAAGCTGCGGCGGAGGTAACGAAAGCGGTCAAAGCCGTGACAAGTAAGCCCGTCTACATCAAGCTCAGCCCGAATGTGACGGATATCGTTTCAATCGCGCGTGCCTGCGAGGAAGCCGGAGCGGACGGACTCAGCCTTATAAATACGCTTTTAGCTATGCGGATAGATCTCAAAACAAGAAAACCCGTGCTCGCGAATAAAATGGGAGGACTTTCTGGCCCCGCAATTTTCCCCGTAGCGCTGCGTATGGTTTATCAGGTGTTTGAGGCGGTGAAAATACCGATAATCGGCATGGGCGGCGTGTCAAGTGCGGAAGACGTCATCGAAATGATGCTCGCGGGAGCGAGCGCGGTTCAAATCGGCGCCGCAAACCTTAAAAATCCCTACGTCTGCAAGGAGATTATAGAGGATTTGCCGCGCGTAATGGAGAAATATAAAATAAACAGTTTAAGAGAAATTATCGGGGGTGCGCACTGATGGCAAAAGACGTAATAATTGCCTGCGATTTTTGCGGCGGGGAAGAGGCTTTGAGCTTTCTGGATAAGTTCAAAGGCAATAAGCCTTTCGTTAAAATCGGTATGGAGCTTTTCTACGCAGAGGGACCGCAGATTGTTCGGGAAATCAAGGCGCGCGGACATAAAATATTCCTTGACCTCAAGCTGCATGACATTCCGAATACGGTTAAAAGATCGATGGCCGTTTTAAGCTCGCTCGATGTTGATATGTGCAACCTGCACGCGGCGGGGACCTCCGCCATGATGACAGCGGCGCTAGAGGGCCTGACACGGGCGGATGGGACGCGCCCACTGCTCATCGCCGTGACACAGCTTACTTCAACTAGCGAGGAGCGGATGCGTGAGGAGCTTCTGATAGAAAAAAGCCTTGCGGAAACGGTTATGCACTATGCAAAGAACGCCAGACTCTCGGGACTCGACGGCGTTGTGTGCTCACCGCTTGAGGCTGGGAAAGTCAAGGAGGTCTGCGGCAAGGAATTTTTAACGATTACGCCGGGCGTACGGTTTGCTGACGCGAAAGCGGACGATCAGGTGCGAATAACGACGCCCTCAAAAGCACGCGAGCTCGGAAGCGACTATATCGTTGTCGGTAGACCGATAACGGAAGCCGCCGACCCCATTGAAGTCTATGAGCGCTGTGTCAAGGAGTTTCTCGGATAAATAAACCTCTCGAAAGGAACTTAGAATATGGAAGAAAAAATAGCCAGAGCGCTTTTGTCTATAGGCGCGGTCATAGTCCGTCCGGACGAGCCCTTTACCTGGGCGAGCGGAATTAAAAGCCCAATTTACTGCGACAACCGCCTTACGCTCACTTCCCCCGAGGTACGCACGGATATCGAAAATGGACTTGCAAACCTTGTGCGGACAAAATATCCCGACTGCGAGGCACTGATGGGAACGAGCACCGCCGGCATCGCGCATGCCGCGATAGTCGGGCACATTATGGGGCTGCCTATGGGCTACGTCCGAAGTGGCGCAAAGGATCACGGTAAAAAGAACCAAATCGAGGGTAAACTCGAAAAAGGTGAAAAAGTCGTTGTTATCGAGGACCTTATCTCAACGGGCGGCAGCGTTCTCGAGGTCGTGGATGTACTCAGACAAGCCGGAGCCGAGGTGCTGGGAATTGTGAGTATCTTCACCTATAATATGAAAAAAGGGCGCGTGCGCCTGGAGGAAGAGCATATCTGCAACTACAGCCTGACGAACCTTGACGTACTTGTAAAGGCCGCTGCGGAGGACGGAATTATTCCCGAACAGGATATAAAGCGGATACTCGCTTTTCGCGACGAGCCCTCGGACGAAAGCTGGATAAACGGAGGTACAAAATGAAAGATCTTATCAGTATTACGGACTTGTCAATCGAAGAGCTTCAGGAGCTCATCATCAAAGCGGAGGACATTATTGAAAACCCAGACAAATACTGCGACAAATGCAAAAGAAAAAAGCTCGCAACGCTCTTTTTTGAACCGTCGACCCGTACTCGTCTAAGCTTTGAGGCGGCCATGCTGGAACTTGGAGGCAACGTTATCGGCTTCTCCGAGGCGTCAAGCTCCTCAGCCTCAAAGGGCGAAAGCGTAGCGGATACTGCTCAGACCATAAGCTGTTATGCAGACATAATTGCGATGCGTCACCCAAAGGAGGGCGCTCCGCTAGTCGCGGCAAAAGCGGCAAGCATCCCCGTAATCAACGCGGGCGACGGCGGACACAATCATCCCACGCAGACGCTTACAGACCTTCTGACTATCTTCCGTGAAAAAGGAAGGCTGAATAACTTAAAAATAGGCTTCTGCGGCGACCTCAAGTTTGGCAGAACGGTGCATTCGCTGATTACGGCGATGTCGCGTTACGAGGGAAACAGCTTTGTCCTCATTTCACCCGAAGAACTGCGCATACCCGGCTATATCAAGAAGGATGTACTCGAAAGAAACGGCCTGCCCTATAAAGAAACGGACAACTGGAACGATATGCCGGAGCTCGACATCCTATATATGACACGCGTACAGCGCGAGCGCTTTTTCAACGAAGCGGATTACCTCAGACTCCGCGATGTGTTTATTCTGACGATGGATAAGCTCGCAATCGCTAAGCAAGACCTCTGCATTATGCACCCGCTGCCCAGAGTCAACGAAATCGAGCGTGCTGTGGACGACGACAAGAGAGCCTGCTACTTCAAGCAGGTGCTAAACGGAAAGTATATACGTATGGCCTTGATACTCAAGCTGCTCGGAATAGATTAGGCAAAGGGGAGGGATTAAAAATGACAATAGACTCAATTATTAATGGCATAGTTCTCGACCACATCGAGGCCGGAAAGAGCATGGAAATATATAGGGTCCTTGAGCTGTCAAAGCTCGACTGCCAGATAGCTATTATCAAGAACGCCACCAGTAAAAAGGCGGGACATAAGGATATAATCAAAATTGATTCCCTTATCGACATCAATCTCGACGTATTAGGCTATATTGACCCGGGCATTACCGTCAATATTGTCAAGGACGGCAAGATTGCCGAAAAACGGCATCTTTCGCTGCCCGAAACGGTAACGGACGTCTTGAAATGCAAGAATCCGCGCTGCATAACTTCGGTTGAGCAGGAGTTGCCGCACGTATTCAGACTTGTTGACAGGGAAAAAGGCATATACCGCTGCGCCTACTGTGAGCATAAGCCGAAAGCTGAGGCATAAGCATAAAAGCCCCGCACTTCGTAGTGCGGGGCTTTTACCATATATATGTTCACAGCTCGGAAGTTTCGATTATCGTACAGCCTTCGTGAAAAATGCGGAGGCTGTTTTCATTATGTTCACAGTTATTCTGAATGAGGACTTTATCGTGGCTGTCAAGCTCAATGGAAAACGTTTCGGCTCCCAAATTTAAGGCAATCAACGCCTTTTCGCTGCTTTTGATGCGCGTGAATACGTAGACGCCGTTTTCAGCCCTCAGCGTCCTGTAATCACCGCCCGCAAAGGCTGCGCAGTTCGTGCGCGCGGCAAGCAGGTTTTTATACCACTCGATAAGCTCGTAATCCTCGCTGCCCCACGGATAGCAGCGGCGGTTAAACGGATCCTCGTAACCTTCGAGACCTGCTTCATCGCCGTAATAGATACTGGGAACGCCCGGAAGCGTGAACTGGAGCAGGGAAGCGGCGCGAAGCAGCGATTTCGCGTGAGAGCGTTCTTCAGGCGAAATGACAGCCGCCGCTCGCTCCTCTCGGGTTGGATAGCTCTTTCCCGAAAGTACGGTCAGAATTCTCTCCGTATCGTGAGTTCCGAGAATGTTCATCAGGCAGTCGAGCGCGGGCTTGGGGTAATTTTCGCATAGGGCTTCAACCGTTCCGCGCAGGTCTTCGGCTCTGCCGGTTTTCATATAGCCGATTATCGCGTTTTTAAGCGGATAATTCATTACGCCGTCGAGCTCATCGCCCTCAAAATAATGACGACGCGAACTGTAGGATATTTTGCTCGAGGCATCCTCCCAGACTTCGCCGATAATCAGTGCTTCGGGATTAACGAATTTTACCGTTTTGCGAAGCTCGCGAAGGAAATCCTCGGAAAGCTCGTCCGCTACGTCAAGCCTCCAGCCGCAGGCGCCCAGCGACAGCCATTTTTTAAGCGGGCCGTTTTCACCTGTAATGAAGCTCCTGAAGCTCAAGCAGTCTTTTTTTATCTGCGGAAGGGTCTTCACTCCCCACCAGGCGTCGTATTTATCAGGCCATTCGGTGAAGTTATACCACTCATAGAATTCAGACTCTTTATCACGATAGGCGCCGCTCTCGCCGTAAGTACCTTCGCGGTTGAAATAAACGGAGTCCGAGCCCGTGTGATTGAACACGCCGTCACAGATAACGCGTATGCCCAGTTTTCCGGCTTCGGAGCACAGCTCCGCAAAAACTGCCTCATCACCGAAGGCGGGATCGATTTTCGAGTAGTCCGCGGTGTCATATTTATGGTTGGACGCGGCCTCGAAAACAGGGCTCAGATAAATGCAGCTGATACCGAGTTCACTCAAATAGGGCAGTTTTTCAATAATACCGTCAAGGTTTCCGCCGAAAAAGTCGTTGTTTCGAATCTCGCCCTTCTCGTCGGCTCTGAAATTCGGAACACCGCCCCAGTCGGCGCGCAGAACCGCGCCGGTTTTTGAAGGCCGGGAGCCGGCTTTTTTGAAACGATCGACAAAAATATGATAGAAAGCACCTCGCATAATCCATTCCGGTGTGGTATAATCGGGTGAAAAGACGCTGAGCTGCCAGGAAATCGGTTCTCCGTCGGTGAAGCCCGCGCCGTTCTCCGTTTTTCCTATCGCCCGCTCCGCTCCGTCGGCAACAGTCTTGAAATAGTACCAGTAGAGCCCTTTTGTTTCAAAGCCGACGCTGCCTTCAAAGCGCGAGTATCCACGTTCAGTCCACACCTGCGTAAGTTCAAATTCGCGGCTTTGGCCGTCTGCGTCGCTTATTGCGACAAGCCGAACCTCGGTGGCATTCAGCGCTTCGGCAAGGCGTATGCCGAACCTGACATTCGTTCCGGCGGGAACAGCGCCGAAAGGGAGCTTATCAAGCTCGCTTCGTGAATCAAAAACAATTTCGTCCATAGCTTCCTCCGAATCATCGGGAAATAAAAAATTATGTTGTTGATTATATAGGAAAAACTGCGATTTTGCAAGAAAGCCCTTAATAACGGAATAATCTTAACGGGAGTGATTATATGACAAAGCAAGAAATACTAAAAATGTGCGACCATACGGTACTTCGCACGGACGCGCCTTTCAGCGAAATTGCCGATAACTGCGCTCTCGCAATTAAATATAACTGCGCGTCGATGTGCCTTGCCCCCGCGCATGTGTATGAGGCGAAAAAGCTCTGTGGAGACAAGCTCAAAATATGCACCGTTGTCGGTTTTCCGAATGGCTATAATGACACGGCAACAAAAGTGTTTGAAGCAAAACACCTCATTGAGGAGGGTGCTGACGAAATCGACGCCGTCATTAACGTAGGCTGGGCGGTAAGCGGACTTTACGAGGCTGTTCTGGAAGAATTATTGCAGTTGCGCAAAGCAACTGAGGGCTCGATACTAAAGGTCATAGTCGAAACCTGCAGGCTGCCCGAGCCCGTACTTCGCGAGATATGCAAGCTCGTGTCGGCTTCGGGAGCGAATTTCATTAAAACCTCGACCGGCTTTGCAGAAAGAGGGGCCACGGTACGCGATATCGAGATTATGCGCGAAATGTGCGCTCCGGAAACCAAAATCAAAGCGGCCGGCGGCATTTCAAGCTTTGAGGACGCTGTAAAAATGATAACTGCGGGAGCCGACAGGCTAGGAACGAGCAGGCTTGTCAAACTGATGCTGGAGGAACAGTAATTTGTTATATAAAAAATACAATATTTCCGATATAGCGGCAAAAAGTGGCAGGTGGCTGTATATCGGACTTATAGTAATGCTCGGATTAGAGCTTATCAATGAATATATTATCAGTTTCCCGTATTGGCTCAGATTAACAATCGGAGTCTTTGCGCTGGTCTTTTTAGTCGCGTGCATCACCATTAAAATTGCGGCTCATATACATTTCAAAAATAATAGAGCTTGACAATCCTTTAGTATGCTGTTAAAATACTTAAGTTAGAACAAAGTAGGTTCGGTTGGTATCCGTCCTCACCCTGCCACATAGGTGCGCACGGGTAAATAAGACCATATTTAGCCTCTGGCTTTTTATGTGTATTTTTTGCGGGGTCCGAAGCGCCCGCATTTACTTTTTTGGGGCTTGCCCCGCAACTTACGCTTGGAGGTGTTAAACATAGCAAACATTGCTCATCAGATCAACGAGGAAATACTCGACAAGGAAATCCGCCTTATTAGCGATACGGGCGAACAACTCGGAATTATGTCCGTTCAGGCGGCTATGGATATAGCTGTGCAGAAGGATATGGATTTGGTTAAAATTGCTCCCGGCTCAGTTCCGCCCGTGTGTAAAATCATGGACTACGGAAAGTTTCGTTTTGAGCAGGCAAAGAAGGATAAGGAAGCAAAGAAAAACCAGCACATCGTCGAGGTCAAGGAAATCCGTATGTCAC
>Ga0074193_1002280_pt1 | contig 18009 bp, 11 predicted proteins | sample EPASupsiteHSE605_FD_64523 | JGI IMG/M metagenome (GOLD analysis project Ga0074193, IMG submission 64523) | Bioremediated contaminated groundwater from EPA Superfund site, New Mexico - Sample HSE6-05 | ecosystem: Environmental > Aquatic > Deep subsurface > Groundwater > Contaminated ... | reverse complement strand
ATCTAAACCTTTTCCCAACCTATTCATTTCATCAAAAGTAATGAACACACCATTACCAAATGCTTCATTAATCTTCTTTTCAAGATTTTTATAAATCAATTCTTCATTATTCATTTCATATTCATTAAAAACCTTATTACTCAAACCTCCTGACATGAAAATAATTTATTCCAAAAAGCTCTGGACCACATAATGACTAAATTATCTTTTGGTGAAAAATAATCTGGTCGATAAATTATGGCCGAAAATTGTTAATAAAAAACAAAGTGACAAAATGACTAATAAAAAACAATCAAAAATATATATCAAAAATTTTATTCTAAAAAGCCTAGATAAAAAAACAAAATTAATATGAAATTAGCAAAGCTCTGGACCACGTCATACTATCACTACTTGGAATAGTGCGAAAAGCTGGATGAGGAAAAAACACCTTCGAGATCGAAGCAAATACCAGGAGTACCTATATGAATGGTGTTTTAGGCATAATTGTCAATTTAGTTATTCTGAGATTTGGGAATCTCTCACATCATAAACAATTCTGCTTTCAATTTTTGAATTTATTCACAGAAAATATTGTGAGCATAATAATTTGAATAACATATTTCAGATATCATTTAAAATTGAGACAATCCGGCAACATCCTTAAACCTACCCAAAGTTGTTTATTGTTTGAGGGATATAACTCTCTGGTATATTCATAGAGGGATATTGGCATCGACCCTTTTTTTATGATATCAAGAGGAAAAACCTTATTATCCTAAAGGGTAAATCTTGGGTAATTATTCCGAAAATTTTTCAAAATAATGGAGTTTGAAAGAATTATTGATGCTGTTCGGAGTATCCTTTCAGGAAACACAGAGGAACAGCAACAATCTTCCGACATTCTTCATGTTTGGCAAAAAACGGATGATTTTTTATTATCTGCAATTCGAGTATACAAGTCACTGAATAATGAAAACGAGAAATATTTGTGCTTGTGTTCAATTATTAAAGGTATTGAAACGTCATGGTTTAATTACGATAGATCTTTACATGATGAGTATCGAGATTTGTTCATGAATTGTCTTTTTATTAATGGAAACTCAAAAAAAATGACAGAAAAAACTGAAGAAGCCATAGCGTATGTTTTATTAAATGATTGGCCTGATAATTATCCAGATTTTTTGAATTTGATTCTTGATGAAATGGGTAATAATTGCAAATTTGTATCATCTGCTTTGGGTATTCTTACCTTCTTCCTTCTTTATTTAAATTCGGCTACAAAAATTACTGTTCAAAGGAGAAACCATCTCTTAACACATTATATTGACTTCTCTTATTCATTTTTTCTTTTTGTTCGGGACTATGACCAATTTTCTACGATATCCTATTCTTTTATTAAATATATAGAGCAATATTTTAAGGCTTTAAAGCCACAGTATTCTCATCTAGAGGAAATCGTTCTATTTGTTCTAAATAACTTTTTCCAAACTGGTCTACACATAAAAGAGGTCGTGATTTCTTTGACCAACTTAATAGAATCGTGTGGCTTCCTGAGTTTTCTGTTAGCACCTCTTCAGAATATTTATGAGAATAATGCCTCTCCTGAAATGAATTCGTTTTTATGTCATTATTTATTGTCATTCCTCGAGGCATGTGATTTTAATCAATCATACAACTCTTGTGGTATTGAAAAGAGCTTGTTCTGGTTTTCTTTATTGTTAACAGACAGAACAACATTTTTAGAAATTTATTGGGATTTGTGGTCAAAGTATTTGCAAGATTTCATTGAGACAAAAAACTCTTTTCTTCAAGAAATATTGGAAACAGTATATCCATTACTTTTGACAGCATCCTATGAAATGTTGCCATCATCATCATCATTGTCAAGGCTTAATTCTCCATCAGTCCAAATTTGTATTAAGTCTTTGTACTTAATTGATCCAGATCATGTAGTTAATTTTTTGTCTCAACAGAGCCCATCCAACGCCCTTTTTTTTGCAATTGGATCTTTATCATCTGTGATTTCGGAAAATATTGAGAAAGAACTGCTAGAGAACATTTATCCATCATTATTGGTTTACATATCTGATGTAGATTCCATTTCATCTGCATTGTTTTGTTTATCAAGATGTCATCGTTTTATGTCATCAAACACAGATTTATTTATTACATATCAGTTGCTTTTAAATGAGTTGCTAGTTTCTGATCTGAATGCCCATAAAACTTCTGCTCTATTGGCTCTAAACCATTCTGCCTCAAAAATCCCCTTGTTATTATTGACACACTGCTCTGATTTGGTTAGTGTTTTATTTGAACAAGCAAATCCTTGCTTTTTTGAGAGGGATGACTTTTTAAGGCTTTGTCGAATATTAACCAAAATTGCCATCTCATCAAATGATACTAATCAAAGAAATGAAATGTGTTCAAGGGTAGCTTTGATTCCTGATTCATTTTTAAGATCAGAATTGATTGAAGAAATAAGATATGGTGCTGATATTGCTTGGGCAATTTCAAGCGTATCTTCTTGTGCATCCATTCCGATTATGCAAGCTCTTTGGGATCCATTGATAGTGGCAATACACAGTGTTTCTAATTCAGAGGTATTTGCTTCTGTAGTTTCTGTCTTTCCTGCAACAATTCGGTCAACAACATGGAACTATTGCCGCAAAGCTTGTAAGCATTTTATGAAAATAATTATTAATGTAACAGGTCATGATTCTGTTATTTTGGAGACATTTAATGCAATTTTGAGCTATCACAAGCAACTTATGAATTATCGAGCTCAAATATCAAGTATATTCGCTTCACGATTAGCCCAGGAAGATGAAAAACCTCCATCATTTTTTGATTTTTTCACACAAACTGGGGTAGAAACTGAAGAAGAATTTACTGTCATAACCTCAGCATGTTCTGCTTTGCAATCAATGCTGTCTTCTTCAGCAAAATCCGCGGCATCATTGATTAAGATGTTAGTAAGGAAAGCGGAAATCCCATTTTTGTTGCAATGGCAGAAAGAAATTGTCACCTCAGCATATAAGGCACTCTTTCATCGTCCTAATCAAGATATAGTGAAACCACTGGCTAAAACTCTCTTCGAGCTTCATTCAAGACTTGTTTCAGAGTGTGTTCAATCAGATATTATTGATACATGTATAATTGAAGCTATATGTGATGTTGTTAATGATCAAACAACATGTCAAACGTTTGCCGAAGCGCTGAGAACCGAAAGAAACTACAAAGAGTACCTTCAGATATTGAATGATTTCCTTATTTCATATGGTAATCTTAATCCAACAGAAATGAGACTATTTAATGAGTCTTTGACAAAAAAGAAACAGAGAATACGAAATTCTTCTTCAAATCCTCAACTATTTGTTGATGACGAAGATGAATTCGTTAATAGAGAATAGAGAATAAATTTTTTATCTAATTAATAATGGTGATCTGAATCTATATCTAAGCATTCTCGGAGGAACATTTTTTGGTGGATCAGGCGGAGGTGTAGCAATCTTTCTTTGTTGTGGAGGGCGGGGTTTAAACTCTATATCATTAATCATATTTTCCTCCCTAATAACATTGGCTTTCTTTTTTGGGCTCCAGTTATCACAGTCTGTTATTCTTTGTAGATCCTTTGTTGAGAGAAGATTTGCATTATCATCTTTGATTCTCATTCTCTCAGTTAGGGGTTCACATTCTTCTTCAATATATCTTGGAGAAGGAAGTTGAATGCAATCAAGAGCATTCGTAACCTTTATTGTATCAATAAGATTTGTTGAGCTTTGTTCAATAAGGGAAGAGAAACTGTTTATCATGTGCATCTTGTTAAGAATACATGGTAGAGCTAAAAGCTCATTCACAGATGGTCTATTTATTGGATTCTTACTCAGCATTAGCATTATTACACGATACAATTCTTTGGAATAGAAAGATGGCATCTTTGGTGGATTGCTGCTACAAACTTTAATAGATAAATCTTTGGCATTTCTAGCAACATAAGGGTAATCAAATGTGGCCATTTCATATAACAATACTCCAAGAGACCATATATCGCACTTTGAGTCATATGGTCTGTTTTTCCAGATTTCTGGTGCGAGGTACATTGGTGTTCCAATCTGTGTGTGAGCCAACTGCCGCTTTTCTAATACTGTTGATATACCAAGATCAGCTATTTTGAAAAGATCAGGAGCAGAAAGCAATATATTGGCGCTCTTTAGATCACGATGAATTATACCATAATCATGAAGAATCCTAAGTCCTTGTAACATTTGTAACATAAACATCCATATGTAATCTTCTTTAAAATGCTTTTTTGTTTGCCTTCTTCTGCTAATTAAGCCAGATAAATCCCCAAGTTGAGCATATTCTGTTATAATATTGAGTTTTTCATTATGCATTGTTGCTTCATGAAATGACACAATGAATGGGGATTGAACAGATGCCATTATTCTTATTTCATTTATTGAATCCTCAACTTGTTTTTTGTTCATTCCGCCTAATTCAACAACTTTTAGTGCATATGATTGCTGATCACACATTCTTATAACTTTGTAAACAGTTCCATATGAACCTTTGCCGATAATTCTCTGTATTGAGAAGCCTGGAAGCAGATTTTTCTCCATTCTTTCTAATTTTAAACGTACATAAATGTCTGAAGAAGAAATTTGGCAAAAATCGATTAATTCTATATGTGAAGTCTGCAAAAAGCATAATGCCAGATACAGATGCCCTAAATGTGGAATAGTGTATTGTGAAAAGGAATGTTACCAGAGACATAGTAGATTATGTGTCAACAGTTTTGCCAAAGAAATGTTAGAATCAGTTCCAAACCAGTATTCAACAGCAGAATCTAATATACAGATGCAAAAAATCATATTAGATCAAGAAAAAGCCAGAACAGCAATGCAAGAGGTTGAACCCTGGACTGCCTGGTGGGAGAAAAAGTTTTTAACAGAGTATCCAATATCCGAATTTCCTCCTCCGCCAAAAGTTGCACCTAATATTGGAGTTCATATGTGCGGGATCTTATATGCTTACTGTTACACGTTGAGATTGTACAATGGAGATATATCATTTGATTTCGAAGGAGCCTCAGATGTTATGATATCAATAACTTCAATCCTTGACACAACATTCAATCCTATTACAGTTAAAGAATCTCTCTGTGATTGTGTGGTTAATAGCAGAAGACCAGATATTTTCACAGAGTTCCTGTGGCAAATAGAAGTCATCAGAGATACTGAGATGTGTCTTCAAAGCCTTGGACACATATGTAGAGCATTGTCTGAATCATTAGCAATAATGAGGGAGGCAAAAGAAGATAGAGCTAGAAAGAAACTAATGTTCTTCTTCGCTTGGGCTTCAACATTAGACCATAAATCAATTGATGCACTTCAAAGTCAGGTTCATGAATACTATACATCAATGAGATCATATTATATATCACTAAACATAGAGTAAAAGTGTTAAATTTTATTAGCAGCACTTCTTCTCGTTTGATTTCTTATCATTGGTGTTTGCAATTGGTAATGGTGGTTTTGGATCAACTGGCTTTTCAGTTGATTTGATCTTTTCAGCAATAGAAGCGAAAAGTTCTTCAATATTCTGGCCAGTCTTAGCAGATGTTTCAAAATAGATAGCTCCCATTTTATCAGCTCTTTCTTGGGCGGCTTCAACCGAAACTAATCTGCGGTCAACAAGATCTGCTTTGTTACCAACCAAATACAAATGAGGCATGGTATCGAAATGATTCTTAAGCTCTTCAACCCATTGGGAAGCTTCTTCAAATGAATCATTGGAATCAATGGAAAAAACAATCAATGCAGCCTGGGAGCCCTGATAGTACATTGGTGCCAATGACCTAAATCTCTCCTGGCCAGCAGTATCCCAAATACGAAGTGTCACGCGGCAGCCATCAGACTCAATGGTCTTGGCTGAAAAAGAGGCACCAACAGTGGAAACTTGTTCGGGATCGAAAAAGTCGGATGTGGCGCGTGTGACAATACATGTTTTACCAACAGATGTGGCACCGAGCAAAACAACTTTAGCTTCAATAAGGGCTGTCATTTTGAGATGACAAAACCGTTGTAGTTTTATCAAAAAGTTTAACTTTCCAACTTTGTCCTATTCAAATAATTCAATATATTACATGAGTTTACATGCTCTTTATACCATACAGCTCCATTAAGTTGTCGGTGTCATAAGCAATTTCTGCCAGGGGCTGAGGGGTGCTCTCCTTAGACCTGAAGAATCCCCCAAATTTCTTTGGGGCCCGCCTCTCTATTTCCTGGTTCAAAAGTGACAAGCGGTTTTTGATGTCGGAAATGAATTTTAAAATGGAGTCAATTGATGAGAAAACTGTCTGGATATGTTGAGTTAGTTCTTGAGGGTTTTCGAAATCCTCAATTTTGGCAACTTCTTCGAGGAGAATCTGCAGTTCGTTGATTCGGACTTTGATTCCATCAAATTTCAATCCTTCTTTGCCTCTAAATCTATTGATTGCGTCAGAATCAGGTCCAATGATACTACTGATCAAAGATGATATGTCCTCCAGCGATGATTCTAGCGACATTGATGATTAAAAAAGTGTACGAAGTTTACAAAGTATGGTAATCAGGTTTAAATTTTAAGCATTGTGTTTGATTCTCGTTTCTTCAATCGTTATAAATAATTGAGAGAATTCACTACATTATCTATGAAAAGATAAATTACACATTTAAAATTTGAATTAAATATGGATACAGAAGTATAGATGCATCTCTTTAATGGATCATCATCCGATTTAAAAGTTATAACAAGTGATTTTTGTATGATGAAAATACATGAAGAAATTTATCGTGATTATTTGGATATCTTTGGATATTATTGGAAATCCACTGTTTCAGGCAAATGATATTTCGAATTTGCGATTTTTTCTCGAGATTTCCCAAAATATTAAACAAAGAAATCCAGAAGATTAAATCTCCGGCCACAATTAAAAAACGAAAAATATCTACAATCAAACATGAAATGGCTTTGAAGACAGTCATCTTTATATTTGTTTTTGTTTTTCCATGTTATTATGAATATTTATCACAAGAACAACAAATTTTTAGGGTAAAATCTTCAAAAAACAAGATTCTCCATATTCCTTCTCTCCTGTTTCGCAATGATATAATATTTGGTTTTGAAATGGGATGTGAAAGTGAAAATATACCTCAAGGAAGGTCATATGAGAATGATAATATCCATATTACTAACTGTTTCTTCTCAAGGTCCTCAATATATTCTGGAATGGGTGGGATAATTTTTGTTAATGGTGGATCTTATTCAATGAATGTGAATCATTCAATGTTCTATAACTGTGTATCAAATAATGGAGGTGCAATATGGTTCTCATCTTCTAGTTCATTTCTCAGAATGATATGTGCTAATAGATGCTCTGCCTCGTATTCATTTTTTGCCTATTTCGCTGCTTCTCAGCTGAATCAAGTAGAGTATCTCTCAGTCTCAAATAGCTCTCATACTACATCAGGATGTTATCCCTTTGCCATTCTATCAGGTGATCAGAGAGTAGATAATACAAACAATTCAATGAATAGTGCATTTATATGTTCTGGAATTCGTATCAATAATCCATCCTCTTTCACTAGTTCATATTGCTCTTTCTCAAATAACAAAGCCTCTAATAGCAGATGCCTTTTCTTTTACTCTAGCTCTGGAACAATAATAATGCTATATGCTAATATCGTCCATAACAATAGTCCTATTGTAGATGGAGTTGTTTATTCAGATGGAGGAGGATCAATAAAAATAATGTATTGCATATTCCAAAATAATCACAACTATCTATTCTGTACTAATATGGGTTCACTCGAAGTATTTCATTCATTCATAGATCATACATCTTCATTATTCTCTACTTCAAAGTTAGTATCAACATCAAATTGTTCATTAACACAAACAATAACTTATCAATTGCAATTCTATAGTTCTCTTTTTTGTAATGCAGATATTCCCATTCCTCTGATAATACCAGACCAGACAATAACAGAAACAAGATTTAATACACCTGAAGACACTCCAATTAGCACAATAAAATATACTGCTATTAGAACCCTTGGACAAACCCCTATTGACACTCTTGAATATTCTCCCATTAGAACCCTTGGACAAACCCCTATTGACACTCTTGAATTTTCTCCTTTTAACACTCTTGAATTTTCTCCTATGAACACTCTTGAATTTTCTCCTATTAACACTCTTGAATTTTCTCCTTTTAACACTCTTGAATTTTCTCCTATGAACACTCTTGAATTTTCTCCTATTAACACTCTTGAATTTTCTCCTATTAACACTCTTGAATATTCTCCCATTAGAACCCTTGGACAAACCCCTATTGACACTCTTGTATTAACTCATATCAACACTTTACAATATTCTCCAGATTATACTGCCAAAGAATCACGATTGAATACTCCTGAGAAAACCTTTGAGTCCATAAAGGGTTCAACGAATGAATATTCTCCAATATCATCACCTCGAATTACTCCATTGAAATCTTCTAACACAACACTTGAATTCAATCAACAAGATTCTATAATTTTTAACATCATTTTCTTCACTTCCGGGGTGCTTCTTCTTACGTTGTTTAGTATTGTATTTGTTCATATCTCTGTTTTCAAAACAGATAAACATGACTTATCCATATCATCACAAGAAAAGAATGATGAATTAACATCATTGTCTGTTACAAACGACAATTCTCTATGGGTCAAATCCATGATGGAAGATATTGATGATCCATTTAAAGATGACTCTTGGATTTAGAGTCAGTTTAATCAATTTCAATCATGTTTCATTGGAGTTAGCTACACAAACAGTTCTTAATAAATAATATTATTACGGATTTAATCTCAGATTTTCTTTTTTTTGGCTAGGAGGAGGGATTCTGTTTATAACATATGATAAATAAAACTATAATATCTTTATTGAATATGGTTATTTTTCATTTGATCATTTCTCGTTAAATTTGCTCAACATAATTTGGGCCTGTTCATGTCCACTTTCTGAAGCTAAAAGGTAGCATAGATATGCTGAGTCATCGTCTTTAGGAACATGTTTGCCTTTGTAGAATAAATTTCCAAGCCTATAGTGAGCTTCAGAGAATCCATTTTCGCCGGCTTGGTTTAATAACCCAATTGCCTTTTCAATGTTTTTCTCAGTTCCAAGACCCTTTAAATAACAATTTGAGAGTAAAATGGTTGAATTATTAATTGAGGACTCTGTAGCTTTTATGAGCCATTGAATTGATGAAGAATAGTCACCTAATTCATATAGAACCAATCCCATCTCATTTTCTATTCCATTATATTCTTCAGAAACCAGACCATTGAGTAATTCTAATGATTTGGATAAGTCTTTTTCTACAAATTTTCCTTCAATGTGCATTTTTGCTAAAACAAACCGAGATTTCTTCAAATCCAAAGTTTGAGAAATGTATTGATGAGCCAATTCATATTCACCTTTCATGTAATAACAGTATCCAAGAGATGATATCGAGAATTTGACGTCTTTTTCTGCTCCTTTCTGATATTCACTTATAGCTTGATCTATATCTTCACTTCCTAAATCACCGTTTTCAAACATGCTTCCAATTACTGAGTAAGCATCATAATAACCAGCTATTGCGGCTCTCTTATATAAGTAATAAGCTTTTGTCTTATCCTGCACTATTCCTATTCCATTTTGATAGCATCTACCGAGATTATATAACCCATGAGGGCATTCCAATGAAGCTGACAACTTGTAATGTTTTAAAGCTTGGGGGATATCCGGTGATCCCAATAATTCACCTCCTTCATAAAGATAGCCAAGGTTATTATGTGAAAATACATTATTGAACTCCGCAGATTTGGAAAAATAGTCAAAAGCTAAAGAAATGTTCATTGGGACATCAATCCCGTATAAAAGCATATAACCAAACCAATTTTGAGCTCTTTGGTATCCATTATCTGCGGCTATTCTTGCTAATTCCATTGCTTTTGGTACATCCTTCTCGACTCCAAACCCGTTGTGATAAATTTGAGAGCAATCATAAAGGAAATCAGGTGATTGATCATTGGTGGCATTAATGAAGTCTCGAGAACCAGCGATGATTAAACTTTTGTAAAATTCTTTCTTCTCGTTGTTAAGAGTGATCCTATAAAGCTTCATGCATGATGCAAGATACTTTGGGTGAGCAGGAGGTATAGCTAAATACAATTTTTCAGCAATCCTATCAAGCCCCTTATTATACGCGTTATTTGCTTGGGTATAGGTATCTTCATCAAATAACATAAACTGAAGTGTATCACTTTTAAATCGAAGCTCAAAGATTTCTTCTTCAAGATTCACAATTTCTTTTTGATTTTTTTCAATAATATTGATTGTCTGAGCATAAAAGTTATCTCCAATTTCATCTTCTGGAAAAACTCGCTTTACAAACTGAGATAAATCCTTGCCTGTTTCCTGAAAACTCATAACCTTTAGTAAATCATGACCATCGATATTATAAACACTCTTTGCTTTCTCGATAATCCTAATTTTCATATTTGTCGTGATATTACTCAAAGATCCGATTACTGAAAGGAAATCTTGGTATTTCAGAGTCCAAAATCTTTCGTGTTCGATTAGGCTCTCAGGGTAGAAACCCAAATAGGTATTATTGTCATCCCATTCATTGGACCCCCTTTCGGAGTTAAACAATTGGTTTAAATAGTATTCAGTGTGAAGATAGCTCTCACTATAAACTTTGAATATCTCAGCTTTGATCTTAAAACACTGAATCTTCTGGCAAATACTCATGATTCCAAACAAAATCAATGGATTAGTATCCCTAATGATATTTTCTCTTTGTATTTCATTATTGCATAAATCAATGAAAGTATGAAAGCACTCGGGTCTATATTCATCCCCAATTTCCATGGGATTCAATTCATATCCCGTAACAGTCTCATCATAATAAGCATAGCTCTCACAAAATAGGCTTTTACTAATAAAGTAAGAAGCCCCTTGATATTGTACCTCAACACAAGGTTTCATCAAAAATTTAAGGGTCGATGCCAATATCCCTCTATGAATATACCAGAGGGTTATATCCCTCTAACGATAGACAACTTTTTGTTAAGTTTATTGATAAATTATAGAAAATACAAGATGATATAAGTTTTTCCCCATAATCTTTGTCTTCTTTATCATATAATGATTCGGAATCATTGGCTGATTTACCTAAAAGCTTTGGCAAATCAACTTGGATTCAAATAATCCCAAAAAGATTCAGTAAATAACTATTATATTAGGCTTTATTATTCAAAAACATATATCAAAAGGAGAAAACAATCCGAAAACATGAAAATTGCTTTACCATGTCTTTCCCAATATTTTAGTGATGAAATCGAGTATAGAATTACCTGGTTTGCAACACTATGGAAGGGTAGCAGCTGGTGTACATATTATTTATTGTCTGATTGACAAAGCAATTCATAGAAGTCTCGGCTTGAAGGCTAAGAAAATAGAAGATAGTGACTTTATTGTCTATAGAAATGAAAAAGAATTCCGTGCGAATAAGTATAATGTTCATGTATGAAATCAGACTAAAATGGATATCCTTGTTCACATACTATTGCTCTATATAGCAGTATTTGTGATGATTTCCCTGGTCATTGTTGGAAATCATATTGCATTCCCAAATCGTCAGAATGAAAGAGATCCATATCGAGATTCACTAAAACCATTTAAGCCCATTGTTAAAACAAATATCGAAAAATACAACAAATTGCTCTATATTGGGAAAGAAATTGCAAGAAGAGCTGCAAATTCGAGTGATTATGAAGATGTTGAAAAAGAGTTGAATGGAATACCAGAAAAATATGGTCTTTCTCTTCCATATAGTCCTCAAAGCAAAGAAAACATTGGTGAAAAGAGAGGAAGACCAAAATAAGCTTATCCCAATTAAAAAATCCAGGCAAATAATCAAGAGAGCGCTTCAAGCAGAAGAGTATATGATGATGAATCATTCTTTGAGTAAAATAATACTTCGTTTAAGGTTCAGTATCCTGAAAGATGCTGTTCTTTTTGTTTTCCATCAACTGATTTGTAAATTACTGAAAAACCAATTCGATAAACTTAACAAAAAGTTGTCTATCGTTAGAGGGATATAACCCTCTGGTATATTCATAGAGGGATATTGGCTTGCACCCTAAAAACATACATCAGGAAATGTGTTTATTTAATGATTTTGTGCTTTTCGTTGTTTCTTGGATTTATGATTTTTTTTCTGGTTTTTTTTTGTTTTTTTCTGAGCTTTTTTAGATTTTAATGCTGGATTACAATTGGAGAGATCTACTTTGTACATTGTAATGCCTTCATTAGAACAATCTAAAAGGCATATAAAGAATTTCTTCTGATAAGAGTAGTCAAAAGAGATAGGTACGTATTGTAATTCATCAAGATAAATTATTTTGTGTTGTAGTGAATGACCATGAATGATTTGATGCGTCTTGAAATCAATAGTTGATGGGATTAAACCAAAAGATCTTTTGAAAAGTATCATTTTTTCAGTCTTATCAGGAATTTGTTTATATGGGGGATAATGACTGAAAAGATACTTTGGTTCTTCTTGAGTTTTGTGCATAATTTGAATTGTTGTTTGATCCAATAAACTGATAAATTTGATCAGATGCAAATACTCTAGATTACTAAGTAATGGAGATGTTTTTATTTCTTCAGAATACTTACTTTGATCAGATATGACATTGAAATATTCTAAATCATGATTACCTTCAATGACAAATATTTTAGCATCTGGTATGATAAAGCTTGAAAATATCTTTTCCTTGATCTCATCTAATATATCTTCAATTTTTCCATCAGAATATTGGACATGATGAAAAAGATCAAAGTTGGCATTAATAAAAGAGAGGATTTTCTGAGTATTTGTATTTGCCCTTTTTTTCTTTATTATTTTCAATCTTGATAATAAATCACCAAGAAAGATAATTCGTACTCCTGGAGGAAATGGAAGCAATGTGTAACCATCTTGGAAAATATTTGTGCTTCCATATATGTGTTCAAAAACTTTCAATAGTCTTGGATAATCTCCTTCAATATCTCCACATATATAAACCTTTTCTCCTCTTTCTAAAGTTATTGATTTCATAAACTGTCTCTTGTCTTCAGTCATAAATAAACTTTGGTTTCCTTCATGGAATATTGTATCATCTACACTGTCATTTTCATCCATAGAAGAAAAATTATCTTCATTTTCATTTCCTTCTAGGTTAATAGAAATGTCTTCACTTTCGTTTTCATCCATGGAAGCAAAATTATCTTCATTTTCATTTCCTTCTAAGTTAATAGAAATATCTTCACTTTCGGTTTCATCTATAGAAGAAAAATCAACTTTCTTTTCCTTTTCTACTTCATTGAGTAACACAACATCTTTCTTTTCTTTTTCTTCTTCATTGTATAGAACAATATTTCCAATTTCTTTCTCTTTTGATTCACTAATACTATCTGCCTTTTGTTCTTGTCCACTTGCGTTTTCTCTGGTGTTAATAATAGGTTCAGGATAAACCCTATTACTATCAGAACCACCACAAACACTGCAACAGCTTCCCATTTAATGAAGTGAATTATTAAGACAAAAAGGTGAGAGAAAAATCTGAAAATATGAATCACTAAATCATGTGATATATGTTCTGACTACGAAAAATCTTTGCGGCATACCAACAACTTTAGAAAAAAACTAACGAATGATTTAAATAGCTTCATCGTTACCAGTGCAGAATACTAAAAAAGATGAATCAAACAATAATTCTGGTTTTCTCCTCGAATTTTGGATTTTAACATCGTTTCCCATCTAATTCTTATTATTTTGGGCCTAATCACATAAAATTCCTCGAATAAGGACAACAAATTGCTTTGTTTAGATGAGAATTCTCCTAAATCGATATTATTATCTATCCTTCGAAAACAATAAGGTTTTTAGATACTTTAAAGAAGAATTGGATTGACGCTTGGCTCATTTGAGAGTAATTTGACGATTCTTTCATGATTTAGACATTTATTCATAAATATTCTAAAATAGAAACAATATTCCTAATAAAAATGTTAAAATAATAAAAATATAGTCGAATTAACCGAAAAATTGGAAAAATGTGAAGAAGCGTTTTCATGGGCTTGAATTAAACAGAATCACCAGTTAAACCTTCCAAAAAGTTAGATTAACCCTAAAAACATGATTCCTCTAGAATTAACAGTCTCTTACACATTGAATGACCAAAGATATTTGATGTTGTTATGTCAAGTTAAATTCTAGTTTTAACATGCCCACTATTCACAGCGGGCATCAATGTCCAATTATTTCGATGAAATTTTCTACTTTTGTGTTCATCAGATTTGGAAAAATTCAACTTTTCGAACATGAAAAGAATACTTCACAAACTTTTTACTCTTATTGCCCTGCATTTTAACATTCTCAAGGAATTTCTTTTTTGACCCAATTAGACTCAATGTTATTCCTTTAGATCCATCTGATTTAGGCAAAAAGTATGTTGATTTACTGAGAACACCAGATATTCAAGGTGACTTACCACTCCAATTAGTTGTGTCTTCCAAGTATAGTTCTTTCTTATTAACAAGATCTGGACATTTATATTTAATGGAAATTGATAATGCTTTAGTATACTATTGTGTACGTGTTTCACAGACATCATTACTTCATGCTTCTTTGGGGGATGATGGCAACATTCTAACTCTGACTTGTGAAGGTATCTCTTCAAGATAGCCATTAATTATTCATCAATTGTTGATTTTATTAGTACAATAAATTCTAACCCACAAGTTGCCTTTAAGATAGCATCATCTGAAGAGTTTTTTACTGCACAGTTTGAAAAAATACTCTTAGCAAAAAATTTCTAAAAAGCTGCTTTGATTGCTGCTCAATTTAAAACAGATTCTATTCGTGGGCAGGCAGTTGTAACGAGGCTACAGAAGCTTCCCTCAACATGGGTGACGCCACCAATTGTCCAGTATCTAAATTCTTTAATACAAGTAATCAAACTCAGTGAATTTGAATCTATTGAGTATTCCGCCAAGTTATCAATATAAGTAAGGGTAACATGATTGAAAACCGGATCAAAGAAAAGCTCGGTGATATTATCAGACAATATGATACTAGAATTGCAATTATCATTTATATTCAAGCAAACTCTTTGCCAAAAGTGCTTTATCTTTCGCAGTAATTGGTTCTTTTGATGAGTTTGTTCAGTATTGTCAAAAAATTTGTGTTTCTCCAAACTGGCTTCAAATTATTACTATTGCTTCCAGATCATTTGCAGATAAGATTGAGCCTCTTTTCACTAATGTTGCAAATCAAGGACAACCATTGGTTGATCCGCACCAGGTGGTTCAGATTTTAGTTCAATATCAGCTTTGGAAACCAGCCACATACTTCCTTGTTGATGTGATTGTTGGAAATACGGAAGAAGATTCTGATTTACAAACAATGCTTTTCGAGATTTCTTTTACAAATATGCCAAATTATTGTATTCTGGTTTATAATCAGTTGCAATCTCAACACAAAAATCAGCTCATCCTTGTGAAGTATCAATTTCATATTGTAATTGTTCCATTGCTTAAGGATTAACCTTGGTAATATATGTGATGAAGAGTCTGTCTGTTTTGGAGGTAGTAGCACTAAATAAGCACAATTTGCATCAATATTAATCAAATATGTTAGATTTTGTTGAAATTACTTTTAAAATGGTTGTTCGATCATATTTACTTAAGCTTGGTCTTCAAAAAACACACTAAAATGGTAAACTTATTAACAATTGATCATAGAGATGAGTATTTAATTCTTAAATCTCTTTGTTCTCGTTTTGATTAGTTCCTTGAGGTCCTGGTATTGATTCTGATGGATGAGAGGTATCTTGATTATTCTTAACCAGAAACAATATTCCAAACGCTAATCCTGTTATCATTCCAATTGATAAAACCACTGTTAAAAATACCATAATGGAGGACATGCCTTTGTTATCTCCATCTATTGTATTTTCAGGAGTATTAATCAGGGTTTCTGCTTTGGTGTTTTCAATGGTTGTGTCTAATGTCATTTCAGGAGTATTAATCAGGGTTTCTACTTTGGTGTTTTCAATGGTGGTGTCTAATGTCTTTTCAGGAGTATCTACAATTGTTCTCATTAAGGTTTCTTCAATTGTTCTCATTAAAGTTTCTTCAATGGTACGTTCTGGAAAATCAGTATTACAAAAATGAGAATTGAAGAATTGTAATGAATAAGTATTCGTAGATGTAAACAAATTGCTGTTTTCGGTAGATACATTCAGTTTGGTAGAGAATGATGTTTGAACGTGATCAATGATGGAGCAAGACAATATAAGCGAACCTGAATTTATATTGAATAAATAATCCTGATTCATAGTGAAAATGCAGTACATCATATTTGCAGATCCAAAATGCACATAAACAACACCACTAAAGGGGCTGTTGTTTCCAACAATATTTGCATATGACATATTACCTGAGTTCATGTTGAAAGATATGCTTTTCCCGCTTCCTGCTTTGTTATTTGAAACCGTGCAGTGTATACTTGTGAATGAAGTTGGATTACTAATCAAAAAACTTGACCCCTCTAAAGCCTTATTCATTGAAAAATTAGTATTATCCAAAATCATTTCACCTGATTCAATCCGTGAAGAATATAGCCCGGATTCTTTATATGAACAATTTGTAACTGATAAGAACTCTATTCGATTATGTTCCAACCCTTTTAAAAAACCAAATTGATAATTGGTAGCAGAGCATCCATTTGCACATATTTTCCTGAGATACAAATTCGAAGATTCAAAGAAAATTGCTCCTTCTCCATTAGAACAAGCACAGTTATAAAACATAGAAGAAGATATATTCATTAATTTGGAACTCATCGCTACTCTAATCACACCACCACTACCATCATCATCCGAGTAAACCAATGTTCTGGTAAAGAAACAATAGGAAATATCGATATTAACATTATTGTATGACCTTCCTTGATCAATACTTGGATTTTCACACACAGAATCACCATGTACAATTATGCAATGGGGAGATGGCTTATTTAAACGTGAATAATTGTTTGCATCATTTTTTCTGACTATTGATGGAGGCACAAATATAATCACTAGAATTACAAAACTTATAAAAAATCCTCTATAAGTGCGCATCTTTGAAGAGATGATAGGTTGTTGATCATCATATAACACTCGATTTTCTCCAATTTATTTCATAATCATACTTCCAAAAGCGTTCAGAATCAGGAATAGAACAAAAATAATCAGGCAAGAATAGCATATTGGCCAAATTGAACGTTCAAAATGCTCCTGCATGGAGTCGATTGTGGCGTAATAAAAAGGAAGCTTTAGAGAGTGTAAGAATCCTCCAGCATTACCCCTCAATGTGTCACAGATTATCTGGCTTCCAAACATGGACAACAGATCAGCTAGAACCATTCAAGAAACTTGAATCAAACCGTGTTTTTAATTTGAGTGTTAATTCTAAAGTTTTGTGATAATTTAGTTTTCTATTAAAACATAAACAATAACGTATCAATCTAAGAAATTCAGTTTTCATCACAAATACTTAGTCAACTTGGGACTAGATTTGGTATCACTTTCCATATTTCGAGCCTTGGGCTTGCCAATAGATTAGAGAAATCACTGGAAACAGTCTAATTCGGTTCCTTTTTTGGTTCAACTGAGAATTATGAGGAATAATGAATTTGGGGGCGATTCGATTTATTGGATGAAACAAAAAGCCGGAATACCATCAATCAGAGAAAAAAAACGAACGAATGATTAAAATAGCTTCATCATAAAAGACGAATCAAACTTTATTTCTGGTTTTCTAATCAATATACTATATGTAACTTATGAGTGTCAAAAGTCGTGCACTTTTTTAGTCGTACAGTAAAGTTAGCCAGAGCGATGGAACAATTAATTAAGAATAGTA
>Ga0074193_1002279_pt1 | contig 18016 bp, 11 predicted proteins | sample EPASupsiteHSE605_FD_64523 | JGI IMG/M metagenome (GOLD analysis project Ga0074193, IMG submission 64523) | Bioremediated contaminated groundwater from EPA Superfund site, New Mexico - Sample HSE6-05 | ecosystem: Environmental > Aquatic > Deep subsurface > Groundwater > Contaminated ... | reverse complement strand
AAACTTGGATAATGCCTGAAGTCTGTTGGTTATTTTGTAACTTGTACTAGATAAGCAAAAATGAGTTGCTTCGATCTCAAGAGCTTACCCTTAATTAAAAGGGGGTGTCGCAATACTATTAGAAAGTAATTTGCGACACCCCTAGTTTGATTATTTAAATTGTCCTCCCAAATCTATAATTATCTAGAGACTATCGTGCCTGTATTTTATGTTTTAAAATATCTTCAGAAGCAAGGAAATGAAAGGAACGTGTTTGAATTTTGAATATCAGACAAAGATTATATGAGTAGTATTGAACAAGATAGACATATGGAATTTAGCAGAAGCATTATTTCAGGCGTGGAAATCAAGCGGTGTAGAAACATCCCCCATGCTTATAAGTCTCATGTCCATAATGAACTTTCATTAGGGTATATCGTAGAAGGATCCACTGATTTATCACTGAACGATAATACTATTTTTTATGAATCAGGTGATGGTGTCATTATACCACCATTAATGACCCATAGATGTGTACCGAAAGAAATCAATCACTGGGCATATGTTATGTTATTTGTTGATCCCAGTTACTACAGTGATCTAGTAAGTTTTAGTCAAGCCAAAAAGTTAACAGGGAATCAAGCCCAGAAATTAATAGGCTTTATTGAGCAGCTACTAATTGAAACGATCCCAGACACCTTGGAAAATATACTTATCGAATTATTGTTAGAGTTTGGAGATAAAGATATTTCGGAAATTACGACTACAGATACAAGTGATATCGTCAAAACGATCCATGATTATATCTTAAATCACGTGAATGATGTTATAACATTAGATAAACTTCAGCAAATATCCGGGTTAAATAAATTTTCCATAATCAGAAATTTCAAGAAGTTGTATATAACCACACCTGCTTCGTACCATTTACAATACCGAGTAGCTGAAGCAAAAGGGTTATTAAGTAAAGGTGTAGACGTGTTTGATATTTGTGAGGAATTGAGATTTTATGACCAAGCCCATTTGATACGAGAATTTAGAAAAATGTATGGCATTACGCCAGCAACCTATACACAGCAATTAAAAGGTTAGTGTCAATTTTATACAATACAGCTCCTTATTATTGGGCTCAAAGATTCAAATTGCAGTTGTTTTCATCTCATTTCTGGGCCTCTTTCTGATTGTTGGTCATAATTTATTGGAAGGTTACATATGAAATCGGTTGAAATAGTGTCCTTCAGTTATTTGGAGCCTTTATTTGGTGTTTTATTCAGTGTGATCTTTGTCGGAGAGACATTAACACTCCCTCAGATTATGGGCGGGATTTTGATATTGGGTTCGAACTATATTGGGGAAATGCTTAAGGATAGAAAATATTCTTAACAAAACGAGCCAACTCAATATATTGCGTGAAGTGAAAATGGACTATCTAACGAGGATGACTGTCATCGATGTGTTCACGGGGGCATCGCCAAAGTCGTGAGCTGTATCTGTATAATATATTGCTCAAAACAATAGTGAACAATATATGTGTTGTAACACTAAAACTCCTGGAAAAACTTCTTTTTCCAGGAGTTTTTAGTCGAAAAAATACAATGGCATTGTTTGAACATTCAGTGGAAAGAAAAGACATTCTCCAATTTCCCCAGATACACCGATTGGCCAGGAGCATATTCCCTCAGTGTCAGGATAACAGGCGGCGATGGTGCCAGTAAAGCCGGTTAGGTTATCGATACCTGAGAATCCCCCGTTTCTCAATTCGTTTAACACACTGGGGTAGAATTTGGCGGATTTACTCTGAATTTTCAATTGGAGGTGAAAAAAGACGCGAAAAAATGTATAATTATAGCAAGTACATCCTAAGCGAGTGTATCCGCTTTTTTGTGCTTTTATAATTCATTACTGTGAGAGGTAGGTTGCTCTATGAGATTATCAAAAAAATTGGCGGCTGTATTTTTTATATTTATATGTATTCTGCTTATGACATTTTTAGGCGTATTCAGCGCAACGGCAGCAGATAAAACCGACAAGATTACATATAATCGCTACAATATTGTGCTGGTGACCGACACGAGCGGTTCCATGAACAGCACGGACAAAAGCGGTCTGCGCTTTGAGGCCATTGGCAAGTTTGTTGCGCTCCTTGCCGAGAGAGGCAATCGCGTGGGAACAGTCGTGTTCAACGGAGATATTGCGTTCAAGCAGGACTTGGTTGATGCGAACGGCATCTCAGATAAACGCGAGGTAATCTCCCATGTTAAAGGTGTACCAGCTACCGGATACACAAACATTGGCATTGGACTGCAAACGGCAGTGGATATGCTGAACAAGGACAATAACCCCGACCTGTCTTCCATCATTTTGCTGTTGAGCGATGGCAATACCGATTTGCAAACGAAAGACGAAGAGAAGGTTTCTTTAGAGCAAAAAGCAGATGCCATCCAAACAGCACGTGATGCAGGATATAAAATATACACTATCAGTCTGAACGCAGATGGTACAGCTAACTCTAATGAACTTTCGCAGATTGCCAAGGCCACCGGCGGGCAATTCCAAGAGGTAAAGAAAGCGGATGATTTGGAAGATGTCTTTAACATGTACTATTCGCTTATCTTCTCCTCAAAGCTCAACAAGGGCAATGAAAAAACGTTCTCGCCTTCCGGCGAAATTAATGATACCTTTGAGATTCCGGCGGTCGGCGTTGAAGAAGTTAACATTGTGTTATCCGGTAAGGCAACCGACTATTCATTGACAGAGCCGTCTGGGAAACAATACTCCAAAGACAGTCTGGCTTCCACCACTTATTCTTCAGACACATTTAATGTAATTAAAATCGTTAACCCGCTTGCCGGGACTTGGAATTACAGCATCAAGGGAATTTCCGGAGATAAGATTCAGATAAACATTGTTTATAACACGAATCTCTCTTCTGGCGTCAAGGCGGTCCCGCAAAAAGAAACATATGTGGCAAATGATAAGATAACCATCACAGCTTATTTAATGGAAGCAGGGCAGACAGTCCAAACCAGCCAATATGATAGATTTACCGCCAGTCTGTCAATAACGGATAGTCAAGGCAACACCCAAGCCAAGGATATGACTCTTGGTGCAGATGGATTCACATATGATCTCATTCCTCAAGAAAGCGGGACATATACGGTACGGGCGAATATAGTCGGACAAGATTATAACATCTTTACTGATAACATAAGACTCAACGTAGATAACACTCCACCAACAAAAAACCAGAATATCGAAAAAACTGTATTGCTCTGGCCATTTTCCGACAACAAAAAAGTAATTGATTTGACGCCTTGCGCCACAGATGCCCAAGACAGCACCCTTATCTATGAGCTGGAATCAAGTGCATTTATGGACAATGAATACACGCTGCAAGGAAAGGAACTCACAATTACAAGCTACAGTTTGTCGAAAGGTTCTTTTACGATCCGGGCCTATGATTCCGACGGAGCGTATTGTACTTTCGACGTAATCATAAAAACTATAAACATGACCTTGCTTGGAATTATATTATTGGTCGGTGGAATATTGATAGCCTTGGCTATCATCGGCATAGGTCTTTGGATTGCACTCAACAAACGTTTTATGGGTCCGTGCTATGTAACTCAATTTGATGCTGAAGGCAATTACTATGAGGAGATTAAGCGTGAAAAAGGTCGAGGTCGGCTTTCATTATCGGCTTTCAATTTAAAAAATTCTGGGTTCAATACAGCAAAGTGCTATTTCCAAGCGACCGGCAAAGACCATGTTTTCTTCTGCACCAACGAGAAGGTACACGGTGACGGAAAGGTCGACAAAAAATTCAGGATCGATGGGAACGGCTATGAAGTAACTATCTCGACAGACGAACATGCTCAACAAGGGATACGGGTTAAGTTTGTCAGTCGTCTGAACAACGCCAACTTTTTCTAAAAATATTGAGGGGGTTTATCATGTATCAAAAGCTTTTGCTTAATTGCGACGGCGGTATTATTGATGCCACACAACAGTCCGAACAGGATAATTGCGCTGTGGTGGCTATCGGTCTCGGTGGAACTGGGGTTGATTGCCTTAAAAATCTGAAAGCGAAGGTGTACAACCGAGTCAAGCCGGACAACCCGGACTCCTCCGTCCCCATCTACTCCCATATCAAATTCTTGGCAGTTGATACAGACAAAACCGGCATGGTAGAGAAAAATGCTGTTTCTGCGGAAATCAGTAAAATAGATATGGACACGGAGTTTTTTGATTTATCGTATTCGGGAGACATCACCGCTTTGCTTAAGCAGAGTGCCAACATGTTGGCTGCAAAACCTGAATACAAGGAATGGCTGCGATATGAAGACATAACCGTAGCATCTGCCTTAGCTGGAGCGGGCGGCGTTCGGCAAATGGGACGATACCTGTTAATGGAAAAAGCGCAAAAGTTTGTGACGGATGTAAGAGCACTCGTTACCAGTGCGAAAACCAGCTTAAACCTTCCCAAAGTATACGTGCACATCTTCTCTGGTATGGGAGGCGGCACAGGTGCCGGTACTTTCCTGGACGTGTGTTATTTGGTTCGTGAAGCGTTAAGACTTGAGGGTGCAAATGCCTACATTTGCGGATACTTTTTCCTGCCCGATGTTAACCTTGCCAAGAACTTGGGTAATCAAACAGCGGCATATGTGCAAGTAAATGGCTATACTTCCATGCAGGAACTGAATTATTGCATGAACTTCGAAAACAACGGCGATAAGTGGTCTCAACGTTACACAGGTCTTGGCCTGATTGAAACCAATTATCCTCCCGTTCATATGTGCCATCTGATTACGGCAAAGGATGCCAAGGGCAACGTCATCCCGAATGCCTACGATTATGCCATGAATGTGGTCACGGATTATTTCATGGATTTCCTTGTAAGAACAGATGTTGAATTTACGTTAGCCTCGCACATTTCTAACTTCGAGACCCGAAAGGCGCAACTCATTAAAGAACATGGCGCACAGTATGAATACTGCGTTCTGGGTGCCTCTAACGCCACATTGCCTTTCAAAGAAGTTCTAACCTACCTTGCTGCGAAAATGTTTGAGCGGTTTGAGGGTATTCGCAAATACAATCCGACCAAGGCACAAGTTGAAGACTTTATTGCCAAGAACGGTCTTGGTTACAATGCACTCTTTGCCCAACTGACTCAGAATTGTGATATGTCTTTCCCGCGTCCTGATGTCAAATGGCAGGACGCCAAAGGTAACGATGACTTGACAGTGACATTCTTCAAAGACCATCAGGCAAGGGTTGAGAACTATTTAGACCGCAACTTCTCGGCGATGGCCAGGGATTTGGAGAACTATAATCCCGTTGCCGAAAACACGTCTAATTCCGCTCGTTCGGTTATCGCCAAAATCTTTACGGCCTTACGTGCGGTTGCCGTTGATCCTGAACGCGGTCCGTATTTTGCCGCTGCTATTCTGCGCAGCACGGCGGGCGGGGACTTGATTGCTGCGGTTGATGGACACATAGCGGAAGTGCGCAGTAAATACGAACAAGAAAATGCTCAGGAAGAAAGACTGCAAAGAGCCTGGGAGCAAGCACAGCGCGATTTCTTTGAAAACTCCAATGGTGTTTTTAACGTTTTCCACGGCAAAAAAAAGTATGAGAAGTATCGTGACGCAACCCGGACGAGGACAATCCATGAAGCCCGGCTTGTTATGTTCAGCAAAATGGATGACCTTCTCACAAGGCTGCGTGAGCAACTTACTGCTTTGGCGAATAACTTTACCGACGTGTTTAAAAACACAATCGACAATCTGATGAATACCTTTGCCGCAAACAGGAATTATCTTGATTCAATGGCTGACAATGTTGCTGTGTATGAATTTCCGTTGGCACGCATTCAGGACTTGAAAGGCAAGCTCAATCAGACCATTAAGGAAATGAATGTGTCTGAAAAAGCTAAAGATTTTCTCACCAATATGCTGAGTGAAGAAGGAATCAAAGCGTGGAATGCCACCAATGAAAATGAAATCGCCAAACTGGTTACTAAGTATTTCACCGCATTGTTCAGCTTCTACTCCCGCAGAACAATGACCAGTTATTTGCAGGATAAATATAACACAACGGATTCTAATCAACTTATCCAACAAGTGCGTAACGATATTATGAATACGCTGGATAACGATGCCACTCCCTTATTCTGGGCTTCGCCGCTTTATTCAATCGATAATGCCTCAAAAATCGGCTATATCTCAGTTCCTGATACCTGCGCAGAGGTTGTGCAAGCGGCCGGCTTATTGCAAACGGCACGTCAAGAACTTTCTGTCCGTAAGACAGACATTCGTGATCGGATCACGGTTATGCGTTGCCTTGTCGGCGCACCTCTCTATGGATATCAGGGGCTTTTGCAATATGAACGCAACTCTGTTGGGGATACTTCTGTCGGCAAGCACCTTTATGAGGGCAGAAACTATATGAATGATGATGGTAAGGCCGCCAAAGGCAGAGATTGGCGTCATCTACCTTCGCCGTCTCCCTTCAGCGTAATGAACAATCAAAACTCCGATGATTTGCGCAAGAATGCCGAGGAAGCCAGTATACTGTATACAGACGCCGAAAGTAAGCAAATTATTGCGATGGTCGGTCCAAATGAGTATGGGATTAGAGTTATCTCTAAATCTTTTAGGGAGGAGATTAGAGGCCTTCATGCGGCTGCCGTCAACAAGTCGAATGAAGAGAAGTTGGAAGCCTTAAGCCAGATAACTAAGCTCAAAAGCGATATTGTTTATGAAACGACTGCCATCAAAATCTTAAACGACGGCTCGGTTTCACTCCCGGAGATGAATAAGCGTTTAGTGCGTATCGACCACTTTGTTGCCTCACCTCGTCATCAAGAGATTGTAAAAGGTGAAATGGCTAAATTAAAAGAAATTGACGATATCATTGCCTCTCTGGAGCCTAAGATAGACAATGACCTAAGTGATTTCCACAACGCATTGTTCACAGGTACGATCACTTTTCTTGCTCCTGTTGTTGAGTATGAAGATGAGTTCGGAACAAAGACAGTTTTGTCCAGCCCCCATATGGAGCGCGGAGGTGTGCCTCTATACCAAGCTCTAATCAACTTTAAGGGATTAGGAGAAGATGTTAGGATAACCATTAAGGATATTTCAGAGCAGACACTTAAGTCATCGCCTCTTCCTGAACAGGTAATCGTATCATGTAATGCAGTAAATCAAGAACTGAAAAATGTTAAGTTCATGGTTGAAGAGGCTATGGAATCATTTCCGCGCGAGGTGAAAGATGTCAGGGAATTTTTTACAAAGACCAAAGATACCTTAATCCGTTTCACCAGAAGATATCGGATTGACCTCCGGTAAAAGAGAAAGGTCACGTTTAAGTCGCGTGTGGTTAGGCATCCACTCTTAAACGTGACTTCTATTAATGTTTGAGGAGTAACATTTATGGAGAACGTAAAAGAATTAATCCATGGTTCGATTGGACTGCTTAGAAACAACAGCATTTCGAGTACGAATTTTTCGAGACCATACTACCCCACGTGTGTGGTCTATTTTGGGAGGCGGTCTGCCGAGTATCACGAAGAACTTCTCGAGAATGTTTTGCGTGGCTGGGGAGGCAATGCCGATTATATTAAATTCTATACGATTGAAGATGTTGATGCCAGGACCGTTAAAGACGCCTTAAGCGGTAATGACATCTCTGTCGCTGATGTTAAAACTCAAATAACGGATTTGCTGTCAGCACAGAATGTATTTGCTGATATGGCTCGAATTGCGTTGTATTGCATCATTGACACGACAGAGGTTGCTTCTGCAGAGGAGTTTATGAAATGGTATTCTATGATTACCTTTGTGAAAGAAACTCTTGGCGTATCAACCCTCTCCATGCTGATGGTTATCCTTAATGAGTCGCTCCAATATACGGAGTTAGCAAAAGGGATTAAAAACCAGATTCGGGATGCATATCTTGATGAAAGCTTAGAGAAAAAAAACTATCACTTGTACGACTCTGTCTTCATTTTTGGAAATAGACTTAAAAACGGTTCGTTCATTAAGATTGGCCCCTCTGAGAACAGATATGCAAATTATAATTTATTGGCTGATATAGTGTTGCTGACTAATACGAGATGCGATGACGATAACCGTCGGCGGGCGCACTTATATGGAAGTGACAAGCCTGCGTTAACTGCCGCTTATGGATTTGTCCAAAAGCCAATGGCTGAAATAGTCATGATTACTTTAAGTATTATTTTGAACAAGCTCAAAGAGTTGACCGCAAACCAATCCGTAGATGCGGATGGTTTAATGAAAGCTCTTAAGATTGACAAAGGTCGTTCTGAGGTTTACGACCAGTTCTATTCAGTGATTAAAGAGCTGTTGCCAAGCAACGAGTTTATGAACTGGCTTCCGGGCAAAGCGACGCCAGACAGGACGTTTGACGAGTACAATAGGGCTTCTGATGGCTGCTTACAAGCATTTTTAGAGAAAAACCATTTTGAGGTTGTCTTTACCGAGTTGCTGAACAGAAATGATTTACTTGTAAAAGAGATTCTCGGCTTGTTGTCCAAACAACTTAATGCAGCGCAATTGATTAATGGTGTACCAACCGGAGTGAGGGAAACTGCCTACGATAAGGCTGAAATTGCTTTCGGAACACCAGACAAACTTCAAGTTCCAACAGCAATTGAAATGAAGGTCAAAAAGCACATTGCAGAAGGTCTTCGTTCAAAAACTGATGAGTCTTTGACTTTGGCAATCAATAAAGCCGAAAAATGTATGACACAGTTTAAACAAGTTTGCTCTGAACATGAGCGAATGTTTGCTGTTGGCGAAGAAGGCACAAGAAAAAATCTTACTGCTTTCTATGGCGAACGAATCCAAAGGTATTTTAACGACTTCAGCAAGTTGACCGCGCTGTTTGTAAGCATCCTTAAAATAGACAACAGTAAAGCGGATATGCTGCAAATACTCTTGAAAACAATTGAGGCATTTTTCAGCAGTGATGCGGTATATAAACTTTCATTCTCAGAAGAGTTAATCGCCCGTTTAGGCAATGTCGATACTGAAAAACGGGCTCAAGAGTTTATTGGGCAGGAGCTAATCAAGAATTTGGACGACAAGGTCAGTTTCTACTCGATGCATGTATTCCAACCCCGGGTTTTTGAAGCCTACCTTCTCAATACAGAAGGTACGAACAACAACTTGTTATACAAATATCTTAACGACCGAGAGCTTCCGCCGGAGGTTTCAAGAACCTTCTTTAATACATGCAACAATGATATGGCTGAGTCAATTTGGTTCTATGTTTGTAGCGTAGACAATCTTAGTTTGTGAGGTGAGAAGGCAATGAAATTTGTACTTGTTGATTTTGATATTAGTCACTATGCTTCGAATATCCTGCAAGTGGATACGCTTTTGAAGTGGGATATCCTTGGCAACACCCATCACCTCATTGTCCGCAGTGATTATGGTTCCAACATTGAGTTTACTGAGGAGGATAAGGCGGGTATAGAAAAACATGGGAACGACCAGATTTTGTCCGGTAAAGAAATCCGTTATGCAGATAACCGCTTTTTTGTTTTTTTGAAAAAGGGCTATGTAAACAATTATCAAATTACGGTGAGTCCGGCTAAGTACGCTGTTTTTTGTTGTGAATATGTTTCGGCAACGGATCTTTGCATACTATATGTTCCGAACGATGCCTGTCAATATCAATGCGACGTTTCCTCAAGCGTAGAGGTTAACATTAAGCATGAAGAAGTGAAAAGAGGATTCCTTAACCGGATTACGGGGAAACAACCTGAAAGGGAATACTTCATAGTACATATCCCCAACATTCCCGGTTATTCGGATGGGGGCTTGCATTATACATTTGATGGTTGCAAATACCAATACCCTATTACAAAAGCAATGCTTGGAAAACCTGTTTGCATTCCTGCCTTTAACTCAAAGGCACCAAGGATGGAAAGCGCAGCGGGGAATGGCTACAAAATTATAATGCGTCAATAAATGAAGGAGATGAATGTAGTAATGCCCGGACACACCATTACTTGTCCATATTGCTTTAACGACTTTGCAGACGATGAAGCGCATTTTCGCATGGAAACCGTCTTCTCTGAGGATAATCTCGACCCTAAAAACGAGGGGCGTTCTTTGGATGAGATTGAAACAGATAGTCGTTTTGGGAACGAAGAAATCAAAGCCCAGATCGCTGAATACAAACTTCGTGAGCAGTTTGTGAAAAGAGAAGATCCTCAGTATGAGTTGTTTTGGAAAGAATTCGGCGGTACTACTGAGAAATCTTCCGTTAGTCGCGACGGAAAGGCTCCAAACGTAATGCCCTATCACCGTCCTATATTTGCCCCCCATAATCCGCAGTATGCACAGTTTTTCGGTTCGCCTAAAAAGGATAGCGACGTTATTAATCAACATGGAATGGTCTACGCAGCGTTTGATTGTTTTGGCAGGAAAACAGAACGCAGGGTATGTCCGCACTGCCATAATCCGTTGCCTGGTGCCTATGGGAAATATCCGGTCAAATTTGTTTCAATCATAGGAATTAGTGGCGCAGGTAAAACTGTGTACCTGTCTCAGTTATGCAAATTTTTCGCCAAGCAGATTAGCTATTTCAACATTACGGCAGCGCCAACATCAATCTATGCTAAGGAGTATCTTGAGGCAAATCCTGTTGTAATGGGCAAACAATTACCTGAAGGCAGCCCTCCCGAACGGTTGCTCCAACCCTTGTGTTTTGATTTAGTATACCGCCGTGATAATAAAGAACAGTACCACACGATTGTGTTCTATGATATTGCGGGTGAAAACTGCGTTATCCACGAAAGGATGAAAGGTTTCGGGCGATTCGTTGAACATGCTGATGGTATTATTTTAGTCATCGACCCCGACCAATTTAATGAGTCATCAAAAACGGCCCAACCTGTAGAAGTTTTAAAAACTATCTATACCGTTTTTGGGAATCGGCATCCCGATGAGGTGCACAATCTCCAGATAGCAGTTTCTATTTCTAAGGGGGATAAAATCGCCCACGAGATGATTCAAAAGAATCTTGATGACATTCAGTTCCTTCAAGACAATGGCGGACTCTATGTCCCCAAATTTAATGCTGCCGATTACAATCCGCTTCATGATGCGATTAAGAGTTTCATACAGCGAAATGATAATGAGCTGTATGCTCATATGGGGAATCTTTATGACAACTATAACTTTTTTCTGTTTTCCGCTATTGGAACATCGACAAAGAAAATAGAAATAGACGGCGTTGAGTATGACACGCCGGCAGGGCCCACGATACCTAAACGTATTTTGGAACCGGTTGTTTGGTTGTTAAACAAATATGACTTCATTCAATCTTCGGGGGAAATTCATGAACCCAAAGATTGGGTATGTAGTTCGTGTGGTAAACGTAACCGCGTCAACATTTATTGCCCGGAATGCAAGATAAATATCAACGGCGAATGGAAATGCCCAAAATGCGGCAATAAGAAAAATAGCGGCGAATGGTGTACCACTCCTAAATGCAAGACCAATCGGTATGGTAGGAAAAAGGGGTTGTTTGAGAAATAAACTTGAAATCACACTAAGAAAGGGATTAACGATATGACGTACTATCAAGTATGTTTTTCAAGAATAGGCGGTCAAGGCAGCGGCGATGGTTGGCAGGCGGTCAATGCCTCCTCCGAGCTTCCATCAGAGGCGGCGGTAAGTTTTACTCGTTTTCAGAATGGGAACATATACCCTCCGACATTTGATGCGGAAGATGCAGCTGACCAGATTGTAACCGAACTGCAGTCTGATGGAAATTTTGTGTTTCTCACGAGAATTAAATACGGCCTGAAAGATCAAATCGGCAGACCAGCTATGTTTGCTCATTCTTTCGTTTTCTTGCTCAATGAATTTGCGCAAACACCGCAAGACGTTTTGTGTGTGGAGAATAGCAATTTTGCTTTTGATATAGAACAAACCAGAACTTCCCCTGCCTTTTTGGCCCGGACAGATGCTCTGCCAGTAAGCAGGGCCATGAATGACCTTGCTTTTACAAAAGATAGTTATACAACATTTCTTCGGTGTGTTTACTTTGTTTTGGATAGCAAGGCGAAAATTCTTTTGCACGTTATTTGCGATTGCCGTCCGGAAACAATCCAAAGGATTATGGTCTGTGTTTACTCTGCCGTTCCTTTCGAATTTAGAAAAAATATTACCTATTCAACCTATGAAAATCAAAAAGGCACACCGAAAACAATCATTTTCAACCGTCAGCGAAGCACTGCCAACGGCTATTTTGTTGACCCTAAAACTGGAGAGAATAATGTTTTGAGCGATGTGGTTTTGAAACGCTGGGAAAAGTATGAATTTATGAAGGTAGCTCCACACGACCCAACGGCTAATATCGACGGCTATTTTAGGGAATTAGAGAAAAAGTTATCCCTATTCGGCAGTGCGCAGACCACTTCCCTTGATTTGTATAAGATTGCCCACGATCTTATTTTAGATGACAGCAATAAGACTTCCGCTCTAACACCAGAGGCACTTGGCAAAAGGCTCAATGAGTTTTTAAGCATTCCAATTAATCATCCGTATCTTGATCAGCAGATTCAATATGTTCTTGGTGATATTGTTAATTATAAGGTTATCCTTAATGATATTTTGGAAGAAAAGCTGTGCCGAAAATTAGAGAAAACACAAGATCAGGATTTGATTGAAGTTGGACACATTTACAATTCTGAAAAGATAAGCCGCATGACTGTTGAAGAAGGCGGGAAATATTTGTTTGATACTTATGATAACAGAGCGCACGACTCCTTCATCCAGATGCGGAAACTGCTTGACAGGGACGCCAAAGGCAGAGAGATATTGAACTATTTCTATACGGAACTGATTACTGAACAACTGCCAAAGGATAAAGAACATATCATTGCGTTCTATGAGGAAACGCTCCCCTTATATGACAGGAGCAAAATTCAGGAGAGCCTCTGTTTGATGTCCTATACTTACTTCAAGTCGACAATTGATGATAAGACTGACCCTCTCTTTTTAATGATTGATGTAGATGAGTTGCTGCGAAAAGTATTGCGAGACAGACCTGCATTAGTTTCCAATACGAAACGTAATGTGATAAAAGCATATTGGGATAACTTTTCCTATGAATCGCTTCAAATTGACCACAGCGAGAGTTATAAAGATGTTTTATCGTCGAAAAACAACAAAGCTCAAGTGGTTTTTGAGTTGTTGGAAACATATCGCTTTTTTGAGTCGGGTGACGTTGATTCCTTCAAAAAGCAGGTCGAGGTGTTGTTTTCAAGCAAAAGCACGTTTTTCACTGATGCCCAACGCGCTGTCTCGGTGAAAAAATTGCAGAACGCTTGTCTGGATAATCGCAATGTGTATGACGACTATGAGTTGGATGTTTGGGTAATCCTCGCATTCCTGGATGGCTTCGAAAAGAAGAACCCCGTGAAGTTCCTCATAGACAACCGTCTTCCCGGCATAAGGCACTTTGAAGAAGCGTATCCAAAATCGAGAATGCTTCACATCGAAAGGACACGGGAGCGTTTGGTTGACTATTTGAATGATTATATGCAAAGTAAGCCCGAAGGCTACAAAATCGCAGCAGATGCTTTGCGTGTAATCAAGGAGTATGAAAAACGGGCCAAACAGGACGAGAAGCGGCAGCAAAAAGAGTTACGCAACGCGCAAAGAGAAGGCTCTGATAAAAAGTCGCTGTTTCCTAAGAACTTAAAGGGACTATTACTATTTAAAAAGAACAGCAAGGATGATGACGATTAATGTTCGGAGGTGCGAGGTTTGAACTACGCAAAGAAGATTAATGCTTCTCCCGTGCTGTACAGTTGCTGTAGCGGGTATAATTTTTATTTCTTGAATGACCGTCGCTCTTGCGAAATCTTTCATAAGAGCAAGAGCATTGTTCTGCATGTTAAAACCAAAGAGTTCTTTTATATCACGCCGTTCCCAGATGACCTCAACAAGGAGGCTGAGTTAAACTACTGGGTTGAGCTTATCAGAAAGCCAGCTGACCTTAAGCACTACATTTGGCCAGTCGATGTGATTGCCTTGACAGATAGTTCAGGGGATATCAGGTACGCTCTTGTTTTTCCTATTCGAGCCCTGCCTGTTTTCGAGAATATATCAACCTTGCTTGCCAATGACATGCAAGCAGGTTGGAATATGCCGTGGGTACAGAAGTTTATTGCTAATCTGCTTGATGCTTGGTGTCATTTTGATGGTTCGAATTATGCATACCACGAATTCTCTGTCGACAACATGTTTTATCAGAAGGAAAGCTTTAACGTCATGTTTGATTTCAGCTTCTCGACGCAGAAGACCGAAAACCTATATGACACCCATTTCGTGAACAAAAAGAGAATTACGCCCGACTATGCAGACTCTTATTTTTATATTGATTCCAGGAAGTCGCTTATGGACTTAGCTTCCGATTACTACTCCATTGCAGTTATTCTTTTTAAGCTCATGGTCGGCAGACTGCCATACCAAGGTAAAGTAATGGAACATGAACCAAACGCCAATGAACTGGAACACAAAAACTGGCTGAAGATATATCACAAGAATACGTATTTCATTTTTGATATCGGGGACGAAACAAATCATATCGGCGGCGATACCGGCTTTGCCAAAGATGAGATGTTCGTTGACAGGTGGAACGAACTGCCTGAACATATCAGAAATATGTTTCACAATGTGTTTCAAACGGCAAATGTGCTTAGAAGCGCTGACAACTTAATTTTCTATTCCCCGCACGAATGGAAAGAGGTGTTGTTCTAAGTGCCAATACGAAACAAGATGAACAGCTTGATTAGTTATTCTGTCGCTTGAATTGAGGAGGATAAAGATGAATTTTGATATGATTCGCAGTCAGGTGGGCAGATACGAAACGAACGCCGATACATCTCCTGTAGCGGCTCAATTGCAAACGCTGATTGCCAAGCATGGACTTGAAATTTTCAGGGACACAGAGCTTCTTAATCAAGAGATAAGAGGCTCGCAGTTATCGAAAACAATCAAGGCTCAACTGGCTTTGATTTTTTCAAGCAGCACACTGCCTGACTTTATTCTCAATTCAAAGTCGGACTTGAATTTGGTCGATATGGATAATGCCCTACATAATGTGGTTGGCTCAACCGGGCTGTCCTATAAAGTGGCGTTGGCGTTGATAGCGGACGTATTTTTTGCCTGCGGACTGAGTTTTGCAATAGAGTACGGTGCGCAGTTGCGTGACAGTTCCATCGAGTATAAGTTGCATGCGCTGATGCCTTCCACGATGGTTGAAACGGAAACCCAAACCGCCGAGAGGTTAATAGCAGCATACAACAATCTTATCGGTATGAATCTGGAGGAGGAAGATGATGAAACTATCAAGAAAGCTGCATCCGAAGCTGTGAGTGCTATTCACAAACTCTGTGAAGCGGGTGTCTCTAAAGGTTTTTATATGCTCGGCAGATGCTATTTATATGGTGACTGCGGAACAAAGCCGGATTTTCAGAAAGCACTCGAACTTATGAAGATAGCGTCCGATCACGGCATCCCAGAAGCGACTGCAGCATTGGGAGATATTTTTTTTGAACCCGCGAGCCTGTTTGCAATAGACTACACGTTGGCTCATCATTTCTACACACGGCCAGGAGCAATGGCTATGGGTAAAGACCGGCAACGGGCGTTGCAGGAAATATACAAACAGCATTCGGCGAACAAGACAACAATTGTTTTTGCAGGCATAGTCTTCTTATTGACGATTGCCTTCCTGGTATTCTTCCATGAGGGAATTTTCTCTGGAGCAAGCCGACTCGCAATAGGTATTGTGCTGACGGTGGTTTCAGGAATCGCATACGCAGCGAGCATATGGTACAACATCATTAAGCCGTTCAACGGCTTACGTTGGATAGTCGCTGTTCAGTATTTTATTTGGGCTTTATATGCGTTTATTTTAGTGCTGGCGTAGGGAGGTAACAACAATGACACAGAATCAAATTAAGAATCTAGGTGTTAGTATATTCTGCGTGCTCGTCATTGGATATGCTTTGACACTTAAGTATTCGCTTATCGGTTTGGCCGGTGCGGCGCTTGCTTCCTCCGGCATCATTTTGATTGCTCTTGTCTATAGTAAGCAACAGAGCATCATTGAGAAAATCGACTTGTACATTCTGCTTTCAGTGTTAAGCGTTTTGGTGATTCAGTATGATCAGCTAAGGCATACATTCACGATGTCTTTGTTCACAAACAGCTTTGACCGCTCGTGGCAGATTGTAGCCCTTATTGTGGGAACTGTTATTGGAAAGATTTTCATTGACGTATCAAAAAAGCGATCGCTTGCAGCAGCTAAAACCATCAACAAGTACATTGGCTTATTCTTTATCGTTTGGGGCATTTCGATATTCTTCTTGGGAGATATTAGCCTTTCGGTTCTATCACTATTCATTTCGATTTTTTCTTTTTTTGGTATTATTTCATATTGTCATTCCAACCTCAATGGATATCCAAAAGACAACAAGCGGCTTACGTATATCTCATTTTCGCTCGCCACGATTTCACTTGTCTTGTCTAGTTTCTTTCCGATGTTCAGACTGTCGGAGTTTAATTTAAATGCTTTCCTCTCAATGACGTTGTTTCCTTGGTATTCTGTTTTGGGCATTACTCTATTTCTGGCATCCATTACAGGAATGGGGCTGTATTACGGCAATAACATCATAGATGAGGATTTGGTTTTCTTGGTGGGCATTGGAGGACTTGTTTGGGTGATTAAAGCATCCATTTACTTTTACTTTGCTTTCCATTGGATTTCAATCTGTATCTATGTGCTGATATTCTTCGGCTTTATAAACCGTTTTATTAAGCGCAAAAAGGCAGGTGAGCACACGGCACTGTCTGTTCCCCTGAAAAACAATGAGTTCTACTTGATACCCATTGCCGCAATCAGCGTTGTTTTTTCAATTATCTTAATTAACGCTGGACATATCTACTTTTTGCTTTCTCTCATCTTCGGCTTGCTTGTTGTACTCTTTGTAAACAAAAATGCTACCGGGTGGGCAAAAGATGCCGTGTTTTGGGGTTCGCTATTGTTGAGCATTTCCGCTGCAGCATGTATGCTCAGTATGCAAAACGGCTTCAGCCTCAAGAAAATTACAATTATTGCGGCACTGTTTGTTTTTACCAGCATTGCAATGGGGATGCTTAACCATAACAACCTCATAGGTCATAATAAATTCGGAACAACCAAAATAGCCATGGTGATTGTATTTGCTTTGCTAGTGATAATTCCGGCATTCAAGGCAGGTTCTAACATTGATGTCGCCTTTGAAAAAGAGGGTGTCAATGAAGGGGCATTAATGAAAGAGGCAAGCGGTTTGAAAATTACAGCGACAGCCGATGGCAAAAACGATAGCATTAAGAAATTGAGTTATGTTTGGTCGGATGTGTTTAGGTATGAAAAAGAATCTGTTGTTGAGTTGGACAAGACGGAGGCAACACTGAAAACAGAAAACAGCCACCTCATCCTTTGGGCAGAAGATAGTAATGGTGTTGTCACGAGGAAAGATTGCTGGTTCTACGATACCGCTCGTGATGATGACTATTCGGATAATGGGTTCCGTATCGGAACAAATGATTAAAATGTGGGGAAGAACTACATGAAAGAATTTTTAGGACAATCCGCCAAGAATCCTCCCCTATTTCAATGGGGAGATGAATTGGCGATCTAACTATACGTACTTGGATATACACCTAATATTGTTGATGTTAAGCGCTATGAATGATAGACTATATGCATGAAGAAAGAGCGTTTAATACATGGACGAACGTGTGTCTACAACGTTAATTATCATCTAGTATGGTCGGTTAAATACCGACGGAAAGTCTTAACAGCTGAGGTTGAGAGCTATCTCAAGGACGTGGTCCAAGCCATTGCTCAGGAAAAGGAGTTTGTGATTGCAGCGTGCGAAGTGTGTGAACAGGATCATGTGCATATCTTTGTCTCAGCTCATCCGAACATTGCA
>Ga0074193_1002278_pt1 | contig 18019 bp, 9 predicted proteins | sample EPASupsiteHSE605_FD_64523 | JGI IMG/M metagenome (GOLD analysis project Ga0074193, IMG submission 64523) | Bioremediated contaminated groundwater from EPA Superfund site, New Mexico - Sample HSE6-05 | ecosystem: Environmental > Aquatic > Deep subsurface > Groundwater > Contaminated ... | reverse complement strand
TACCCTGCTAACCACCATCACCTACCTCTTAGGAGATGACATTGCCGTGGAAGGAATAATCTTGGCAGGAACCCAGGCAGGTAATCTTACCGGTAATGCTTGTAACAATATGCTGCAAGGCAATTCCGCAGCCAACCGGCTAAACGGTATGGATGGTAACGACACGCTGGATGGCGGCGGAGGATCAGATACACTGGACGGCGGTGATGGTAACGATAGCTTCCTGTTCGGTGTGGGTTCTGGCAATGACCTCATTTTGGGAGCCACCAGTGATGACAACATTTATTTTGGTCAAGGCATCACAATAGATTACTGGTACCCGCAGCGATCGGGCAACGACTTGCTTATCCCTGATATGGATTCGCAGGATCAATTAGTACTGAAAGATTACTTTGTCAGTGCGGCTAACAAGCCTCGCTTCTGGTTCGGGGATCAGGAGAAGCTGCTGGTGGAGATCGCTGACAACAGCTATTCCTTTGGTAGTACCGATCGCAATTATGCCACAGTGGGCGATGATTTGATTACGGGCCAGGACGGAGGTGTTTTGCTCCACGGCGTTGCCGGTAATGATACCATTTATGGCGGAGATGGTAATGATACGATTTATGGTGATAGCGGCAATGACTGGATCTATGGCGGCACAGGACTTAATTGGGGCCATGATACCCTAACCGGAGGCAGTGGCAATGACACTTATGTCATCAGGCCTGGCACGGGCTCGGTTACGATTGGTGAAGACTCACTGAATAAAGATGATACCTTGTGGATACAGACGGATCAGGGAACGGTAGGTGGAGAGCGAAGTGATTATGCCAGATTTATCCGCGACATTAGTTTAGAGAATCCAAACGGCCCGGAAGCTTTTCTGGACGGTTACGATCTGACTTTGGAATTCGGCACTGATTGTACACTGTTTTTACCTGGTTTTGGCCGGGGCAATGGTTTTCAGATTGGTGGTGCGAATAGCCTTGAGGGTATCAAGGTAGGTGCTGCGGATAATATTTTCAAAGTTAAAATTTTAGTGGGTGATAATGCTGCGAATGGTCCACTTGATACGCCGGGAAGTAAGAACTATATGATTTTTGGTCTGGACGGAGATGATAGCCTTAAAGGCGGCATTGGGCAGGATCTGTTGGTCGGCGGAGAGGGTAACGATACCCTTAATGGCGGCACAAATGATGACATGATTTTCGGCGGCAACGGTAACGACCTTATTTTTGGTGGTGACGGTAGCGATTATCTGGTGGGTGGCACCGGAAATGATACATTATATGGCGGTGCAGGCGCCATTGACGTGTATTTATATTCAGCAGGATGGGGCGACGATGTTATTAGTGATTCAACAGGGCTTTGGAACTTGTTAGACTTCGGGTATGGCAACTTCACCCCCACAGAGGCAAACACCTCAGGTAATCTTGGGGGAATGCTTCAGGATAATGGCATGTTAGTAGTTTCTGGCGAAAATTCCATACTGCTGGGCCCTAATTATGAAATTTTTCGTTTTCGTATTAATGGGCACGGCTATGCTCTCGATGCGCAAGGGCTATTCGTCCCAGCCCAACTTCCGTTCTAAACCATAGCTACATATAAAAGCAAACAGGAATGTCCACGTGGACATTCCTGTTTGCTTTTATATGTAACGGTTTCCTAAAAACGTACTGAAGCACTGAAGAAGGGGCCGGTCAACTGGGCATCGAATTTCTCATCACTATTTTTATCGGCATTGATCTTCAGCATCCGGTAGCCTACGGTGACGGAGGTGTTTTTCTTCTTATCTAAATAGGCTTTTAAACCTGCATCAGCATCGTAAAAATAGCCCTTATTTCCGGCATAGGCACCGGAAAAATTGATAAAGCCGCTCACCGGGCTGCCGATGCCAGTTTCCACGGCAAAACCGATAGTCGGGAAGACTTTGTTGAAATTCCTTTCGGGAAGACCTTCGCTGGTGGCATTTATCCGTAAACTCCGAATTCCCCCCACGACGGCGAAGCGGGTGTCATGGTCCACATCGCTGGGCAAATATTTGACCCATTCCGCTTGGATATTTTCGATGGAGAATTTTGTTTCTATCTCCCCGCCGGTAAAGATGACCCCGGCAATAGTGCCGGTTGGTGTACCGGTTCCTTTAAAAGAAGTATCAAGATAACCAAGGCGGACTTGGTTGCGGTCATCCATCTGCCAGGATAATTGCAAGTCACCAATATTTTCTTCCTTTAAACCAAAGGTTTCTTCAGCGTCGATATACTCATAATGGTTTCCACCGATCTCGGCTGTGCCTATCTTGGCATCCATATTGGGTAGCCAGTAGCGATAAGTAATACTCAAATTTTCATTGGCTTGCGTTATGCCGGGCATAATCCAAACCACCATACAAATTAAAAAACCGGTAATGAAGCGCTTAATAAACATAATCGTAAGTCCTCCTGCATATAAATATTTCCTGATTATTACATTACTAACATAATGATAGCCTAGAGAATTAATTTTAACAAGTGGAAATTGTGATAATGTACATTCTGGCCTTCCGACAAACTGGTGGTTAAAAAATTATGATACATTGACTTTGTATAGATAAAATAATATAATGTCTATAGTTAAACAAACGACAAAGGGATGTGTTTATGTATGGACGTTTCTGAATTGTTTTGGAATGCTTCGCTTGAAGAATTGCAAAATGGCTATATTGTAAAAGAAGATTTTTATATATGTTTGCTTTGTGGTACAAAATCAGAAAAAGGGATTGTTTACCCCAAAGAAGGAATTTTCTACGACGCCGAAAGGTATATACGTATCCACATTACGGAGGCTCATCAGTCGGTATTTGCCTATTTAGTTAATTTGGATAAACGACTTACGGGTCTGACAGATCATCAAAATGCGCTCCTGCAACTTTTTTATCAGGGAAAAAGTGATAGTGAAATTCAAAAGGATATGGATATCGGTAGTGCGTCAACTATCCGTAACCATCGTTTTAGCTTGAAGGAAAAAGAGCGCCAGGCCAAAGTTTTTTTGACGATGATGGAACTTTTAAAGGACAAAGACAAACATACACCTAGCTTTTTAAAGGTTCATAAAACTGCTAGGATGGTAGATGACCGTTATAACGTAACAGAAGATGAGAAAGAAAAAATATTAAAAAAGTACTTTCCAGAAGGAACCGACGGCCCTTTGAAGACCTTTGCGCTGAAGGAGAAACATAAACTAGTTGTACTTGGGGAGATTGCAAAACGATTTCAAACTGATCGGATTTATCATGAAAAGGAAGTTAACGTAATCTTGAAAAACATTTATGATGACTATGTGATTTTACGCAGGTATTTAATTGAATACGGTTTTCTCGACAGGAAACCTGACGGAAGCCAGTACTGGTTAAAACAATAAGTGGGAAGGAAGGCTGAGTAAAACATGGATCGCAAAAAAGAATTAAAAGAACTATATAAATTAGAAAAAAGGGTCGCGGGTGTATTCCAGATTAAAAACACTCACAATCAAAAAGTTTTTCTCAAAAGTACGATGAACCTAAACTCAATAAATGGACAGCTATTTCAACTGAATTATGGTGGTCATCCAAATAAAGTGCTGCAAAAGGAATGGCGGGAATTTGGTAAAGATGCATTTGTATTTGAAACCCTGGCGATTATAGAACAAAAAGAAGGCCAGGTGGTTGACATGAAGAATGCCTTAAAAAAACTCGAATCAGAATGGTTCGATAGGCTTACCCCCTTTGGAGAACGGGGATATAATTAGTGCTGGTAAAAAGGCATACAACAAGAGAGAAGCACCCCTATTGTATGCCTTTTAGTAACCTAAATGAGTAATCAGCATAATAAAATGAGGCTTTAAATGAAAGGTTAAGATATTTTGCAGGATTTTAAAACTATTATGGGAATACAACTTAATGTATTCCCATAATAGTTTTAAAATTTTAGATATGCTTGTGATGACTTATTAACAATTTGAAACAACATAATAGTGCCTTTCAGGGGGAATTAGATATGTCAGTGAAAGCAGGCGTGCGATTATTGATGCGCAAGCTTTGGGCAGGACTTAGCCTGCGTAAAAAGCTGAGTATAGCCTGCGTGTTGATGACGGTACTGCCGACAATCCTTACAGCTGCCATAACCTGGCAGCCCTATGAGCGGGCAATGAGGCAGGCCGTCTTTGAAAGAAATCAGAACCTGGCCGAACAGATCGCGAACGATATTGACCGGATGTTTATAGAAAAAATCAAGATTTTAAAAATCATCGCTAACAATGAAGAAATTAAATCCATGGATGCAGACCGGCAATCGGTTGTACTTAAAGATATTGTCGCTCAGAACCCGGAGATGCAATTAGCCGTTGTTTCGGACGCCGCTGGCCAGCAAATTGCCCGTTGGGATGGCAAACCGGCGGATAAAAGCATTAATTATATTGATCGCAAATATTATCAGACAGTAGTAGAAACAGGTGCTACTGCGATTTCTGACGTTCTCATGGCTAAAAGTACCGGAAAACTGGGCATTGTAACCGCCGCACCAATTAAAAATGATGATCAGACTTTGCTCGGACTGTTGATTGTGAACATTGAACTGCAGAAATTAATTAACCGTATTGCCGAGACTAAAATTGGCAATACGGGATTTGCTTATGTCGTTAATCACGAAGGGAAAATTATTATTGATCCGCAGCGTGGGTTGATCGAGAATGCAACAGATGGGGACTATCTGGAACCCGCAAAGGCCGCTATCAGCGGAAAGACGGGGTGGGTTGAATATGAGTATGGCAGTCAGAAGAGACTGGCTGGCTATAGCTATGCACCAAGCGCTAAATGGGGCGTCATTGCCCAGCAGCCATTAGATGAAGCGATGGTTAATGTGCACACTACAAAAAAAACTGGCATCCTTATTTTGATTTTTGCCGCTGTAGTAGCGGCGCTAATTGGACTTGCTATAGCTGGTGCGCTAACTAAGCCGATAGCTGAAATATCAGAGGCGACCAATCGTCTGGCGGCAGGAGATCTGACGATCAGCCTGGAGGTTGCGAATCAAGATGAGCTTGGGCAGCTTGCAGCCACTTTTAATAATATGACGACTCAATTAGCAAAGAGGGATGAGGCACTCCGCGAGAGTGAGGAAAAATTTCGTTCGCTTGTTGATAATATAAATATTGGTATCTATCGAAGCACGAAGGCTGAGGACGGCTTTGTACAAGTCAACCCGGCAATGGCTAAAATTTTTGGTTATGATTTCGCAGAAGAACTTATGCATATTCCCATGAATTGCCTGTACCAAAATCCTGCAGACGGGATTGCTATGTTTGAGGCAACAAGGCAAAGCGGTTTTATAAAGAATAAAGAAGTAACTATGCGTAAAAAAGATGGGATGACGATATGGTGCTCGATTACTACTAATGTTAAGTATGACGAAGCAGGAAACGTCAAGTGGATGGATGGTGTTCTTGAAGATATTACCGAACGAAAGCGTGCTGAAGAAGCGTTGCGCCAGGCGCACGATAATCTTGAATCTCAAGTAAAACAAAGAACACAAGAATTGATGATACTGAATGAGGAATTGCATCGAATTTCCTTATCAGATGGATTAACAGGCATTGCCAATCGTCGCTATTTTGATGAGTTTATGGAACGGGAGTGGCAACGGGCGATACGGAAGAAAGTATCATTTGCCTTAATCATGTTAGACATTGACTTTTTTAAGGAATATAACGATACTTATGGCCACTTGGCTGGAGATGAATGCCTGAAACAAATTGCAAATGTGCTTAGAAACACAACAAAACGGGGTGTGGATCTTTTTGCTCGCTACGGTGGGGAGGAATTTGCCGTTGTACTGCCAGATACCGATAGGCGTGGCGCTGTTATTGTGGGAGAAGCAGTGCGTGCTGGTGTCGAAAAACTTGCGATCAAACACAAGGAATCACCCGTTGACCGGATCGTTACCGTCAGTTTAGGTATAGCTGTTGTTGTGCCAGCACTGGATGCCCTACCCTTGACAATAATTGCTGCGGCTGACCAAGCTCTTTACCAAGCAAAGCAGGAAGGACGTAATAGGATTAAGGTGGCTGAACCTTCGGGCAAAATCTGAGAACCGGAAAGACGAAATAGAGTGACGGTTAACACGAAAAGCTTGTACGTAATATGACAGAAGCCTTACGGGCAGGGAGCTGGCCCAACTACCTCATTTCGGGACTGCAGTATTTGGAGGATTATGACGATTTCTGCCGAAAAAGAATGAACATGTTTAGATGGTACAATGAAATACTGATTTGACCGTAAGGGTGGTATTTATGCAAACAAAAGATCTGATCCACCGCTATCTTAGAACCTGGGTTTTGCCAGACCTTGCTATTATATTGTTTTGTATCGTTCTTTTGGCCATTGTTTGGGGCGCAACATTTTGGCAGATTGAAAGAGATAGACAGTCTACGATCACTGCAGTCATGAACGATGGTGATAAATTCAGTCGCGCCTTTGAAGAACATGTGCGCCGGGTATTAAAGACCAACGAACAGTATCTATCACTATTAAAAGCGGAATATGAAGCGTCGCAATCAGTGACTCCTTCTTTGCAGCGGTTCTTGTCTCTGCTGGCCCAAGATCCGTTGGTGATCCAATTGGCTCTGGTTGATGCGCAGGGGAAGCCGGTGACAAGTTTTATCTCGTACCCGGCCAGTATGGGTTTTACGGACATGCCCTTCTTTCGGGAACATGTGGGTGCAGTCGACAATCGCCTTTTCATTGGTGCTCCATTCATGGGACGAGTTTCAGGACTGTCATCCATTCCATTATCGTACCGCCTGAATAATCCCGATGGCAGCTTTGCTGGAATCGTCTATCTCTCCATCAAACCCGATTATTTCACCAAATTTTATCGGGATATGAATTTTAACGAGGATTATGTTGTACGGGTCATTGGTTTGGACGGCGTTATCCGGGCAAGTAACGCTACGGCGGACATAGGTCTTGATGTATCCGAACGTGCAATTTTTAAAGAACTGGCAAAAAGTCCTACCGGCTTTTTTCGTTCGCCTGGGATGTATTCTGGTATGCCACGCTGGATGAATTATCGAGCAATGACGGATTATCCCCTTGTCGTTCAGGTTGGGGTGTCGGAAGCGGTTCTGCTTTCTTGGCATCAGCGCTGGATCAGCTACCTGGGTGCGGCGGGAACAGTCAGTCTTTTCATCATATATTACACAAGTATATTAATGGCGCGTTCGCGCCGCCAACGCCAAGCTGAGAATCAACTTCAAAGGAACTTACGAACCTTAGAAGAGAAGGACCAAACCTTGTGGGCATTATTTAATAATATGCATGACGCCTTTGCACTGCATGAGATGATTTATGATGATAGGGGCAAGCCGCTAGATTATCGCTTTTTGGCAGTTAACCCGGCCTTTGAACGTTTGGTTGGCTTTAGTGACAGCCAGTTGGTGGGGCATACCGTTCTTGAAGTGATGCCAAATACCGAGACATATTGGATTGATGCCTATGCTGAAGTGGCCTTGACCGGGCAACCGCAGTCCTTTATAAACTATTCCCGTGAACTGGATCGGCACTATTCTGTGCGGGGCTACCGTCCTCAACAGGGCCAATTTGCCACTCTGATATTGGATATTACAGAACAAAAATGCCATGAGGAATTGGTTAAACATCATGCATATCATGATGGTCTGACAGGCTTGCCAAACAGATCTCATTACTATGATAAGATGAAGACGGCATTGGAATATGCTGCATGCAATAAGGAGAAGCTTGCAGTGATGTTTCTTGATTTGGATGATTTTAAACGCATCAATGATTCTGTGGGGCATGCTGCGGGGGATGAATTCCTCAAAACTGTCGCAAGTCGTCTGAAGGGTTGTTTGTTTGAGAAAGATACCATTGCACGAATGGGTGGAGATGAATTCACGGTGATTATTCCCGGTGTCGATAATTTTGGCGCGATATCCGTTATTGCAGAACAAATTATAAATACGATCAAAGAAACATGGTGTTATGATGGGAACGATTTTCATATTGGAACCAGCATCGGCATCGCAATTTATCCCGAAGACGGTGAAGATGCGGATACTCTGCTAAAGTGTGCCGATATGGCGATGTATATGGCTAAGAATATCGGCAATAGTTCATTTCATTTTTACACAGTAGATATGCAGGCGACAACATTAGAACGGGTCTCATTAGAGAACGCTCTGCATCAAGCATTGGAACGTAATGAATTTGTGCTGCATTACCAACCCCAGGTGGACCAAACTGGACAACTGATCGGAGTGGAAGCGCTGCTTAGGTGGCAACACCCTGAACGGGGGTTGCTGTATCCGGGAGAATTTCTTGATCTTGCCGAGAAAACCGGTCTGATGATTCCTATCGGCGAGTGGGTGCTGCGCACAGCTTGTACCCAAAGCGTTGCATGGCAAGAGGCTGGTTACCCGCCGATAATTACAGCTGTCAACATTTCGGCAACGCAGTTCCAACACCGAAATTTTCTGCAGGCTGTTAGCTCAACACTGGCCTATACTCGTTTATCACCAGCACTCTTAGAACTGGAAATAACGGAAACGATTGCCATGACCAATGTCAAATTGACAAAATTAATCACGAATTCTTTACAGTCGATGGGGATACGACAGGCTCTGGATGATTTTGGGACTGGATATTCCTCACTTAAATATCTAACGACATTTAATATTGATACACTAAAAATAGACAAATCCTTTATTCAGGATATTACGTGTGGCTCAAATAATGAGGCAATCGTCAAAGCGATAATTGCGCTGTCCAAAAATCTGCAATTTGAGGTCATTGCGGAAGGTGTAGAGACAAAGCGGCAATGTGATTACCTAAAACAACTGCAGTGTCAAAAAATGCAGGGCTATTATTTTAGTCGTCCTGTTCCGGCACAAGTAATTGAGGAGTTTTTTAAGAACGGCCACGACTTTGCCTCTGAAAAGGAGTATGAAGATGACAGAAAAGGCAGTATCTCGTATTAAAACCTGTATAGTACCTGCTAACGTAGTAAACACTGCTGAAATTTTGATGAACAAAAATGTGCTTGGTGTAATTGAATTTAGTAATAACACAAAAAATTATGGCGATGCATTTTCCAAGAGCAATATGCCGTATTTACAGATCAGTATTAAACCGTTCTTACACGAGTCGTACTTTGAAGTATGGTATTCAAGCCGGGATGTTGTATACGGAAAATTCAAAGATTTACAGTATGCAACCGATGGATATCACTTTTTCGGCGCTATAAGCATGGAGGAGACAGTCGGACCCCTAGATCACATTGGAAAAACAATGTATAACCATATTTTTGAAAGCATGAGGGAATTTGAATATCCTCATATTTTTAGATTGTGGAATTATCTGCCTTATATAAATGATTTCTCACAAGGCACTGAACGATACAAACTGTTTTGTCATGGTAGAGCCAGTTCTTTTCAAAATAATTCAACCGAATTGATCTATCCATCCGCTACTGGAGTGGGAACATGGGGAAACTGTGTCAACATATACTTTATTTCTACAATTAATAATATTCATAAAAACATTGAAAATCCTAAGCAAACACCTGCATATCGGTATCCCTCGGTAAATGGTCTTAAAGCGCCCAGTTTTTCGAGAGGCACATATTCCGAATACAGCCAGGATGCAAACAGTTTCTATATTTCCGGAACAGCAAGTATATTGGGACATCAAACTGCTTTTGAAGGGGATATCAAAAAACAATGTGAAACCACCATAGCGAATATAGATAGTTTAATTTCGAAAGTAAACCTATTAAGTTATGGTATAAACCAAGAGTATAATTTAAAGGATTTGGATTGTATTAAAGTATATATAAAAAATAATGCGGATTTCGAAGTCGTGAAAAGTATCTGTGAAGACGCTTTTTCATTAAGCAAATCCATTGTCTACTTAAACACCGATATTTGCAGAAAAAATCTCTTAGTAGAAATTGAAGGCTTAATTCAAAGATAACTGAAAGGATGGTATATGTGCAAAAGCCTATTTACACATCAAAACGCTTAGTTATACCCCAACAGCTGCCTGCGGATTTTTCGGAAATCTATTTTATAATAGACTTTTCAAGTCCTGACAATGTAACGGAGATTATTATCGATAATCAAGGAATACAAAATGAAGTGTTGAAACTACTGGAAAAAGGGATTTTGCGTGAGCAACTACCCTATGGTTACAGCGAATACAACGAAATGATGCACCATCTCATACATCCACATAGTGTAATTGGGGACGGGGAGAATAACATTTATATTTTTTATAAACAGATACCGTATTACCGCAAGATTAATTTAGACACAAAGGGCACTGAACTTTTACCATTGGGGGAAGATTTTGATCCTGATGCTATATATCCATCCACATCCCAAATGGATATAAAAGGTAATTTTTACGTATCAGTAAACTCATTTGCCAGTCGTTTACAGAAATATACCTCTAAGCATGATAACATGGAGTTTAAAGTAGGTCATTTTAATACAAAAACAAAAAAACTGTCCATCATTAGTGATACATGTGCAGGTCTTATTGATAATGTTCATCAGGTGGGCTATTCCAGCAAAGATTTTTTGGTGCTGATAGATATGAATTTAGCAGTCGATTATCCACTCAGTCCTAATGTGGATGTAATGTCACAATCTTTTAGAGAAAATTACCCTAAAGCAGACTTCCCTGTAGGTAATTTTTATGTGTATGACTTAATAACCCGATCTTTTTATAGTAGTACTCCACCATTACCGACAATTGCCCATGCTGAATTTGATTTAGCCGACCCCTCCATATTTTATATATCATGCCATAATATGTCTAAGATTAAAACAAAAATGGTTTTACATGGTCCTGCTGCAATAGTAAAATACCAGTACGAAAATGGTAAGATCAAAGAATTAGGCACATACAGCAGCGACGATTTTTATAGAATTACCACACATAAACTCTTTGCGCGTAACGGAAAAAATTATTTAGCTGTTAATGGGTATCCAAACTATCTGTTTATCCTCGAAACAGATAGTTTGAAATTAGTCAGTAAAATAAAATTGTTCGACAGTGATGAGCGGGTTCATTTTGATAACGGCGTGTATTTTTCTACAGATAGTAATTTTATTCCCTTATATCTTGACGTTTCCGAAGACGGACGATTTGTCTTTATGCCAAGTGCTCAGTTTGTGTATGTGGTAGATCTTGATTCAAACACTGTAGTGGAGACGGTTCAGTTTACCCAGAAGACTTGTATCCCGACTGCACATGTCCTGCTTGTTTAATAATAGCCATAGGGGGCAATCGTAATGGACGCAGGGAATAAGGGCTTTAGATGTTTTCTTATAGGGGAAGGATCGCTAATAATCCAGTGTTGCGAAATTATTAGAAATAAAAAACACAAAATTCTCGGGATTATTTCCTCGGATATAGAAGTTATAAATTGGTGTAATGATAATAACCTCACTCATGTTGGGCAGGAGGACGACTTTTATACTAAATTGCATGCTGAGGACTTCGACTTGTTATTTAGCATCAACAACCCGATCGTGCTGAAAAAAAGCATCTTGAGCCTGCCTCGAAAATACACTATAAATTATCATGATGCTCTGCTGCCTAAATACGCGGGAGTCAATGCCACATCTTGGGCCATTATTAATCGTGAGAATACCCACGGTGTTACCTGGCATATTGTCGACGAAACCATTGATGCTGGAGATATCCTTAAACAGGTTACCGTTCAATTAAATCATAACGATACTGCTGAATTGTTAAATATGAGATGCTTTGAAGCGGCTCTCAATTCTTTTGCGGACTTGTTGGATGAGTTAGACCAGGGAACAGAAAATCCCATTACACAGAAACACGAAAACAGATCATATTATCCTAAATACAAGCGACCCTATGCCGGGTTATTGATTAATTTTAATCAAAAAGCCCTGGATATTATCGCTTTTGTCAATGCGCTCGAGTTTGGGAAAATAAATAATCCTCTAGGTACACCCAAAATAAGTATTGCTAATCATTTCTTCATTGTGGGGAAAATTGTGATAGCTGCTTGTCATGCTGAGACAAAATATCACACGAAGACGATGCCGGGGACCATTACGGTAATCAACGAGAATGGCTTTCAAATAGCTACTGCGGATTTTGATGTATGCATCACTCGGTTGTTTTATTTAAATGGAACGAAGGTTAATCTGACTGATTTAATCGAGAAATATGAGCTTAGCTTGGGGTATAGATTTGAATACACACCTGCTTTTTGTACCCAAATTGATCAAACCTACTGTGAGATTGCAAAACACGAAAATTTTTGGGTAAATAGGCTCATGAATTTCAGATCTGTAGGATTACCATATCAGCTTAATTTTCATAGAGAGCATGCGGTCAAATTTGCTACCTTTTTGAGTGAGATCCAGTTCCCCGGTTCAGGATATGATTTATTTGAGCGCAAGTACACTTATTTAGTGACTGCTTTTGCTGTTTACCTCTCCCGTGTAACCATGGAAACTTCCTTTGATATAGGTATTGAAAATGTTATCACCAATCCAGCGGCAGTATCAAAAAGCTTATTTTCCAGCATCTTGCCGCTGGGTGTGAACATTGATTACGCTCTGAGTTTCCTTGAGGTTTATGAAATAATCAGTAAAGAAATACAGTTGATGGCGCAGAAACTTACTTTTTGTCATGATATTACGTTCAGATATCCTGCACTGCAGAGCAATGCTCTCTTTCATTCTAATGATTTTTACCCCATAAAGGTGAAAATAACAAAGCATATAAGCCATTCAGAAATAGAGGCCGCCGGTCACATAACTTTCATGGTCACAGAAGATGGTACAAAATACGCCTGGGCCTATAATCAATATGTAATAGATCATAAAACCATAGAGCACATCGATGCCAACTTTAAGATCCTATTGAGCGGCATTACGCATAATCCACAGGAAAAAATCAGCCGGTTGCCGCTGCTTACGGAAGCTGACAGACTACTGTTAACTGAATGGAGGGGTAAACCTTCCAACTATCCGAAAGATATATGCATCCATGAACTCATTGAAGGCCATGCGGCGAAAGCTCCGGCAGACACCGCTCTCGTATTCGAGGGTGAAAAACTTACTTACGGGGAACTCAACAAAAGGGCCAATATGGTGGGAAACTACCTTAAAAACATGGGCGTAACCTGTAACTCGCTTGTGGGCATTTATCTGGACAGGTCTTTTGAAATGATTATTGCAATTCTGGGAATTTTAAAAGCAGGTGGTGCTTATGTGCCGATTGATCCGGAATCTCCGGAAGAAAGAGTCAAATTCATTATTGAAGATACGTCGATGTGTATTTGCCTTACCTTTGACCGCTATAAAAATAAACTTTCCGGGTTCAACACTCAAAATATTGCCCTTGATAATCAGTGGGGCATCATTGCAAAGCAAAGTTCGGAAAATGTAGTTTCCAAAGTCACCGCAGCAAACTTGGCGTATGTGATGTATACATCAGGATCAACCGGGAAACCCAAGGGAGTCATAATTATTCACGAAAGTGTTTTGGCGCTGCTAGACGGCTGCGAAGTGCTAGTTCCAAGTGCAGGAAAAGTAGTAGGGACAACAATCAGTACCTACAGTTTTGACACATCGGTATGGGAGATTTTCTCCATGCTTTGTTATGGCAGAGAACTGCACATTATTACGCAGGAACTTTATACAAGCGCGGGTGCTTTTGCCGAATATCTGGTTAAAAATAGAATTACAACTACCTATGTTAACCCGATCTTAATTATGGATACCGTTCATCAGCTCCAGAAACTAAATACCAAGAATTATCTTAATTATTTTAAGACCGGTTTGGAGGCAAAAAAGCAAAAGGTACTGCAGGCAGCCAGAGAGCTATCCGTTGACATGTTGATCGCCAACCTGTACGGTCCCACCGAAACCACCGTGTGTGGGACTTTCTATGAATTTAGACAGGCAGAAAACCCTGAGAGCGATACTCCCATTGGGAAACCGATGCCAAACTATGAAGCATATATTGTAGACAGAAATCTAGAGTTGCTGCCGCCTGGGCTCCCGGGAGAACTGTTGATCGGTGGAGTCTGCGTAGCACCTGGATATTTAAACAGACCTTCTTTAACCAATGAAAAGTTTATTCTCAATCCAATAAAGAAAGATGATAAGTACAGGTTATACCGAACCGGGGATATGGTTCGTTTTTTAGAAGACGGCAATATCGAATTTATTGGCAGGATGGATAATCAGTTCAAAATTCATGGGTACCGGATAGAACCAGGGGAAATTGAATCCACACTATCTAATCATGCTGATGTCGTAAGGGCAATTGTTAGCACCGTCCAATATAACGCTTCTGATAAAAGAATAATTGCTTATATCGTGCCCCGAGAGAAAAAACAAAACCTGGTTAAAGAACTTAAAGAGTTCCTGACTAAAAATCTACCCCACTATATGATGCCGTCTTATTTCATTGTAATGGATGAAATACCGCTCCAGCTTAATGGTAAAGTGAATTACAAAGCGCTTCCTAAGCCAAATGCCATCCGCGATATTCAACGGCAATATATAGCCCCAAGAAATGATATTGAAATGAATCTTACGAAGATATGGTCTGAAATCTTCAAATTGGAAGAGATCGGTGTTCGAGATAATTTTTTTGATCTGGGGGGCTATTCGCTTTTGGCAGTTCGCTTATTTAATGCGATTGAAAAAATAATGGGGGTTCGTATACCCCTGTCCCATATTTTTGAAGCACCGACTATTGAACAGCAAGCGATCAGGATTATGGATAAAGGCCACTCAGAAACCTCATTGGTAACTCTTCGTTCGAGTGGTACAAAACCACCCCTTTTTTGTATTCATGCTATTGATGGTGAAGTTTTGCCATATGGTAATTTAGCGCCCCATTTAGATGAGGACCAACCGGTTTACGGGTTAAGATTAGATACCCAGGATGTGCAAAGCGGAACAGGCAGTATCGCAAAACTAGCTTCAAAATATATGGTAGATATCAGGCGTGTACAAGTAAATGGTCCCTACTACTTACTGGGATATTCTTTTGGCGGAGTGCTGGCTTTCGAGATCGCGCAACAAATGTATGCTGTGGGACAGGAAGTTGCATTTTTGGGGTTCTTTGACACTATCAATCCTCAGTATCGGCCACTACGCCAGCCAAAGCTGCCCCGCTACCAACGATTACTAAGAAGTATCAATAAGTTCAGAGCGGTATCGGGAGTACAACGGATCGCCTATCTAATGGCGAAATTGGGTAAATGGTTACATAAGTCCTCCGAAAAAAAACGTGTTTGGGATACTTTGACTAGATGGAAAGATTTATATGTACCAGAAATTTACCCAGGCGAGCTAACCCTCTTTCGGGCAGTTGATGAACAGGGACAATACTTGGAGCGGCTGGATGAGAAACTTGGCTGGGAAGGACTTCCCCAAGGCGGGTTTGTTATATGTGAAGTACCAGGAGATCATACGACTATTGTTTCCCAAGGAAACATTAGAAATTTAGGTAAACGGCTAATGGCTTGTTTGAGGGCAGCCCAAGCGCGATCTGGAGGCTTTGATGGTTGAAATATTCGCAGTAGATTTATCCCGGACGATGGATCCTACGCCATTAGAAATGTTGGTAGATTTTCTGTCTATGGAAAAACGAAAAGAAGTAAATCGGTTTATCAGATTTGAGGATGCACTTAGATCGGCAACTGCCGAGGTGTTGGTTAAATATCTAGTTATGGAAAAAGTGGGCGCATTAAACGTTGTTTTTGACAAGACTGATTTTGGCAAGCCTTTTCTAAGGGACTGGCCAGACTTGCATTTTAACATATCACATTCTGGTAAATGGGTAGTTTGTGCCATGGATGATACTCCTATCGGGATCGATATAGAACAGATCTTGCCTATCGATTTAAGTATCGCGGCAGCTTTTTTCTCGGATGAGGAGTATCATCAAATATTAAATAGAGACGGTGATGAAAGACTATTTTGTTTTTATGATCTATGGACATTAAAAGAAAGCTACCTTAAAGCAGTTGGAAAAGGACTATTTTTTCCCCTTAACTCCTTTTCGATTATGCTCCACGGCCCAGAAATAAAAATGAAATCCTCGTTAGGAATACAGAACAAACATTTTAAACAATTCAATATCGACCAGGAATACAAGATGTCGGTTTGTGCAAGCAACATTTTATTTCCGAGAAGTGTTACGAGCCTGAGTATTGATGAATTATGTAGGAGTTTACGGTATAAAGTAGAGTGTTTGTCTAAATTCAATATAAAAGAAAGCGGTAGAGAATAAGATGAATATGTTCTGCCTGAATTGAAGGAATTTGGAAGTATATACAGAATTCTTTAGAAATAGTCAATTTTAAAACTTCTTCGAGCCTTTAGGTCTAAAACTTACGTCATGATCTGCAGGCCTGTAGGGTATATCGGGAAACCGGTACACCTCCCGTTGTGCAAAGAAGAAGCGTCCGGTAGTTCGACGTGCACATATTTGTGTAATGTCGGGCTATTATTATGTGTATGATTATGCTACATTTAAATGTACGCTAAAAATGAGGAATAGGTACAAGGGATTATAGGAAATGGTGTAGCTTTGGGACACAGCAAAGACAAAAAAAGACATTTTTAGACAAAGAACCATTTTTTATAAAGGTTTTTCAACAATCACCGCGAAGTATCTTGTAGAAATAAACAGAATTATGCACTTGGTTCAAACAATTTTCAGCAAGGGTAGAGTCGGCTCTAAAATGGTTTTTAGATGCTAACTTTTTTGGTTATAGTGAAACTATTAACATTTAGGGGGATGAAACTATGAATATGGGATCTCTAAATAAGGTAAGCTACAAAATTACCGCCTTTTTCTCACTAATTATTATAGTGGGAATGGTCTGCATTGGGTATTTTGCCATTGCTACAATGACAGAAAAAGTTATAGGAACCGCTCAGGAAAAACTAAAAAGCAATCTGCACTTAAGTAAATCCTTAATAGATTCTGCTGTACCCGGAGAATGGTCTATCCGTGATAATAAGTTATATAAAGGTAATACACTGATTAACGAAAACCCGGTAGTGCTTGAACTAGTTGATTCAATTAATGTAGTATCAGGTGATAACGTAACGATTTTTCAGGGCGATATGCGCGTAGCTACAAGTGTTAGAAAGGCAGACGGAACCAGAGCGGTTGGTACCAAGATGTCTGAAGTCGTCGCTCAAACAACGCTTATCGAGAAGAATAGTTATTTCGGCAAGGCTGATGTGGCTGGGGTCTGGAATCAAGCCGCTTATGATCCGCTCAAAAATGCACAAGGGGAAATTGTCGGAGCTTTCTTTGTGGGTGTTCCTAATACTCCTTATGAAAAGGTAGCAGAGGAATTTAGAAACAAATTGATACTGTTGGGTATTATTGGGATTTCGTTCTCAATCATAGTATGTTACATACTTGCCAAGCGTATTTCCGCTCCAATTGAAAGTCTTGCGCGCTCGACGAGTATTGTGGCTGCAGGAGATCTCAGTCAGCACGAGCTTAATATCACGAGTAATGATGAAGTAGGACAACTTGTTACAAGTTTTCAGACCATGATTGCCAAACTTCGTGCCATGGTTATCCATGTCCAGGAAAGCGCCGAACATGTGACAGCGTCAAGTGAAGAACTAACTGCCAGCGCTGAACAGGCGACTCTTGCAATTAACCAGGTGGCTAGCTCAATTGGCGAAGTGGCGCACGGAACAGAACGGCAGGTAGGCGCTGTGGACGAAGCTTACTCATTAATAGAACAGGTGTCGGCAGGTATTCAGCAGGTTGCGGCAAATGCAAATGTTGTAGCGGAGACATCTGTTAAGACTGCTACCGTAGCCCAAGATGGCGGCAAGTCGGTGGAAATGGCAATCAGCCAGATGGACAACATCGAAAAAACTGTGAGCCGTTCTGCACAGGTGGTCGCTAGGCTGGGTGAGCGGTCGGGGGAAATCGGGCAGATTGTTGATACAATCTCGGGCA
>Ga0074193_1002276_pt1 | contig 18035 bp, 22 predicted proteins | sample EPASupsiteHSE605_FD_64523 | JGI IMG/M metagenome (GOLD analysis project Ga0074193, IMG submission 64523) | Bioremediated contaminated groundwater from EPA Superfund site, New Mexico - Sample HSE6-05 | ecosystem: Environmental > Aquatic > Deep subsurface > Groundwater > Contaminated ... | reverse complement strand
TAACAAAGCTCAATGACAATAACACCCTTGATTTTCTGAAAATTGTAAAAGAATCACATAAAGATAATCAGGATTGGTGGCTAGATTTGACAAATGAACAAAAAAAAGGTATTGAAAGGGGTCTAAATGATATTAGTTTAGGAAAAGTAACACCACATTCTGAGATAGCGAACAAGTATGGCTTATGATTATAAATTATTCTGGTCAGATTAAGCAATCAATAATCTTTTAACATCGTTTATTTATTCAACAACCGTCGAGACATTCAAAAAATTAAAAGCACAACCGCATAACATCGTTTATAATTAATTGCGGTTTACGTGTATATTCCGGAGCATCATGACCTGTATTGTACATATTTGCAAACCTCTACATAATTTGTAGTGATATGCAGATATAAACTTTTATTCATTTTGCCCTCAATTTTATATGTAACCAAATATAAAAACAAACATATATACTAAATTATACTTAATTACATATAATTTTATATATTTGCAAATAATTATATTTAAAAGCATATAATGAAACAATTGGCAGAGTTTGTTAAAGAACGTAGAAAAGAGGTGAATCTTACTCAGGAAGAGTTCGCTGAACGTGCTGGCGTCGCATTGACTGTGGTTCGTAAAATTGAACAGGGTAAAACGAATATGAATATGGATAAGGTGAACTTGATCCTGAACATGTTCGGACATGTATTGGCTCCTGTGAACAGTAAAGAGTTGAGTGAATGAGACAGGGAAAAGTATATTATAAAAATTATCTGGCCGGTATTATAACTGAGACAGATGAAGGCGAATATGTTTTTCAGTACGATGAGCAATATGTGAAAGATCATCCCAAAGATTTCATCACATTCACAATGCCCGTAACCAATAATCCATATACGGAAAACCGACTCTTCCCATTCTTTGAAGGTTTGATACCGGAGGGATGGTTATTAAATATCGCTTCAAAAAACTGGAAAATCAACAAGAATGATCGAATGGGATTATTGCTGGCATGTTGTCAAAATTGTATAGGCGCCGTAAGTGTTCAACCAATATTAGAAACCGATGGAGAATAGATGCTTGTATTGTTACGAATCTGTAGAGGCGGGTCATGATTTTCATGAGAAATGTTCTTTAGAATTCTTTGGCACCCCGGTACCTCCTGTAATTGAATATTCGTTGGATCAAATGGATGAACTTGTGAAGCACATGGTGGAACGGAGTATTGCGATACCAGGTGTACAGGCGAAACTGTCGATGTCATTAGTGAAAAATGCAAAGGGGAAATCGGATTCGCGACTTACAGTTGTTGGTGCATTAGGAGGGCAGTACATTTTTAAACCACCTTCTGAGAGCTTTCCCGAAATGCCTCAAAACGAACATCTGACCATGCGAATGGCTGAAGCTTTCGGAATTCGGGTGTTGCCATCTTCTTTAATCAGACTGGCATCGGGAGAACTATCATATATAACCCAACGCGTCGACAGGAAAGAAACGGGTGAGAAGATTCATATGATTGATATGTTTCAGATAACTGAGGCATTTGATAAGTATAAAAGCTCTATGGAGAAGGTTGGAAAGGCGATAAATGATTATTCCGACAACACATTACTCGATAAGATCTTTTATTTTGAATTGGCGTTATTTTCCTTTCTTACAGGCAATAACGATATGCATTTGAAGAACTTTTCAATGATAGAAAGCAATTCCGGTTGGGTATTATCTCCCGTATATGATTTGCTGAACATCACAATTCTGAATCCTGATGATGAGGAAGAGCTTGCACTTACTTTGTGTGGTAAGAAAAAGAAGTTGAAAAGGGAGCATTTTGTACAGTTAGGAGAGAGATTAGGCTTAACTGACAAGCAGATAAACGGAGTCTTTAAGCGGATTGAAAGGGATACCCCTAAAGCGATAGCATGGATCGATCGGTCATTTCTATCTGCCGATATGATGAATGCATACAAAGAAGTTCTCGATAAAAGATATCAGCAATTAGAGATCAAGAAATAATATTTTTATTTATATTTGAATGCCAAAAGATTACGAGAGGGGATTCGGTTGGTTTGAATTGATTTGATTACAGCGGGAGCACCGCCGAAATCGTGGCCAGCTTTAGATTCCAAACCACATTTAGCAGAAATTTTATTAATAGAATTATATACAAAAGCACCATAAAGCTTCAGGTTAGAGGGCTTGATGTATATTTTAGACACATATAAGAAAGTTAGTGGCAACTTTAAATAACAGAAACCTCTTAAATAAATAGAAATATGACAACAAAAAACAAAGCCTTGATTGTGACAGCTTTAATAGCTATCACTATTATCACAAGTTGTTCAAAAGAACCATCAGAGAGTCTTGACGGAAGTTCTTTAGACTTAGAAAGTTTAAGCAAGACATTTTCCTATGAAACTCTCAATCCTGACAACAAGTCCATTGTTTTGGACAGTGTAGTAATGAACCCTTTAGTTGTGGCCAATCAAATTCCACAAGACAGACCCGATTTAGAAAAAATGAGAATGGTTGTGAAAATGTACAATGGTAATTCCAATGCTGGCATTTCAGTACCTGGATTTGGAGGAGTGAAATTAGGAAAGGAGGAATCAAGTATTAGTGCTTACTTTATTGAAACAAAGGTTGTAAATAATTCAAATGACAGTATTGTTTATGGTTGTGGTTATTCAATTCATTACTTATTTAAAAAAGTTGAAAAAGGCATAAGTGTCGACAATATACCGAGCGTTGCTGCATCAGCACAACTGAATAGTAAGAAGACACAAGTGTTCTATAGTTTGCAGACTTATGGAATTTCAGGAATCGATCTCGTGAAATATTTTAAACCAACAATAAATAAAAATTTTAACGTTGAGGGTTTTGGAATCGTGCAATCTTCAATTGATGGTATCCATAATATTTTAGGTGACACAACACTTTCAAAAGCAGTAAAATTCAAACCTGAGATTTTGAAATTTGTTCGACCTTACGAGTTGGAACAATTGTAAAAAAAGCAGCCACTAATAAATAGGACTTTATGTGGCACGTAGTGCCTAGCCTGAAGTCCATGTTGAACTACATCACAGGCAGTTGGCTATGGACTTATCAACGGATTTCAGTTTTTCAGTTTTATATTTCATAAGCCAAAACAGGTAGCCACCTCGTCAAAGGCATAACCTAGACAAGTTGTTTTGCAGGATTCCTATCCCTAAAGATTTTTCTTTCTCGGAAGAGCTAGTGTTTCCCGATTTTTACCCGATCTGGGCAAAAGGAACTTTACCCACAAAAAATGCAGATTCCAAAAGAGTCTCCTGAAGCCGTTTCAACCTCTGTTGTGCAGTTTCTGAAGCCCTGACATTGACGGTCTGGGGTTTCCCTGACTCTTCTTTAAAGCCCGTGCCCGACTGCTGTATATACCCTAACGTCTTATCTTGACGAACCTTTGAGGAAGGTGGTTGAGACCTATGCTGAATCCTGTCTTATATCTTAAAACGGGATAAAAAAATATACTTTTCTAGTTCTTTGACCTGTTTAAACAAACTTATGTGGTCCTGCAAAACCTCAATGGGCATGCCATGCCCTAAACGAAGCGTATTCCATGGAAAATAAAACAATTAAAGGCCGGTTTGCATGAAAAACCTATGAATAAAAGAAAATCTTACATTCATAGAATAAACATACCTGAAAGAATACCCATAGAAAGGCGGCATAGTCCAACAATGTTTTATACATCATTACATTATCTCCTTAAAAATAATTGATTATCAAGTGTTGATTGTTTCACTTTTACTATATTTGTAGGGTAACGATTTATAAAACACTTTTACGTTAGGCAAAATATATAGAAACAAAACTTCCATCGATATGGCAAAAATAAATGTAAAAGACACAGAAGTCTCAATACTAAAAATAAACGATTCTGATTATATATCGATTACGGATATTGCAAAGTACAAAACGGATGATACGAGTGCCGTCATTGCAAACTGGATGCGTAATAGGAATACAATTGAGTTCTTAGGTATATGGGAAACTTTGTATAATCCCGATTTTAAACCCCTCGAATTCGAGGGGTTTAGAAAGGAGGCAGGTTTAAACGCATTTACATTGTCGCCACTCAAATGGGTTTCAGCCACAAATGCAATGGGTATTATTGTGAAATCAGGTCGATATGGTGGCACATTTGCCCATAAGGACATCGCATTCAAATTTGCCAGTTGGATATCTGTTGAGTTTGAGTTGTATATTGTTAAGGAGTTTCAACGATTAAAAGATATTGAGCAGAAAGAATTGGGTTGGTCTGCTAAAAGGGAACTGGCAAAAATAAACTATCATATTCATACCGATGCTGTTAAAAAGAATCTTATTCCGCAAGAATTAACGTCCCAACAGATATCAATAATATATGCAAATGAAGGAGATGTGTTAAATATGGCTTTATTTGGTATGACTGCAAAAGAGTGGAGGAATGAGAATCCATACCTAAAAGGAAATATTCGGGATTATGCCTCAATAAATGAATTGATATGCTTATCTAATATGGAGAGTTTGAATGCCGTATTTATTCAAGAAAACATTTCTCAGCGCGAAAGATTGAAAAGACTTAATAAAATAGCTATCCAGCAAATGATTATACTTAACAAGGTTGAAAATCGAAAACTACTTAAATGATATACTTTACCTAATGCGCTAAATCCCATTAAAACGGGATTTTAGCGCCAAACCGTTGACGGTAATGCTATGAAAAAGACGCTGAAACATATAACTATTTGTTTTATAACATTTTGGACGACAGGATTATTTGCAAGTCCGCAAATGCCAGACTATGTGATTTATGGGAAGGACACAATAGCTACTTACAACTTAATTCTTGAACAATATTTACTACGTCAAGACACAGCAAATAGAGAACAACTTTTTGGACTTGCGTTTAGAGACGGGGCATCTTTTAATTGTTGGAGAGGTTATCAAGCGATTTATAAAATTGAAAATGACAGTTTGTTTCTTGTTGACATTATAAATTGTGGAGAATTAAGAAATGGAAGGATTGATAAATATCAATCCTTTGAAAAAATCAAAACCATTTTTGAGGACAAATTTAAAAACGAAAAAGTTTTTATTGATTGGTTTGACGGCCACCTAAATTTTCCTTTGACAAATAAAGTATTAAGGTGGGACGGGGTGTTTTACACGATATTTGAACGAGAAAAAGTTGTTACTATTTCAAACGGACTTGTTGAAAAAATAGAAGATTTTGAAAACTATGTTGATGACCCAAAAAGAATTGACAGAAGAGATAAGGATAAAATATCTGACTTGCTCTTTAAGAAACTGAAAAAGGCAAAATGGAAAAACCCCGATGAATTTGATTGTTCCGAAAAATATTTGGTAACAATTGACGAAAACGGCAATGTGTCAAAGGTTCGTATGTTTTTGAGTGACGAAGAAATTGAAAGTTATTATGATAAAGACGAATATAATTTTTGCGTCAACAAAATGTTCAGCGCATTGAAACACTTAAAATTTGACATTATCAAAGACAAAGGGAAACCAATTTCTGAGGATATTTATATTGAGATTTGGGTTGAAGACAATGGAAAAATTGAAAATTGGACAAATTAAAAGCACATACTGCAAACATCGGCTATAGCAAATGCGGGCTAAAGTGCTAAAAAGAAGGTGATTACACAACATAAACTAACTGCTAAACGGACAAGTAAGTGCTTTGAAATCCCGCACTTGCCATATCCGTAGCGCTAGTGCACATGTTAAAAAACACACTTACATACCAGATATTTAGTGAATTAACTAAAAATACAGACCTATATGAAATTATTAATTACATTAACCTTAGGATTATTCTTTGGATTGAATCTTTTTGGACAAGAGAATAAAGTAAAAGAATTAGTTGCGCAAGGTACAGAATTGCATGACCAAGGGAAATATGATGAAGCTATTGCTAAATACAAGGCAGCACTAGATATTGATAAGAACTCAACTTTAGCAAATTATGAGTTATCTTATACTTGTATGGTTACCCAAAAATATGAAGATGGTGTTATATATAGTAAAAAAGTTATTGAACAAAATACAGATAATCAGCATGAAGCTTATATTGTATTAGGTAGCTGCCTTGACATGCTTGGTAAGCCTGAAAAAGCAATTAAGACCTACGAAAAAGGTTTGAAAAAATACCCCAATAGCAATTTATTGAACTATAATCTTGCATTGACTTCATATAACCAAAAAGATTATAATGTTGCTGAAAAAGCTGCGATTAATGCAATTATTGCAAAACCTTCCCATGGTAGCAGTCATGTAATTTTAGCTGCAATTATGAAAGCTAAAGGAGAGCGAGTTAAATCATTATTGTCAACATATTATTTTCTAATGTTAGAACCAAATTCCAAACGTTCCAAGATTAACTATAATAGTTTGAGAAATCAACTTGGCCAAGGAGTTGAAAAGAAAGATGAGAAAAATATTAATGTTAACGTACCTTTAAATTCTTCAAAAGATAGCGAATTTGGTGCAGCAGAAATAATGGTAAGTTTATTGGCAGCATCCCAATATACGGAGGAGAACAAGAGTAAAAGCGATATGGAATTATTTGTAGAAACCTCAAATAAATTTTTCAGCGTTTTAGGTGAATTGAAAAAGGAAAATAAGGGCTTCTGGTGGGATTTGTATGTGACTAAATTTTACGATTTAGTACAAACAAAAAATTATGAAGCATTTAGCTATTATATTTCACAATCAGGAGATTCTGTAACTGTAAATAAATGGATAGCTGATAACTCAAGCAAAATGCAAGAATTTAAAGTCTGGATGAATAAAAAATAAACACGTGCCCTAACGATACTTTAATTAAATCTGGCTATGGATATCTAGTGGACTATTTATCACAAATTAGACAAAAAGCAGAAGAACGTGATTCAAATGGATTTAAAAACTTGTTATAAGCAAAGAATTGTTTGGTGGCGCAGGACAAAACGGTGACAGCAAGTCGAGAAAAAAGCCCACCGTGCAACGCTTAATTCGTAAAATCAACGCAAAATATGCAACGATTAATTTTGTCATGCGGTGAATAATACATATATTCGCTGCAAATTATACTGCGAATGGGAGCTTTTATTCATCAACAAGCCAATTGGCCAAATTTCACATGGAATAATGATGAAATAGTTAATTTATTAAGTGAGGCTAGAAATTTACAGGGTAGACTCATGGGGAAAATGGAATCGTTAGGATTCGACCTAAGAAATGAAGCCTTGCTCGACACTTTAACTCTCGATGTGCTTAAATCGTCGGAGATAGAGGGCGAATATTTAAATCCTGAACAAGTTCGTTCCTCAATCGCCCGTAGATTGGGGATGGAAATTGCTGGTTCAGTGGAGTCGGACAGAAATGTTGACGGTGTAGTTGAAATGATGTTGGATGCAACTCAAAATTGCTTTAAATCATTAACTGCCGAAAGACTTTTCGATTGGCATGCGGCATTATTTCCAACAGGAAGAAGCGGAATGTACAAGATTACAGTTGCTGATTGGCGAAAAGATACGACCGGACCAATGCAGGTTGTATCGGGAGCTTTGGGAAAGGAAAAGGTGCATTTTCAAGCACCAGATTCCATATTGGTTGAAAAAGAGATGAATCAGTTTTTAGATTGGTTTAATAATAATTTAGAGATTGATTTAGTAATAAAAGCAGCAATATCCCACTTATGGTTTGTTACCATACATCCGTTTGAAGATGGAAATGGCCGGATAACCAGGGCGTTGACAGATATGTTATTGGCTCAATCAGATAGGAGTAATCTGCGTTTTTACAGTATGTCGGCTCAAATAAGAATAGAAAGAAAAGAGTACTATGAAATACTGGAAAAAACACAAAAAGGAGATCTTGATATCACGCAATGGATTCAATGGTTTTTAAACTGTCTGATAAATGCTTTAAAATCGACTGATTCTCTGTTAATCAAAGTTTTATTTAAAGCGAATTTTTGGACGAAACATTCTGAAGTTTTAATAAATGAACGGCAAAAGAAAATGTTGAATAAGCTATTGGATGGTTTTGACGGTAAACTCACTTCGTCAAAATGGGCAAAGATTGCTAAATGTTCAAAAGATACTGCAATAAGAGACATTAATGATTTGATAGACAGGAATATTCTGCAAAAAGCAGCGGCAGTAGGTGGAAGAAGCACCAATTATGAATTAAAGGGATGAATTAATACCAACAGGGACATACAATTTTCTGTTATGCTGCATATTAACAAAACACTAAACGAAACTTCAGTACTATTCGTTTTTTTTAATTTTGAAAAAACAATACGATATGGGACACAATGCAATAAAACTTGAACTGATAGAGTGGTTAACAAAGCTCAGTGACAATAACACCCTTGATTTTCTGAAAATTGTAAAAGAATCACATAAAGATAATCAAGATTGGTGGCTAGATTTGACAAATGAACAAAAAAAAGGTATTGAAAGGGGTCTAAAAGATATTAGTTTAGGAAAAGTAACACCACATTCTGAGATAGCGAACAAATATGGCTTATGATTATAAATTATTCTGGTCAGATGAAGCAATCAATAATCTTGAGTCAATATTAGATTATTTACAAAATCATTGGACACAACGAGAGGTGGATCACTTTAAAAAACAGCTAAGAACACTTTACTCTGCCAAAGGCATTAGCACTTGTTTGGAAATGAGACGTATGCGTATTCATCTGCTAATCTATTATTTACTAACTGCTCTGGCAAAGCTTTTAGCAGATACTTGATTTGCAGCTGAATATAAAACCATGTGGAGACAAATCTTGACGACACATGTACCTTCTAGAGCTCTTTCAATCCTCCTCAACACCAATTTTCAACAAGGTTTTAGTAAATTTCGCATTACCCGGTGTGCTTTGTATATTCCGGAGCATCTTGACCCCCATTCCGTTTTCATTGTGACCCCTTAGTTAATAACATTGCAAAAGCCACATAGTAAATATTTGCAAACCGAGTCAAATCAGATTTTATGCTTAATTTTATTCATTGAAAAACTATCCCGAAAGGGATTTGGTTCAACACTGGTTGAATCCCAAGTATTGGAATACTCCGAATACTTCAGCCCATTTCGAGTATATCCTCGAAATGGTTAATATTGGGTCAAGGGCACAAAGACAAACAGAAAGCGTAACACTTTCAAGCTATGCTTGCTATCTGATTGTACAAAATGCCGATCCGTCCAAAGAGGTGGTAGCATTAAGGCAGACAGTATTACTGTATTAAGATGATTGATAAAAACAAAGAACCGAGGAAATTAAAGTCCAGCAAGAAAAAATGATGTGCAATAAAAATGTATACAACTTTACCGTAGGAGAACTCATGAAAATACTGCAACAATACCCCGATGATATGCCGGTGGTGGTAAGCGGTTACGAGAACGGTTATGAGAATTTTTATCATCCTTTCTTGAAAAAAGTAAAACACATGCCCGAAAACTATTATCGAGATGGCGAGTTTCAGATTGACGACAATGGAACAGATGTCTTGATTTTAGAAAGGGAAGTGAGAAATGACTGACACAGTTGTGTGATTCGGCACAAGTTTGTACAAGTTTGGCGCAATCAGGTAAAAGTTTCACAAATTGAGTAATTTTTGAATATTCCGGAGCAAACGGCGCCACTTTTAGGGAATTCTTTACTTTGCTGCAAGTTGATAATATCACACCAAATGTGCCAGTCGTATCACTCACAAAAGAGCCAGTTGTATCAACCACAAATGAGCCACTATCAAGTTATTTCCTTTTTCAGCCGCTCATCATCCATGGTATATCCACAAGTCACTTTTTACAAGAGATTTACAAGATAAATTGAAATAGTGTTGCAGACAGACATATTTTTGGCTAGCCAAATGTTTAAATGAATTATTGATTAAAGACATTGCAAAAGCCGTATAGTACATATTTGCAAACCTCTACATAATTTGTAGTGATATGCAGATATAAACTCTTATTTCCAGTCAGTGATTGGAAAATTGACTTGGACTCAATATGCTGAATTACTGAGTATTTCTGATGACCATGCAAGAGGATTTTACGAGAACCAAGCAGTGAATGAAAACTGGAGCAAAAAATCATTGACAATCTTCAAACATTTCTACTTGAATTAGGAAAAGGATTTTCATTTGTTGGTAGGCGGAGATAATCCTCCAATTGGGATTGTTCTTGGTGCAGACAAAAATGACATTTTAGTAGAATATGCAATTGGTGGAATTTCGAATAATATATTTATCTCAAAATACCAATTGTATTTGCCTGACAGAAAAGTACTAGAACAAAAAGTGAAAGAATTAATGACAGACTAAGCCGTAGGGCCGGGTTATGATTTTCATGAGAAATGTTCTTTAGAATTCTTTGGCATCCCGGTACAACTATCATACATAACCAAACGCGTCGACAGGAAAGAAACTGGTGAGAAGATTCATAATATGATTTGTTGAATATCACAATTCTGAATCCTGACGATGAGGAAGAGCTTGCACTTACTTTGTGTGGTAAGAAAAAGAAGTTGAAAAGGGAGCATTTTGTACAATTAGGCGAGGGATTAGGCTTAACCGACAAGCAGATAAAGGGTGTCTTTAAGCGGATTGAAAGGGATACCCCTAAAGCGACAGCATGGATAGACCGGTCATTTCTATCTGCCGATGTGATAAAAGCTTATAAAGAAGTTCTCGAAAAGAGATATCAGCAATTAGAAATCAAGAATAATATTTTTATTTATATTTGAATGCCAAAAGATTACGGGTGGGGGTTTGATGTATATTTTAGACACATATAAGAAAGTTAACGGCAAGCGTAATAGGACACACTACCAAGACAATATGAGCAAAATGGAACCAAGAGTAGAGACATTAAATGAGAAAAAACTAGCGGGTAAACGACTCACAATGAGTTTATCTGACAACAAGACTGGAGAGCTATGGAGAAGCTTTATGCCCAGACGTAAAGAAATAACCAACAACCTGACAAATGATTTTATTTCAATGGCAATTTATAAGCCGACACATTTTGCAGACTTTAAACCTACAAATGACTTTGAAAAATGGGCGACAGTTGAAGTAACTGACTTTGAGCACGTGCCAAACGAGATGGAAACGTTTACACTTCCAGCCGGACTTTACGCTGTTTTCGACTATAAAGGTTCAAGCACCGACAATAGTATCTTTCAATATATTTTTGGCGTTTGGCTTCCAAATTCGGTTTATTTGTTGGACGACAGACCACATTTTGAAGTATTAGGAGACAAATACAAAAATGCCGACCTCGATTCTGAAGAAGAAATATGGATACCAATTCGGACGAAATGAGAACGCCAGCCGTTAACAAAAAATATATGATAATTGCCGTTTCTGTGCTGATTGCGGAGTTCACAGCCCGCAACAACGGCGGTGCGGCTCGACAGGAAAGCAACCCGCACATCGGTATTGAGATCAAACAAGGCAAAAACGTTATGGGCAAGGCTTAAAAAATATAAAATATTAATACAGTGATGACAAGATTATTTACTATCAGCTTGAGTGTTATTTTATTAATGGCTACATCTTGCCAAAAGGATGAACTTAACATGAAAAACCCAGATGTAACCCAGTTCGTCAGAATATTGAAAACTGGCAATTACTTTGAAAAAGTGGGTTATGAATTGCCGAATTTTTCAAAAAAGCATCTGCCTGAATTGCTGAATTATTTGAAAGACACAACCAATATTAAAGAGTTCCCGACTCATCCATTATCATCAAAATTCACTACACCAAAGAGACTTAATGAATGCCTATTTTGGACAATTGACGGCATTAGGTTTGGAAACAAATATCCTTCCTTAGAGCCATGTTTGGTTGACACATCTACCTACTCAGAACAATCTGGGTATTCAAGAGTATCAGGGAAAAAATTAATTGATTTGTCAAACTTATATATTCGTTGGTATGAGGAGTACATAAAGGATCCTAAAGAACTTACTTTGAGAAAAAATATATTCGAACAAACTTCTTATAAATGGAATTAATACAAAGCCAAGCCCATAACACGTGGGTTAAGGTATTGGGGATATAGATAATGGATAATCGTTTTACAGACATAATTCATCTAATAAAGCAATCTCGGGAAAACGCTATAAGGGTAGTAAACGCAGAACTGATAATCCTAGTAGAGATTAAACAAATAAACAATAAGCGAAATGAATGATTTTTTAATAGCAATAATAATTGGATTAGTAGCAGGATTAATAGATGTTACACCAATGATAATTATGAAACTTGAAAAGGAGGCTAACATCTCAGCATTTGTACATTATTTTGTGCTTGGATTGATAATTCCTTTTGTGAGTTGGGATATCGCACCATGGATAAAAGGAATTATAATATCATTTTTATCTGCATTACCTGTGATGATTATTGTTTACCCCAAAGACAAGAAAGCAATAATCCCTATGATAGTTTTCTCATTGATACTAGGCGCAGGCATAGGAATAGCAGGAGCAAAGCTCATCGGATAGCTAATATAAAAGATTAGTTAATAATGGAGTAGAATTTATAAATGAGCCCATGGATATTGCCGGCTGGGGCTCAAGGGTTACCCAAAGAAAAATGGAGTGAAGATTTATTGGAAGAAATAGAAGATTAAAATGCACGACGGCACAACACACAATATAGCCAATAATGGTTTCATTGGTATACAAAGGATTGTGGCCCGCATCAACTTTTCATACCGCAAACCGTTATACACAAGCAAAATTTCGCAGTCTTATTGACGAAAAATGCAAATATTTTAATTTTTCGTCAATAAGATTTATCTTTGCATAAAAAAGTATGATACAGAGAGAAACATATCTAAGCAAATTAAGGCAACTTAAAGGCCAAAATCTAATAAAAGTCATTACAGGCATCCGCCGTTGTGGAAAATCAACACTCCTCGGAGCTTTTAAGGACGAATTATTATCCAATGGTGTTTTTGCTGAAAATATCATATTCCTCAATTTTGAAGAAAGAGAAAATTTAGATTTTACAGATTGGACTGTGCTATATGATGAAATCATAAAGAATGTAAGTAACAAAGAGAAGTATTACATATTATTGGATGAAGTTCAACTAATCAACAATTTTGAGAAACTCATAAACAGCCTGTATGCAAAGAAAAATATAGATTTATACATAACCGGTTCAAATGCCTATCTGCTTTCTAGTGAATTAGCGACCTTATTGACTGGCAGATATATTGCCATAAATATTCAGCCTTATTCATTTAAAGAATATGTTTTGGCAAATAACGAGGAGAAAAATACAGACCGTTTATTTCGTAAATACATTAATGACAGTAGTTTTCCTGAAGCTGTAACGCTTTCTAAAAATAGCCGGGATTTAGTAAATGATTATCTTCAATCTATTTACGATACTGTTGTTATAAAGGATATTGCACAAAGAAATAAACTAAGAAACATCCATAATTTACAGCGAATAATTAGCTTCTTATTTGATTCTGTCGGATCTTATGTTTCGCCGACAAATATTGCAGCAGAGCTCAATAAAAATTCACAAAAAAGTATATCTCATAATACAATTATTAAATATTTGGACTTTCTAACTCAATCATACATTCTTTATGCAGCTCCTCGATACGATATAAAAGGCAAAGAGTTGCTTTCAACAAATGAAAAGTATTATGTTGTTGATTTAGGATTAAGAAATATTACAGCAACAAATAAATATGATATGGATTTAGGTCATAAACTTGAAAATGTTGTTTATTTTGAACTACTCAGACGCGGAGGAAAGGTTTATGTCGGCAAACACAATGACAAAGAGATAGATTTTGTAGTGCAAAAAATGAATAACGAAAGAGAATATTATCAAGTTGCCTATACCGTTAATGACGAAAAAACGTCTAAACGAGAAATTTCGGCATTTAAGAGTATTAAGGACAATTATCCAAAATATTTATTGACACTTGATTTTGATAATACAAGCATAGATGGTATCCAAAAATTAAACGTAATTGATTGGTTGCTACAAGAAAATGAAAAGAAAAACTAATGCCAGTGCATAACAATGGCTCATAGGTAATAGCGGGTTAATAGAGAGAGAGTAATAGATAGAAGGGAAAATATATAACACTTTGCTTATCTCAGAATCTAGAAAAGAATAACTGGCACACAATAAAAGAAGGAAATCTCATGCAGAAAAAGTCTTTAGTGGTAATTGACATTCAAAATGACATTACCAAAAACTACAAAGAAATCATTGACAATGTTAATCGGTCTATAGATTGGGCAGTGGAAAATGAAATTCATGTTGTTTACTACAGTCTTATCAGATTGTATTACGAGTTATGATAAAAGGAAAATTGACGAAATGCTGAATTATTACGAAAAAAATGGCAGTAAAATAATTAATTTGAATGACTTGTTAGATTCTAAATAAAAATACCAGCGTCATCCGTTGTAATCCACTTCAGACATTGTAAATTATATAATATGAAAACGATTAAACTGACAATTTGCTTTACTTTTCTAAGTATGATGATTGATTATTACAAAGCAGTGAAGCAAAAAAACTTGTTGAGAAATATAAACTAAACGGCTTACAAATCATTGTTATGAAAGCATCCTTTTTAGACTTCGATTTTCTGGTTTTAAGGATAAAGGATTACATCACTCTTAATGAGGCTGATGAAGATCTCATTAGCAGATTGTTTGTAAGGGAGTGTTTTAATAAAAATGAATTAATTTTAAAGGAGGGGAACCATTGTCAAAAATTATATTTTATAGCTACAGGTATAGTTCGATTTTCCCTTCTTATCAATGGAAAAGATCGGAGTTTTGTTTTCAGAGATGAGGGTGTTTTCTGTACCGATTTAGAGAGTTTTTTAAAAAAGATACCTACAAAATTTAACATTTCTGCTATTGAAGCCACCACTGTTTTTTCTATTACTTACGATAATTTGCAGGTTTTTTACAAAGAAATCACTAACGGCGAACGGTTTGGCAGACTTGCCATAGAGCAACTGTTTCTGGGAGCGGTCAACCATCTTGCTACCTTTTATTCAGAAGGTCCAGAACAAAGATATTTGAAATTTGTAAACCAATACAAGGAGATGTTGCAGCGCATTCCACAATATTATATTGCATCATACGTAGGGGTGACACCTCAGGCCCTCTGCAGAATCAAAAGAAAAATAGTTCGTCAAAATTTATGAATCCGGGTTCATAAATCTCTTGTGTCAACAGCATAACTTTGTCCTATGGAAACACTCTTTCGATAAATTAAACAATAAAACGTATGTCATTAAAATTTCTTTTCTTCATCCTTGGTTTGTGGGGTTCTACCTTTTTTTCGCAAGAGAATGGACAAAATGGACAAAATCCCAAACCTGAGATATTCATAGTTGGTACAATTCACTCAATGCACTTTAATCCAGACTACAATTATTCTGTAATTGATCTTCTGGCTCAAATTAGTGCCTTAAATCCAGATTTGGTATGTGGAGAAATAGTGCCCGAGGCATTCGGACAAATCACCGAGGGATACTTCCCGCCTGAAGCAGCATATCTTGCAGAAATGGCACCTGTATTAAATTATCGCTTTGTACCGGTTGACTGGCGCCTTGATTATGCTACACAATCAAAAGCAGATAGCTTATACCCCAAATCGGTTATGGAACAAGTCTCATCGTTTGGGAGCACTTATTTTGCCAGGATGAAGGAGTCTTATAGTCAATCAATATATGATGGAATTCATAGCGAGTTAAACATTGCTATTGTAGATTCTGTATTTGAGAAAATCATTGGTGCCAATCCTATTACTGAAATAGCTCATGGGAATTGGCATGAACGTAACCGGAGGATTGTTGAGAATGGTTTAATTGCTGCAAAAAATGCACGCAGAATTGTATTTGTAATCGGCAGTGACCACATACCTCAAATTAGAAGACAATTAAAAGATCGTGGATTTGAGCCTGTGATACCAAAAAGGCTTTTTGTTCCATGCAATAACTTCAAAGTAACTGAGGCCGTAATTGAAAGATGGAAACTCAACTTAGAGAATCTTTATTTGATACGCGACAAAAAAATCCCGACATCAGACGATTATTATCAGAAAATAATAAATAGTAGAAGAATTCAAGAGTTAGAGCTGGCAATCCGGAAATCATCATAACACCAAAACCCAACAACATGATAAAAACACTAATTGCTCTTAGCATTGTGGCAACCGATGTCTGGCTCGAGGCCTATAAATCAACCGGTAATCTGATACTTAAATTCAATAATTGGAACAGCGGCAATGGCTATTTGTTTACAAACGATAGCCTCTATACATATCAGGATGGGACTCTCCAGTCAACGAAGTATCGCATTCACGATTTAGTTGTACTTGGGCTAGACATTAACAATATTCCTCCCGAAACAACTGCCAAACGAGCCGAAAAATGTGGGTACAACCTCAATATTATTGCCGAAGACCAATGTATGGGGCGCGACGCATGGGTTGTAGGGGATACATCAAGTACTTGTTTTTGGGTTGACAAGAAGACGCTCCTTTTCCTAAAAATGCGTCGCAAGAGTGGTGAAAACTCCAGAGAAGTGGAGTTTGCCAAATACGAAAAAATAAACGGTTATCCGGTAGCAACAGTTATTAAATTCTACTCCAACCAAGGGGAGTTAAACATGGTCGAAAAATACTTTGACATTTCACCTGGCTGCAGCATACCTGCAACAATATACAACCCAAATGGATTTCTCAACGCAAAGTGGTAATCACCCTTAAATCAATCTTCAAGTTAAATGGACAAACTTACTATTGCTCAAACAATCATTGCTTTAGAGACAGATGCTCTTGAAGCATGGCACAATGGCGATCCCTCTCCCTATCTCGACCTTTATTCGAGGGACTTTACTTATTTCGACCCTGCTATTGAAAGGCGGCTTGACGGCTGGGACAAGATAAAGGAGTTGTATGAAAGCATGCGTGGAAAGGTAAAAATGGATAAGTTCGAAATGATAAATCCCGTTGTTCAACAAACCGATACTATGGCAGTTCTGACCTACAATCTGCACTCATACTCAGGTGAAATGCTCTGGAAAGAGAATTGCACAGAGGTGTATAGGCTGGAAGACAACAGCAACTGGAAAATAATCCACAGCCATTGGTCGCTGACTAAACCCTCTGTTGATTAACTGCACTTTTATACATTTTAGATTGCTTATGGATAAAATATTGACATTCACCGATAGACAAGCCTTCCGAGAATGGCTTGGCAAGTATGGGAAAGAGAGCGTTGGCATTTGGTTACTCTTTGGTAAAAAAGGAAAAATTGTCACGCTATCTGCTGCCGATGCATTGGAAGAGGCACTTTGTCACGGATGGATAGATGGACAAATGCGATCTCTTGACGATAATTCTTACAAAAAATATTTTGCGCCACGTTTACCTAAAAGCAAATGGTCTGTTATAAACAAAGAGCTTGCTCAAGCACTTATGGAAAAGGGCATAATGACCCAACAGGGTTTAGAAGCCGTAGAACGCGCCAAGAAAAACGGTTTATGGGATAATGCTAAACGTATCCTTATTGACGATGAACATATACATCTGTTTAAGGAAATCATGCAACAGTATGAGCCGGCTTATAGCAACTTTCTGGCTATGTCTCATTCGGTACAGCGTACATATACAGGATTTTATCTTGATGCAAAATCTGACCAAACCCGTAGCACCCGGTTAGAAAAGATTATTGACAGACTTAATAGGAATCTGAAGCCAATGTGATGTGAGTAATTTAGATGACGAAATTAAAAAATGAATTATGAATAATAATGTTCGTTTCCCTTTGCTTTTTTTCTTAATGACATTTATTTGGTCATGGATCCTTTGGACTCCACTGGTCCTTTGCAGCTACAAAATCATTACTGTTTCAGATAGGCTATTATCATTCCTGACATTTCCTGTAATTATGCTAGGAGCTTTTGGGCCACTCGCAGGTGCACTTTTTGTTTTACATCAG
>Ga0074193_1002274_pt1 | contig 18044 bp, 18 predicted proteins | sample EPASupsiteHSE605_FD_64523 | JGI IMG/M metagenome (GOLD analysis project Ga0074193, IMG submission 64523) | Bioremediated contaminated groundwater from EPA Superfund site, New Mexico - Sample HSE6-05 | ecosystem: Environmental > Aquatic > Deep subsurface > Groundwater > Contaminated ... | reverse complement strand
GTCTCTATCCCCCCGTTGTCGCCCCGACCCATCGCAAACTGTCCCAGCCCGACTGGCAGTCCCTGCACGATGAACTTGCCAAGCACAAGCACCTGACCCTCATGCTGCTCTGGCAGGAGTACAAAGAAGGCAACCCCTCCGGCTACCAGTACAGCCAATACTGCGAGCTCTACCGCCAGTGGCGAAAGAAGCTCGATCGGTCCATGCGCCAGGAGCACCGTGCCGGCGAAAAATTCTTTGTCGACTACAGCGGCCAAACCGTGCCGATCGTGGACGCGTCAACCGGTGCAGTACGGGAGGCCCAAATGTTTGTCGGGGTCATGGGCAACAGCAATCAGACCTATGCCGAACTCACCTGGACGCAGTCGCTTGCCGACTGGACCGGGTCCCATGCCCGCGCCTTTGCTTTTCTGGGCGCCGCTCCCCGTTGCCTCGTTCCCGACAACCTGCTTTCCGCGGTGACCAAGACCTGCCGCTATGAACCCGAGGTCAACCCCACCTATGCTGAACTTGCCGACCATTACGGCACGGCAGTCGTCCCGGCCCGTGTCCGTCACCCCAAGGATAAGGCCAAGGTCGAAGGGGCCGTGCTGATCGCCCAACGGTTCATCTTGGCGGGTCTTCGCCACCGGACCTTCTTCAGTCTCGCCGAGGCCAATAAAGCTGTACGCGAACGCCTGCACCTGCTCAATCACCGGCCGTTCCGGAAACTCCCGGGGTGTCGGCTAAGCCGATTTGAGGAGATGGATCTTCCCGCCATGTTGCCCCTGCCGGCGGCACCATACCAGTATGCCCAATGGAAGAAGGCCAGGGTGCATATCGATTACCATGTGGAGCTGGAAGGGCATTTCTACAGCGTCCCCCACCGCTTGGTGAAGGAGCAGGTGGATCTCCGTTACACCGAAACAACGGTGGAGTGTTTGTACAAAGGCAACCGGGTCGCCTCCCATCCCCGGTCGTTTATCCGAGGCAAGCACACTACCCAGCCTGCGCACATGCCCAAGGCTCACCGCGAGTTTGCCGCCTGGACCCCGCAACGCATGATCGCATGGGCGGCCCAGAACGGACCGGCCACGGCCCAGGTGGTGGAGAACATCCTCGCACGCAAGGCCTATCCCGAACAGGGTTTCCGCTCCTGCATGGGGATCATCTCCCTGGCCAAACGCTACTCCCAACAACGCCTGGAGATGGCCTGCCAACGCGCCCTCGCCATTCAAGGCCTCTCCTACAGAAGCATCAAATCGATCCTGGAACACAAGCTGGATCAACGACCGCTCCCCAGCCAGATGGACTGCATTCCCGTGGCCCACGACAATATCAGAGGCACGGAATATTACACCAACGAGAGGAGTACACATGCTCACCCAACCGACCATTGACAAGCTCAACGCCATGAAGCTCGCCGCCATGGCCAGAGCCTTTGCCGGCCAGATGCAAACCCCCGACATGGCCCAACTCTCCTTTGAGGAGCGCTTCGGCCTGCTCGTCGACTACCAGATGACCGATCTGGAAAACCGCAGGATGCGCAACCGGCTCAAAAACGCCAAGCTCCGCCTTGCCGCCTGCCTTGAAGATCTCGACTTCAAGCAGGGGCGGGGCCTGGACCGCGCCACCGTGATGTCGCTTGCTCTCAACCACTGGGTGAAGAGCCACCACAATATCCTGGTGACCGGACCAACCGGGGCCGGCAAGAGCTACCTCGCCTGCGCCCTGGCGCAAAAGGCCTGTCGCGATGGACACTCAACCCTGTATCAAAGAGTACCCCGACTGCTGCAAGAAATTGCGGTTGCCAGGCTCGATGGCCGCTACCCCAAACTCTTCGCACCGATCAGCAAGTGCGAAGTGCTGATCTTGGATGATCTCCTCATCTCTCCCCTCACCAGGGAAGAGCAACGGGAACTCCTGGAGATTGTCGAAGAACGCTATGACCGCAAGTCCACCATCGTCACCAGCCAGCTGCCGCTGAAGGCCTGGCATACTGCCATGCAGGACCCCACCCTGGCCGATGCCATCCTGGATCGGCTGGTGCACAACGCCCATAAACTTGAACTCAAAGGAGAATCCATGCGACGAAAGCGATCAGTGCTTGACCAAAAAGCCGAAACTGTGAAAGGATAAAAACACCTCCCCGTGACACACTCTCACACCCTGGCCGTTTTCGCCGGAATGGTGGCTGTTTTCACAGCACAACGGCGGCCGCTTTCGCGGCAGTTCCACTGGCCGTTTTCATCGGAATACCCATGATGCAACTGCTTGGAGTTGTAGGCAAAGAATCGGGCCTTTTTGCCGTAACTCTCGGTGAAATGCTCAGCGGTGATCTCCAGCGATTTGAGCACACCTTCACGTATGGCAATGCTTGGCACCACCACGATGAACTTGCTCCACCCGTACCGTTTGTTCATCTCGAAGACAGTTTTGATGTAGCAGTAGGTCTTGCCGGTTCCTGTTTCCATCTCCACGTCAAGATTGACCTTGCACCCAGCGCTGGACACCAACCTGTCGGATAGAGGCAGGTTCTGCCGCCGTTGTACAGCCTGGATATTGGTCAGCAACTGGGTATCGATCAACTGAAGGTCGGTGTTCTTGAAACCGGTCTGTTCCAGATATGAAGTTTGATATTGCCCTTTCGAATCCTTTTTACCAACTCCAGGATCGATCCTGTACGCAATGCCTGAGCTGTTTACCTGCCCGGCAAAGCAATCTACCACGGATTCAACTGCGCTGGTCTGATAGGGCTGGACTTTGAATTTCAGTTTCATGCCCAGCTCTCCTTATATCGACTTCACTTCGGTGCCCGGAGACATCTGTTTGAAGATCTGCTCCACATTGATTTTGACGGCATCGGAGGCAAAGCCGTTGTCACGGAACACAACCCGCAGCGGCTCAAAATGGGCTAACTCTTTGACCAGATTCTCATTCACCCCGGTATCAAAGCAGGCGATAAGGTCGTAGGGGGGCTGGTTCACAAAAAAGACGGTTTTGCCTTGGATGGACTCCTTGCGGATGGGTAGCGAAAGGTCCACACCCCAGTCCAATAGAACCTGGAAGAGGAGATCTTCATGCTCGCGCCCCGGTTTGACATTATTGGTGAGGAGGGAAAGGCTGGCCCTGGTCGAAGCCATCGGGTGTGTAGTAAACGTCGGCCATGTTGGATGAATCAATTTTGAGGACGCGGAAGCCGATATCCTTGTTCCAGCCCTCGTGGCATTCGCCTTCCAGAATTTTTTTGCCAGATCGGCGAATTCGTTCTTTACCTATCTCTGCAATGCTAAGAAGCCCTTGATTTTCAGCAATGGTTCCAGCCACTGGAGGCTCTGCAATTTGAATAGAAATAAAGCGACGACTCCCCCCATCTTCAAAGTTTTGCTTAAGAATTGCAGCAGCAGTTGAACATGATCCCGCAAAAAAATCGATGACGAGTTCCTCTCCTCGGCCGGTTGTACCAATGCCCAGCATCCTTTGAATAAGCTTTGTGGGCTTTGGAGTATCGAAAACCGCAGCCCCAAATAGCCCCTTAATCTCAGAACCGCCGTCATCCGTTGTGCCGCTTGACTTGTAGTCCCAAACGTCAACCGGCACCATACCTCCAGTCTGATCTGCTAAATAGATTTTGAGGCGAGGAAATTCCGCGTCCCCGTCTTTAGCCCAGTAGAGTCGGTTTTCCGCGACATGTTGCTTGTGCTCAGGCTTTGAGTATTTCCATGCGTGTGTTGGGTGGTGAACCTCCGCGCCAGTATGTGGATTTATAATCCCGTAAACGAGATTCGGGCGAGCCTCCTTTGTCGCGGGGTTGACGTATGAGGAGGTAATCCATGGGCCTCGCGGATCATTGTCTGGGTTGCGATAGCCTGAATCAGCCTTCTCGGAACGTTTTTCTTTGATCACATCAAGCGACTCAGAACGCCGGAATACGATAATGTTATCCTTCAATGAATAGAATCGTTTGGCGTTGTTTGATCGAGTATATCGCTTCTCCCACGCAATCTGAGCCACAAAGTTTTGAGCCCCAAATATTTCATCACAACAGTATCGAAGCCCAGCCACCTCTCCATCATCAATGGTAATGAAAATCAGGCCATCATCACTCAATAAATTACGAGCGAGTTTCAGCCTTGAATAAATCATTGAAAGCCAATCCGAATGAAACCTCCCATTGGCCTCTGTATTCGCCACCAGCCGATTGCCCTCTTCATCTTTCTGATTCGACCTTTTCAGAAATTCCTCCGCGTTCTCAGCAAAATCATCTTCATAGATGAAATCGTTGCCCGTGTTGTACGGCGGATCGATATAGATCATCTTGACCTTACCGAGGTAGGTCTCCTGAAGCAGTTTCAAGGCATCCAGATTGTCGCCCTCGATAAACAGGTTCTTGGTGGTGTCGAAATCGACGCTCTCTTCCCGGCAAGGGCGCAGGGTTTTGGCAATAGGAGCGTTGGCGGTGAGCAGCGCTTCACGTTTACCAGGCCAGTTGAGGTGGTAGCGCTCCTGCGGGCCTTCCACGATGGATACGATGGATTCGGACAACTCCTGCCGCAACTGATCAAAATCCACCGCCAGCTTCAACCGGCCGTCTTCACCTTTAGCCTCGGTCACACAGCCGGGAAACAACTCGCGAATACTGGCGATGTTGTCCTGGGTTAGGTTCGGGGAGTGCATTTTCATCTTTTTCATTTCAGTATTCCTTGTTGAGACCGTTCCTTCCATTACGCTATCTGATCACGCCAAATGGGCCTATCCCGCCAGTTATCCGGAAAGCCCATGTGCCGCTCCGTTACTTCCGGATGTTTGGCAAACAATTTCCCCAACCGCTTTTTCCAGCTGTGAGGATTGATTTGATCCATCAGATACGCCAGCATGACCAAGGTGTTATAAAGCTTCTTGCCATCTGCGGTATTAAAATTTACCAGGAGTTCAAGCGGGTTCCGGCGTGGTAACTTCCAGGCAAAAATAAATTCCCGGTTCCAGAGCCGTGCATGGTGGGCACAAAGATTACGGACAATACTCAGGTGATGAAGAAAGGAGGTGAGATTTACCTCGTCAAGACCGTACACCTTGGCAATGGCATTTCGATCCTTGCCATGACACAGGTTGGCATACCATTTGGAAAGTTGCCCCAGGGTCATGACTTCGCAAATAACCCATAATGGCGGCAAGGCCTCATCGTACGCATCAAAATGACGGAGAAAGACCTCGGAACTGGAGCGAACCACTTCCTTCAGGTTTCGGACGTTCTCCTCATGCGACCAGCGTCCTGTTTTAAAAATGCGGCTCTCAAGATGGGCATGCGGGCCATAGGTATGGGAAAGATGATAGGCCCAGCGAGTGCGCAAGGACACTTCAAGACGTTCAATGGCATCCATGATCAGGAGACGTAGTTCCCGGTCAAAGATGTAATGTTCAAGAACGGTGTCGAAACGGGTGTTGGGTTTAAAACGATGGGTGGGATGATCTTGCTCGAAGGGGAGCCAATAGGCGGCAAGACGATAATAGTTCAGGTGGGATAGATACCTCCTGGCTCGCTCAGGATCATCAATCTCCATCCCTCTTGAACGAAGGATATCAACTTGCTCTTCGAATGTCTTTGGGGGCTTAGAAAAGCGCATTGCTCCCCCGAGACATAAAAAGTAACCCCCCATGGTGCGCAGAGCTTACGAGATGCGTGGGGGGTGTTGTTCGATATTCAGATGATGATGAATTCATAAACTTTACTGCCTATTTTAGCAAGATTATTTTTCCAATTCCGACAACACGATTTTTATTTCGCGCAATTCGGCATTGATCGCCACCTTGCGGTTGAATTGTTTCTCTTTGCGCATCCGAGCCTCACAACGAACGAGTTCACGTTGCTTGATTCGAATGCGCTCCATCCTCTCCACCCGCGCTTGCAAGCCTTCGCCTGGTCTTGCCGGGTACGGCATCAGAGGCGCCAGCAAGTGGCCATAGAGCGCTTCGAGGTCGAAAACCATCGGCAGCGGCATGCGTAACGTATCTCCGAGTGTCCAGTCACCGTCGAAATACTCACTAACGACCCATTTGGTAGCATCGGCTTCATTGGGCCGCTTAAAGGCAGCGGTGGGTTTCACTTTGCCGTCGTGCTTGAGTTCAAAGAGGATCGGGAAAGGGATAGCCTGATCAATGCAACGCAGCACCTCAGTTTTGAGTTCGTCATCTCTCAAAGCAATACTGAAAACCTGAATTTCGGGAACAGCCACCGTTCCCTTGATATTAATGGTTTCCGGAGCAAGTTTGTATTTCCAGGAGATCTGCTCTACCTGCCGGACAAAAAGCTCTTTTATGGCCGAGGTTGGGCGGGCATGCTCATAGATTTTGCTTTTGGGCAGCACACGGCCGAAAGCGGCTTTCTTTGGATAGTCGAGAAGCACGGTTGTCATCCTTCCTTCTGTACCACGAGAAAGGCGACAAGTTCGAAATCGTCAAGCCCGGCGATGGTGTTCACTAGGGCCGTGGTTTTACCGCCAGTAAAAAGGCTATCGAGATCCTTCTCCTCTTTCACATCAATCATCGTACGGATGGCGGTACTGAGCAGGTCGGAATAGCGAATCATGTCACGACCTTCGTCCGTCTGCTGATTAAAAAGGCGGCAGACCTCGACGATGGGTTTCGATTGCCCTTTACAACTGGAGCGAACCAAATCGAGGAGTGGCTTGACTTCGGTGTGATTGGTGATGACCTGACCGTCGTTGGCAATATAGATCAAGTAGTAGGGATGAAGGCGGTTCTGTTGATTGATATTGACGCCATGATTACGGTTGCGCAATGCGAAGATGACACCGGGGCACAAACCCATTCCGGGCCTGGCGGGGACAACGGCATGCATGCCATTGGGCACATTGGCAAGATCGCCATTGCTTTTGACATAGTTCAACAGGTCCATCCGAAAGTCATTCAGGCCAAGGTCGGTAATGGATACCCCGGTCTTCAAGTCTTCCAGTTCGATAACTTCCTCCTGCAGTCGTCGGAGTTGCTCTTTCCGATAGGAAATCTCACTGCTTTTAGCCGTAAGGACGTTGTCATCGCCGGTAGCGGTTACGTCGGCAATGACCATCCGGTTTTCGACCCGTTCCTTGAGGTTGATGTATTCGTCCAGGGAGATATCGGGCCAGTAGTTCACCAACTGAATGGTCTTGTTGATGGAGCCAATCCGGTCGATCCGGCCGAATCGTTGAATGATGCGGACCGGGTTCCAATGGATGTCATAGTTGATCAGGTAATCGCAGTCCTGGAGGTTCTGCCCTTCGGAGATGCAATCGGTGCCGATCAGAATATCCAGCTCGGCGGGTTCCTTTGGCAGGACCTGGGCCTTTTCCTTGGCGTGAGGAGAGAAAAGCGTCAACAGCGACTGGAAGTCATAGGTCTTTTTGAGGGTTGATTTCGGCGCATCCTTGCCGGTTACTTTTCCGGTGTGCAGCCCCTTTGTTGCCAGTATGGCATCTGCCAGGTTGTTGTAGAGGTAATTGGCTGTATCGGCAAAGGCAGTGAAAATGAGGACTTTTCTATTGCCGTCGTTAATAGGGTTCTCAATCTTACTCAGAATCAAGGATTTCAGGTGTTGCAGCTTGGCATCGTCCTTGGGTGTGACTTTTGCCATGGAGTGCAGCAGGGCGTTAATGACTTCCAGATCCCCATTCAGGTCATGTTCCCATGAAGGAAGATCCATGTCGGCAAGATTAATCTTAACCTTACCGCCAATTTCAGTGTAATCTATTGGAAGATCATCTTCCTCGGCTTCGAGGTCTACCAGGCTATCGGTCCAGTCGGAAACACTAACAGCATTACCTGTGACCTTAAACGAATCGATTTTGCTCAGGGTGCGTCTGTGGTTATCATGCAGGCTTTGCAAGGTGAGCCGAAATGCCTCGACCGAACTCTCCAGGCGCTTAAGCAGGTTGGTCGTCATCAATGCCTGCAGGCTTCGTTCACGGTCTGCTTGCTTCAGTTTTCCTTTGCCGCCTTCTACCAGGGTATCGTAGAGGTCTTCATATTTTTTTAGGCGACTGGGCAGGATGTAGCTAATCGGTGCGTAAACAGCGAGTTTGAGCATCGAGAGGTGTTCAAAGATCTCGTTGAAGCTCATGACATCAGTGCGTCCGGTCAATGGCGAGTGGAATGACAGCGGTTTGCGGCGTTCGGGAAATTGGCCAATGTCACTGGTGTCGTAGAAGGTCTGGATGTGCTTTCGCGAACGGGCAATGGTGACGCTATCCAGCAGTTCAAAGAAATCAAAATCAAGGGAGTCCAGGATAGCTCGTGCCGTACGATCCTCCGGCGCCAATTTTGACCACTGGTTGAAGACCGTCTGGGCATTGCGGAAGATTTCTTCCACCGATTTGCCCGTGCGCAGCTTCTTGCTGAGGTTTTCGGAGTCACCTTCGTAAGCCAGTGCGAGTTGATTGCGCAGATCATTGAAGCGATTGTTGACAGGGGTGGCAGACAGCATCAGAACCTTGGTTTTAACGCCCTGGCGGACGACCTGATTCATCAGTTTCTGATAACGGGTTTCTCGGTCCTTGACGGCATCGTTGTTACGGAAATTGTGCGATTCATCGATGACGACCAGATCGTAATTGCCCCAGTTAACGCGGTTCAGGGGAATACCAAACGAGTCACCCGAGTTGCGAGAAAGATCCGTGTGACATAATACGTCATAATTGAAGCGATCCCTGGAAAAGATATTCGTCGTCAGGTTGCTGTTGTAGTTCAGCCAGTTATCGGCAAGTTTCTTGGGGCACAGAACCAGCACCGAACGGTTGCGCAATTCGTAATATTTCACAACGGCTAGGGCCGTGAAGGTCTTACCAAGCCCCACGCTGTCGGCCAGGATGCAGCCATTATACGATTCCAGCTTGTTGATAATCCCTATGGCAGCGTCTCGCTGGAAGTTAAACAGTTTGTTCCATACCAGCGTATCCTGATAGCCAGTACGGTCGTTTGGTAGGACGTCTTCGTCAATATCGTCGAGGAATTCACTGAAAATATTGTAGAGTATCAGGAAATAGATGCGTTCCGGCGAATTCTCTTGATAGACCGATGCGATATGATCACAGATTGCTGCGGTTACATCCTCAAGTTTGGTGGAGTCGCTCCAGATTTGGTCAAAAAGCTGAAGGTAGGTCGAGGTAAAAGCAGTCTCATCGATCCGGTTGACGATATTAGAAATGGCATCGCCTTGCTGATAGCCCAGATCCACGGCGGTAAACCCATGCAAAGGCATATATGCCACTTCCTGCTCTGGTCCCTGAATGCAGGCAAATTGCTGCATTGGAGATTTGGTCTTGTTGGAACGAAACCTAGCTTTGCGACGCATCCATTCGGCGCATTCGCGAGCAATGGCACGCTGGGTGAGTTTATTGCGAAGCTGGATTTCAAATTCGGAGCCATAAAGGCTGCGTTCTCGGTTGGCCTTGGGAATAAAGAACTCTCGACGTTCCTTTTTGAGTTTGTCGGTGACTTCGTGGGGAACAAAGGTCGGTGCGGTGAAGATGAATTCCAACGACTCTATCTTTGCAAGCTCAGACTTGAGGGCTTCATAGGCATAGATCGAAAAGCACGATGCCGCGATTTTCAGTTTGTCATTAGGGTGGATGGAGGCCTTCAGATCGTCACCCAGCAAAGAATTGATATTGTCGATAATCTTCATCGGCCCCAATTCCTGGTTTGGCCTTCCTTTCCTCTCGCCTTCATCTCTTCCTTCTCATCATTCTTGAATTTGCCATGTTAGCGATAAAGTGTTAGCATATTTTTACAAATGCCTACATATTAAAACACGCAAAAATCAGCTCTACGGTGACACCACGTAATTGGAATATCCCAACAAGGACGCTATATGCAAGGAAGTTCTCAAAAAATTCTAAAAATCCTCAAGACGCGAACGGTTCTTCGTCCTGCTGAACTTGACGAACTAGGTATTCCACGCATTACCTTGCAACGGCTCTACCAGCGGGGCCTAGTTGAAAAGGTGGCCCGTGGGCTGTATCGACTGCCTGACACCCAGATTTCCGAGCATCATTCCCTGGCGGAAGCCGCGAAGATGGTACCGAAAGGAGTTATCTGTCTGTTTTCCGCTCTGCGGTTCCATAACCTCACCACCCAGGCACCCCATGAGATTTGGATGGCGATTGACCGCAAAACACGTTTGCCGGTGAACAAGACGTTGCCGATCCGCTTCGTTCGTTTTTCCGGCCCAGCACTGATTGAAGGAATCGAGAGCCACATCATCGACGGCATACCGGTGGCAATATACCAACCAGCGAAAACTGTGGCTGATTGTTTCAAATATCGCAATAAAATTGGCCTAGATGTGGCACTTGAAGCCTTGAAAGATTGCTTGAGAAACCGTCGATGCGAAGCTGATACTCTTTGGCGGTTTGCCAAGATCTGCCGGGTGAGCAATGTGATGCGGCCCTATCTGGAGGCCATGAGCGTTTGACGTCAGCATGCATGGCAGGCGCAAGATTTAGTTCATGCTGAACACAGCTCGGCGAGCCTTCCAGGCAGAAACTTTAAAAAAAGATGTCCCCAGAGATGCCGGTCATGCCAAGATGCTCCCAGCATCCTGGTGATGACAGCACATGTTGATTCATAACCACTCCTGAGAAAATAAAAGATCCCTCAAGAACTTACGGCCTGCGGGCGACTGTTGTAGCAACAGGAGATATTCTGTCCTGTCACGCCTCTAATTCAAACGAAACCAACAGGTTATTTCTCATCTTTTTTCTGGTGGGGGTGGTGGTGGCGTCGGTATATTTGGAACGCGAATCTCTTCACTAGGACGGCTTGGTCGTATTATTACAGTTGGTTGTTGCGGTGATTTTTGTGGCTGTTGGTTTGGAGTCCGTGGTTCCTCGCTCATAATATTATGCCTCATGAAAAATTTAACGACAAAAAATGATAGGTCTTCTTTTGCGTGTCTTCTGCAAATCTCTTTATTTCGGGACAGTATAGTTTTCTGTATTTTTTTTCTATCTTACATTCCTCTTTTTTTAAAACATACAGTTGATCCTCAGCATCTTCTTTTGATAATTTATCATATTCAAGATCATACCAAAGCTTTTCATACTTCAAATAAAGAATATCGAACTCATGAGACATTTCGATCATATCTCTATCGTCTCCTATAAATGGTACATATGGTTTTGCCACATGCATTAATTGCGAAATTGTAATTATTGCTCCCCACAATACAGGGTATTCTTTCCACAAAGACCAACTAGCCACACTACCTGCGGCAACAAAAGAGAGAATAAATGAATAAAATTTCCCAAGAAATTCATCAATTTTAGACCATTTTTCGGTGTAAAATACTTTGAATTTTATATTCGACAAATTATTCCACAGCCTAGTTCTCATAATGACAAATCAATGGGAAGTTCATTAACTTTAGAAGACTCCAGCTCAAATAATAAAGATAATTTCGCCTCAATCTCGTCGTTATTTACTATAACAACATGATAATCATTTATTTCTTGTTTATTATTATCAATGTTGAAGCGAAGTCTGCGTTTAAGATAAAAATGAAATGCGGCTTTTATCTCAAGAATCACTTCACCGTCTGTCATATTAAATTCACAACTGATACTTTTCTTTTGACCAGGAGGTAGATCAGGATGTGGAGCTATGCGAAATTTCAGATTATTATTCCACAAATAATCGTTATTATGTCCAAATCCAAATTGCTTTCTATTCCCTACAGAAATTATTCTGCTCAAAACAAAATCTCTATACATTTTATGTCGATGACAAAGAGCCCGAACGTGCCACCCAAACCCATCAAACCCTAATGCATGTGGAGTTATCCATCTTTTGGTTGGTTCAGGGGTACTCATCGACTGATATTCGATTTCAACGGAAAGGTCTTCGCGCATGCAGAAGAGAATAGTTTTGAGAATAGAACGACTAATTTTTCTCGCCAAAAAAGGCAATTGATACGCGGGCGGCGTCATCCCACAAAAGAAAATACCATCGTGGTTAATCCCGGTCGCAGAAAGATGGGAAAAATAACTGTCGCTGTTTAGCTCACCCATCGCCTCTTTGAAATTGTCACCAATAACGTAACATTTTGCGCTCCTGTCGTACTTAATGTTCTCCGGAGCGATATCAGCGTACATTTTCAGATCTTTCGTTGCCTGGGGCACTGAGACATCAAAAAAATCTGTCAAATCTTTCCTGCTCACCTTTCCGTCCCAAAAAAGGCGCGATTCGATAAACTCGATCCGCTTCCTTGTGCTCCATCTCATTTTATCCATCATTACACCATGTTGTATTTTATAATTCGAAGAAGACACATAGCATTTAAATTAAGTATTCTCAAGATATATATATCTTTAGCAATAAATTATTTTCTCTTCACGGATTATTGACACAATAAATATTCGTGTTTATTTTTACAACCTAAGATTAACTCTGCCCACAAACAAAAATTTACGGAATTACGAGGTGAAGAAATGACGAAAACAAAGGTAACGAGACCAGCAACAGCATCCAAGGCATCCAACGTGCTCACAAGTGAGAACACTGGTGCAAAATCTAAGTCAGCAGCAGCTAGCGCATTGAGCCAGACTAACGCTCCAAACAAGACGACATCGCATTCGGTGGCTTCCAAAGCGTCGTCTGTGTTGAGGGACGGCAGGACAAGAGCGGAATCAAAATCTGCCGCAGCAAGTGCGCTAGCTCAGGCAGGGAAAAATAAAAAAGGGAGATGATAATTTATGACCAAATTTCAAGGCGCTGTAATCAGCGAACAAGGGCAAAAATTTGCGATTGTGGTAGTAAAACGCCATATTTTACAAATGCAAAGCCAAGCTCGTGAAGCAATACTAAATTTTAGTGGATTTTTCCCGGGCATTCCGGTTGTGCTTATGGCGCAAGACAGTAAGGGGGTGCCAACATATTACGGAAGACCAGACATAGCGAAATTTTTATCCAGGGTGCCTATGAGCGCTATTCCATGGAAGGAATATACCGTTAGTTAAATAAATTTACATTCGGGCAGAGTGTAAGACAGCGGGTTCTATTTGGGGCTCGCTGTTTTTTTGTGAAAAGGATAATTTGGGATCAGAGTAACATTATCTCCTCTCCATCGGGCAACACTTTTCAATGTTCACCTCGCCGCGCTTTCGACACCACCTTGCCCAGCCGGTTGATACGTTACCCCGAAGATCGTATCCTCCAACCATTTTTTGAAAGACGGATTGTCGCGGAATAGTTTGAACAGTTCGGTGTGATCGGCTACAGCTAGATCATGACACTCGCTGTGGGGCTCTGTCGTGCTCAATGCGGGCGTTCTGCTTGTCCGAATTTTTCATCGCTTTTTAATAGGCGCATCAGCCCTGACCTTGTTGGGAATTTCCTCAAGCGATGACCTCCTGGATTTTATCGGCATCCTTCCATTCGACATTGCCGAATTTATCGTTAAAAGCCCTGATGGTGTTGCTGAGTTGATCCAAATCAGGGTGTGGTTGAGGCGTTCCTTGATCTCCACCAGCATCGGCCGGGGAGAGTTGTCCGGTTCACCCATGGCCTTGCGCTGGATACCAGTCGGCTTCAATCCCCCTCAATCAATTACCCATCAATGAAAATTTCCTGGTTGAATCTGATGCATATCAATGTGTTAATTTGCCTTGCCCTTCGACCATGACGGCTTTCATCAATTACGCATCAATGAAAGTCAGGCCCAGAAAGGAACATACTTCATCATTTTTTTGGGCGCCTCTTCGTCAAATGGCTTGATTTTTCCATCCTCGACAGCCTCTCGGATATACCGGGAAACGGCGGCCTTGTTTCTTTCTTCAACCCCAAACCGAGCTCTGAGCGAGGCATTGGTCAAGCGATCACGCATAACCCATTTCAGACAGGCGTGGAGGTAGCAGGCTCTTATTCGGTCTGCCTTGTCCATTTCGTTCAACGGTCGATGCGCAAACAGGACAGCCCTGGTAAACCCTTCCGGAACCTCGAAGGCTGGGGCAGGCAGTTGATAGGCCTCAACTTGGGCGACCACCTTGTCGATACCACTCCCGCGCTCTTCACAAATACGGAATCGGCGCATCAAGGAGGCCAGGGATTCGTTGCGGGATTTGGGTGGAGTATCCAGAAACCGCTGTGTGTCGACCAACGGCTCTCCTGGGTTGGTGATCTCCATCCGGTCGTCAAAGATTTCCACCATCGGCCCCGCTCCGGTGACGAAGAGGTCTTGATGGATCAACGCATTGGCCACCAATTCCCGTACCGCCAGTTCCGGAAACATCGGCACCGTCCGCCGCAAGGACTGCTCGATCACTTCATTGCTTGGCACCAGAGCCATGATGAACGCAATCAAGCTTTCAAAACCGCTGGCATATCCCTTGTTGTTGGTTTGCTCCCGTAGTGTTTCGACCCGTCCACGGCCTCTATAGTGAACCACCCGTATCGCCTTGCGCCGCAACCCTGGAAATTCTTCCAGTTTCTTGGCAAAGAGGAGTGCTCCGAGATTGGTAATGTTCCAGTTGCCTGCCTGACTTGATCGGATCAGTTCATCCTTAACCAAGGCGTCGAGGATTGCGGCTCGGCCATCCGGCAGGGGTAGCTCCAGGAGGTCGAAATAGGCGGGATAATCGAGCAGTTTAAGAACCTCTTCACCACTGACATGTTCAGCCGCAACGCCCCGCTCGAAGGGTACCTGATCAAAGACCCGCCAAAGGGTTCGCTCCTTTTCCGGGTAATCCTTAAGTTTTTTCTTGTAGGAGCTGACCCGGATATACTCCAGGCCGCTGAATCGCACTGGATGCCGGAAGGCGGCGCCAATTTCCAGCAGCACTACCGGCCTGTTCTCGATTGTCAGCTCATGAAAGCGGAAATTGATCTTGGGTTCAAGGAGACGTAGCAGCCAACTTTCCAGTTCTTCGTTACCGCACTTTACGCCAGCGGGCTTGAAAGTGGTGCCGATGATATCGTGGGTTTGGTTATCCACTCCCCAAACCAGATAGGCGTTCACCTTGCCCAGAAGCGCCGCAGAATTGGCCAGGGCGGAGAGGTATTCGCCAAGCTCCTGAGGATTGGCGTTATTGTGCTTGAATTCCACCCATTCTGTTTCCTGGGGTAACTTGCGCAGCTCATGGACAAGACCGGCAAGATATTCTGTGGAACGGTCGACGCTCATTCTCCGTCCTCCATATCTGCATAATCTCCGGCACTGTCCAGAATCACTTCACGATTCTTGCTGTCTGCGATACCCAAGATAAAATTGACGATGGCGTTATGGGTGAAGTGGTTCATGCTCCGGTATCCTTCTTTCTTCTTGGTAAGCGTGCAGTCTTTGCCTGGTCGGGTCAGCAACTTCTTGTTATAGAGGCTCCCTTGTTAACCTTGAGCCTTCAAGCTGAGAATAGTTGAGCATATTTCGATGACACAAAGATTTCCGTGCCCTCGGGGTTGATGAGTTTGCAGCACCCTGGAATGCAGGGTAAGCTGTTCAGCGGCATCTCATGATAAAACCGATCATGCCCTCTGATTGTGTCTAATTGTACCCGGCGACCAACGCAATGAAAAAAAAGAACATTTTGAAGTTCCCCTCCCAAAACGACAGTTTTCCCTTTTTCAAGGAGATCCTGGAAAACGGCTACCATGTTTTCAGCATGGAAAACGCGAAACTGTCGGATTATTACCCCAATAAATTTCCTGACTACCCAGGAGTAGATCTTCAACACCTTCATATTGGCGATGTGATCACCATTCGGGTCTTTTTTCGTGTGGGCGCCGGCAAGAATGTTCGTGCCGATGGCGGCTATCTGGACCTAGAGGTGGAGCACATCGAAGGCGAGACGGTGTTCGGCGTAATCCAGACCCAGTTGCCCAAGGAATTCCCGCTGCAGGCAGGAGATTCCCTGGAAATCTATATCAATGAAATTTTGTATAAAGCGCAAATGACGGAGCATTGAAATGGAACTCAATAACAATCAGGCCGCACTCATCCTCTCCACCTCCGAGGATGGCGAAATCACCATGGATGTCGAGTCACCGGACATGAACGGACTCGCAAGCGCACTGTGCCACGCCTTGGCGAAAAAATTGATGCGGGATGAGGGGCTTCAGGCGGAGTTGATGGAGATGCTGGAGGGAGAATCAGAAGGAAAGGAAGATTGACGGCGCTGTGGTCCAGTGAAAAGGGATCTGGGAGACTGAACTGTTGCAAGCCGTATTGAGCCTGAATGGATACGCGAGGGGGATGGGACGATTCACCGCTTCATTTGATAGGATTGGTAATTATCTAACACTTTCACCACATACGCCCTGGTTTCGGGAATATTGGGGATCGCTTGTTTGACATTACCCGGTCCTGCGTTGTAAGCGGCGAGGCTGAGCTCTACATCCATCTATAACTGTCGAGCAGGAAACGCAGGTATTTGGCTCCGCCGGTGATGTTTTCCTGCGGATCAAAGGGGTTTGAGACCTGAAGATCTTTGGCAGTCGCTGGCATGAGTTGCATCAGCCCCTGGGCTCCCTGTGGCGAAACAGCGGTGGGGTCAAAATTCGATTCGGCTTTGATGATCGCCTTGATTAGCAGCGGATCAATCCCGTGTTCGGTGGCGGCTGCTTGGATGAAAGTGTTGATTGTTTGAGGGGTTGAATCTCTCGTTGATCGTGGGAAAGGTCGGTTGATGGCGATCTTCTTGTTCGTTCGGCTGCTCTTGCCCTGCATATAATGGAGGTTCCCTTGAACATCCATATAGGCAGCAACCGTCGCCTCGGCAGTGGATGGCGACGAAAAGTTCAACGCGAAGAAGAGCAAAAAACCGGCCAGGAGCGGAAACAATGCAAAGGGCTTTCGTTCTTTTGGATCCACCTCAATCCTCGTATCTGTCACTTGTAAGGCTATTTCCGATGATTTGACTTTTCCCGAAAACATGATAAGGGTTAGCCTGAAACGTATTTTCTCGCACACGAACCGGTATTGAATCATCCCAACTCCCCAGGACTTCGGAGACCAGCCATGTCTGACCAGACCAATTGGACTACCATCTGCCCCCACTGCGGGTACGAGTCCGAAGACAGCGCGATGTGCCAGTCCTGTGGCCGATTGATGGATGAATTGGTTCCGGTGCGACCTTTTTCCGCAAGTGAATTGGTGGCAAAAGTCATCAGTTCTTGGCAGCCTTGCAGCGACGTGGAGGCATTGTCGCCTATCAAGGAAGAGCCCGAATTCTGCCCAACATGGGACTTCAACCCAGGAAACATCTATCATAAAGACAGGTAAACTAACCGGTTGTGGGTTTGGCTGGCCTGTCCTAATTCCTTCTGTGTATTTCCACCACGGCTCCTGGGTTTCCTTCACCCGGAGCTAATTTATTCTCTGGTGGCGTCTGAAAATACCCTTCTGACGTCGGCCGATGCCCCTGGCTATCCACCACCCCTTTAAACACCTTGCCGATCCCCTCGGTGGCCATCCCTTTTGCATCAGTACGGATTCGGCCCTGTCCTGATTCCTCATGCCGATTGACACTCCTCAGATTATCCGCATCGGTTATGGTTCGTGTCCCATCCGGTTTTTGCAACGGTAGGGGACTTTCGGGAGGTTGAATGCTTCCCTCGGTAATGCCACCGGTGTTGGAGCGCACTGATCCGGCCGATTGATCGACAAAGCCTTTCATCAAACCTTGGTCATGGATCCGATTCCGGGTGTTGTGAATAGTTCCTTGCACCTCTGAATGGGTAGTGCCCCAGCCGTATCCGTGCCCGCTGACAAAGCCACTGATAATGTCACGCATATTGTTGACGCCGGCTGCACCGTGTTGGGTGACATAACTGTTGAAATCGCTGATGGTTTTGCGGATCGTCTCCGGGGTTTCCTCGCCATACCGCTCTCGGGCATAATTCTTCACCAGGGCCGTGGTCAGATCTGCACCATAGGATTCCTGCGACCTACTAACAGGCTGTTGAAAAAGTAGAAATTATGAGACAAGGGTTCTTTGTTTGCCCTTCGATTGCTCTTTGACAGTGAACACTTGGCCGTTTTTCATCATGGCGCGTTGCCATTTTTTATTTTCTGAGGCGCA
>Ga0074193_1002272_pt1 | contig 18052 bp, 20 predicted proteins | sample EPASupsiteHSE605_FD_64523 | JGI IMG/M metagenome (GOLD analysis project Ga0074193, IMG submission 64523) | Bioremediated contaminated groundwater from EPA Superfund site, New Mexico - Sample HSE6-05 | ecosystem: Environmental > Aquatic > Deep subsurface > Groundwater > Contaminated ... | reverse complement strand
AAATATCCCTTCTCTAAGTCATCCTTGGAGAAGGTGGAATAATAAAACTGACTCTCCAAAGAGGAAATTTTAACTTTGCAAAAAACCGGAAATTTTTACATTGTTGTAACATCATCATTTTCAATTATCTACACATTTCCTGTAAAATTATTTTTTAATTATACTTTAAAATAAATATTTTTTAGCTGAGGTCGTAACGATGAAAAATCTAAAAATTAAAATAACCATGCTTATTTTTGCCTGCATGTTATTTATGTTTTGCTCAGTGTACGGGCAAGATTTTGATTCATCCAGTAATTTTTCCAGTACAGGCACTATACACTGGAAAGACGTTACTCAAAGCAGTTCAGCAGGGAGCAGTAATTCACAAAAAGTCTATACAAAAACAAAAAGTACTTCCGGTTCTTCACAATCAGTTTCAAATTATGCTCAACAGCAAATAATAAATACCATGTTTAGCAGTTTCTTTAGCGGATTTATGCAGGGAATGCAGCAGAATAATCCTTCAAGACAAGATCAAATTTTAAAACAGCAGCAGGAAGAAGCTGCCCGAAGGCAGGCCGAAGAAGCTAAAAGACAGGCTGCACTCCAAAAAAATAAAGAATGGTTAGATTCGTTAAATTTCATGGGCGAAGGTGGTGTTGATATAGGAGGTAACACTACACCAAAACTTTTAAGATCAGGCAATGAAAATGACGAATTTAGCAGTCTGGAAAAAGCTCTTAATAATATTGAGCAGGCTCCAAACCTTATTGATGTTCAGGCTAAAATCCAGGAAAGAATTTCAGCAATTCAGCTAGATATAGAAAGAATCCAAACAGGGTTGAAAGGTCTGACCAAATCTCTTTTAAGTAACAAAGAAGAATTTGACAAATGGCATGATGAAATTGATGATTCTTTCAAAACCGCTTTAAAGAGCTGTTTTGAATATCCTGCAGATATACTGCCAGGTAGAGTTGATGATCTGGTAAAAGCAAAAATTGCTTCAAATAATGAAATAAAAACAAAATTGATAAGTTTTGTAGGGTCAGCCAAATCAGAAAAAGAAATAAAGCAAATATATAATGTAGTAAAGGCAATTGATGAGAGAAACATGAAGCTGGAGCATTTTAATAGCCTGTCATCACTGCTTGCCAGCTCAAAAGCTACAAGTGATGTTGATGATTTGGATAAAAACAATGATGAATATAAAAAATATCTTGATGGTGTGGTCATGTATGGTGACATAGTAGCAGGTAATGCATATTTAGGTAGTGCAAAAGTAATAGCCACGTCATATTCAGATATAGCCAGAGAATGCGTGGGTTGGTACAAAATTAACCAGCTTAATTATGGCAATGACAAATATATGGATGCTGTTTCAGACTTAAACGATAGAATGAAAGTTAAAGTTGCAGAATTAAAGTATTTTAAAGGCTGTCTTGCCAACCCTGATTCAAGCGCACAATCAAAGTGTTTTAGTGCGTACAAAACTCCAAAAGTTATTGTTCCGCCATTAAGAAAAACAAGATAAGGGCTTTAAATATACGGAGATACACAAATGAAAAAATCTTTAATTTTAGTTTTGCTGGTAATAAATATTTTAATCTTTCAACAGGCTTCTTTTGCAGGGTTAAAAATGACTGAAGCAAAGGCTTGTTTCAAATACGGCATGTATGTCAGAGGCATTGGGTTTCTTCAAAATATTATCGATTCAAATAACAGTGATCAGAAAGAAGCTTATTACTTGATGGGAAAAAGTTTATATCAACTTGGCAGCTATCAAAATGCTGTTGATGCTTTTTTAAAATCAGGAGATTACTGTAAAACAGTAAATTTCGAATGCAGACCTAATGCGAATGATTACCTTAAAGCAAAAATGTACAAAGAAGCTATCCAGACTTATTTAAATTATTCACACAAAGATAGTTCAACGTACTTTAATATTGCTGAAAGCTATATGCTTTTAGGTAATATCAACTCCTCAAAGGATTATCTGGAAATGTTAGAAGTTAATACATATAATAACAAGCTTGCAGGATTATACTTCCTGAAAGGAGACAACAAAAATGCATTCAATTATGCAAAGCTTTACTTAACAGAGGTAGAACCTGACTGTGTAGAATCTTTCAATGTAATTGGATTGGTTGCACTGGCTTTAAACCAGCCACAACTGGCTATAAAAGCTTTTAGCAAACCATACGATAATCTTGTTTACAAATTAAATAAGGCTTATGCTGACTACCAGACAGGAAATCTTGAAAGATCAGCAAATGAGTATAAAAGTCTTCTTAACAGCCTTAGTCCCTGGTTTAAAGCTTTATATAGTTTTAATGTTGAAAATAATAGTGAATCATTAATGATACTAAATAACTACATTAATGAATCTAAAACAGGCAAAATAGGCATTGTGTTAAAGAGAAATAACTCTACAGATGATTTCAGGTTTATTGTCACCTCAGTACAACCTGGATCACCCGCAGAACAGGCCGGAATTAAACTAGGCTCTCTTATTATTAAAATAGATGGAACTCCTGTATATACACCGCCAAAAGGTTTTTTAGTTAAAGAATTAGGGAAAGAAGTAACTGCTGATCAAATTTCAAAAAAACTAGCAGGTACGCCTGAAAGTGAAATTAAATTATCAATTCAAAACTACCCCTGCACTTACAGAACAAACAATTTTGCATTTAATAAACCGGTTACAGAATATACTTTAAAAAGAAAAGATTTATCAGATAAAGAAATTGGTGACTATTTTGCTTTAAGGAGCCTCATTTATAAAAGTATTGGAGAAAAAGAAAAAGCATATGCAGATTATAACGAAGCAATAAAGAGAAATCCTGATGCTTACCTGATACCACTTTTAAAATATCTATATCTTGTTGATTCTGGGGATAAGCAGGAAGCAAAAATTCTGGAAACACAAATTGGTAATAAATATAAAGTGTTACCTTTATCTATAACAAAAACATTCATGCCAATAATGGCTCCGCCAATATTAAATGATATTTACAACAAACATAAAATATAGAGATTTTTAAATAGAGAGTTGATCAATTAATAATATTCAGAATATCAAAGAAACTTTGATATAAACGATTTTGACTTCAACAGGATTTTTTATTATCAGGGTATTTTTTAAATTGAACAGCCCTGGATATAAACAATTTATTTCATTAAACTTTTAAACTGATCCAGTTCATTTTGGAAGTTAAAGCCATAATCATCGTTACAGCCGTTACCGCCATTACCGGTCAGTCCATTCCCACAAAGGCCATTGCCACAAATACCATTACCGCAAAGTCCATTTCCATTGCCATCAAGACCGTTTCCTGAAATACCTGAAAGTTTTACACAAATTTGTAATTTAAATAATTCTGATTCTTTTTTCATTTTTAATCCTCTTATTAAAAAAATCATTTAATTTGTTTAATGCATCTTATATATATAAAGGGTATATACCGCCCAATATTTCCTGTATTTCAACAAATTGTTACATTTTGTAATATTTATAGGTGAAAAACAATCTCTTTTTTACCTACCAGAACATTGTTGCAATTTTTAATGCTTAAATCATATAAAGAACATATCTCAGGAGAATTTAATTCTTTTTGAGAAAGCCACCCAAGTTGTTTAAGAGCTTCTATAACCGTTATACTCCTTGCCTGCATATTTGCATCCAGTATTTTAACCGCAAGAGCCTGCTTTTTTTCAGGATTAATTACAATACACAAACCTTCTGCACCGACTTTTGCAATTAGTTTTCCATGTGATGCTTTTATAATTTCACTGTCAAGTCTTCCTTTTCCTCCGATTAATATGGGATTTTGCATGAAAGCTTGTTTAATCAGTTCAGTTTCAGGAGCTAAAAACAATTTTAACAGCCCTGTTCCTATTTTGTAAAATGGCATGCCAAAAACAGGAGCACCGCAGCCATCAATACCAAGACTTAACTCATTATTGCTAATTTTATATAAGTTTTTAATTATTTCTATATATTCTTTTTGAAGCGGATGGTTAAAATCCAGGTAATTTTCTACATTCCATTCTTTGGCCATGCATGAAGCAAGCATGCCTGTATGTTTACCGGAACAATTGTTGTGAATAGGGCTGGCTTGAAGATTATTTTTGATTAAATAATTTCTTGTCTCAATATCAATAGGTTCATGAATTCCACATTGCAAATTATTTTCGCCAAGCCCGATTTTTTTCAGGATACTTTTTACAAGAGTTAAATGTTCTTTGCTTGCGGTATGAGAGGCACATATAACAGCTAATTCAGGAAGGGTTAATTTGAATCTGTCAAAAGCTCCAGTACTAAGAACAGGTATAGCCTGAATAGGTTTTGAACATGATCTTAAGAAAAATGAAATATTTTCGCAGTCCCCAACTTGGGAGAGAACTTTATTATTCTCATCAGTAAGACTTAAAAAACCGGAATGTTCCCGTTCGGTTATCCTACCTCTTTTTATTTTCAGTAAAAGTTCAGACTTCATTTTATCAAATATAATAACCTATGCCAGATGTATTAAAATCTTTTTATGTTAAGGAGTTTATTTAATTGATCCTTTAATTTTTTATTCTCTTTTTCCAGATAAAATAATTTGTCTTCATCTAGTGAATCACATTCATAAGTGCCAGCTCCAGCAAATAAATCCGGAGAAAATTTCTTTTTGCTCTCTTCTTTAAGAGCAAATACACCTTCAATCTCATTTGTTGTAGCCAGACCCAAATCAATAAGAATTTTTCCGATCTTCAATTTATCTTGTAATGTTTCTTCGATGTATTTTTGGGCTTTAAGACTTTCTCCGAGTTGCATAACATCAATTTTGCCTAATTTAACAAAAAACTCTCCAATTCTGATAAGGTCACACAGGTACATAGCAGTACCTTTTATACAAGCGGATTCCGGTTCTTCAACGAATTCAAGATTTAATGCAGTCATAAAATAACCTGCACATTCTGCAAGACTCCAATTATTTTTTGCAGCAATTTCGATTATGCTTAATTCATTGGGACACTCTTCTAATAATATATAAACATTTGCCGGGAGACCTTTTGTTTTAACGTTAAGTTCTTTTTTGCCCAAGAAAGTTAATTTGGGAACATAAAGCTGCAAACAATTTTCTTTATCAAATAAATTTAAACTATCTAAGATAGACGCATTTTCAAATTCTTCTTTAAGTTGAAGATAAAAAACTTGTTTTACCCAGAGAGGCAATTTAGAAAATTTTTTAATTATTGTGTGAAAACTGGGACTAGAAACAGAATCCATTTATACCTCCTGTAATTAAACGATATGTTTATCATCTCGTTTACAGTTATTATAACCTTAATTATACTTCAATTTTAGTAATTTCATATAATATTGTAAATTTCCATAATTAATTATAATATGTTATATTAATAAATATTTACTTTTTTATTTGATACAGGTTTAAAATTGAAGAATTATGGGAATATATAATTAAATTATGTATTAACATGAATGTAAGCTATTGGAGGAAAAATGTCATTTGCCAAGGATGACATTGGCCTGACAAATACTCAAGCAATAGTGCAGGCCCAAACTGTAAAAACACGGGTAGTTAAAGATTCTTCTGAAACAAGTATCTCACAAACCGAAGATCTGGAAAACCAAGAAAGAATTACTTTTTCAGAAAGTTTAGATAAAAGGCTATCCGATGATAGAGATTCTCTTGACCAAAATCAGGAGGATTCAACAAAGCTTGATCTTATAAATGATTCCTATACATCTATTTCTGATACTATTTCGGATATGAAAAAACAGGTTAATAATACTATAACCAATGAAGTATCGGATAATGACTTGCAAGGATTAAATGATTCGATTAAAGATAAACTTGGAAATATTGAAGAAGTAGTTAAAAATACAACTTTTGGTGGAAAAGAACTTTTTGACGAAAGTTCTGCTGATAGTGTTCAGGCTAGTAATACTGAAAATAATGAATCCAATATACCATCAGAAGTAAAAGATTCATCACTTAAAGCACTTGGTTTACCTGAAGTTAATAATGTGACAATTAAGAGTAAGGAAGATGCAGAAAATTTAGCTAAAAATCTTGATCATGCAAGTCAGGAAGTAAGTAAGAGACAAAGTAAAGTTTCCAATTCTCAAAATGAGATCCAAAAAAACATGAAAGATTTATTTTTAACGGAAATAAATCTGCTTAAAGACAATGATTCAAGCAATAATTCAGTAGAAGAAACAAAAAATAATGTAATAAGCGGAATTCTTGATGATCCGTCTAAGAGTGTAAAAATCCAGATTAAAAGTATTAACACAGATGTTTTAATAGCATTAATAAAAATACACGCATAAAAGGAATTAGGTGAAACAAAATGCCATTGGATGGTTTATCATTTTCAAACTCTGGAATGTACAAGCTGACAGTTCCGACAGAAGTTAATGATCAGGTAAAACAAATTTCTGAAGTTCAGGCTCAAACAGTCATTAAAAAGCCTGAAGAATCGGAAAAGCTTAAATCTGAGTTGGAAAGTGACAAAGATCAGCATAAGGATCTGGAAGGAAGAAATACGGATGAAGATACCCGGGAAGGACAGGAAAATGCTGAAGCTGAAGATGAAAGTTATTTATACAAGAATAAATATAAAGTAAAATTTAACCAAACAACTGATATGGTTGAATTAGTTGATCAAAATACAGGTTCTGTTGTAGAAACAATTTCATCAAAAGACCTTGTAAACCTGATGTCCAAATCAAAAGGCCCATCAGGTATACTTGTTGATGAAAAAATATAAAAATTATACGTATATATACGATAGAAGCTGTTAAAAAATACATTTTATGAGGGAAAAAATTATTTTTTTTAAAGTATAAAATAAAAATGGGCGTTTTTATAATTTTTGGTATGTATCTTAATTTTAAAAAAAGTTTTTATTTTTGTTAAAATATAAGAAAAATAAAAAACTTTGAGTGGAGAAAGACATAAATAATGAACCCTTACTTAAAACAGTATCAACAAACACAAATACAGACAGCAAGTCCTGAAAAAATACTAATAATGCTTTATGATGGGGCTATTCAGTTTTTAAACAAAGCAAAATGTGCAATTGAAAATAAAAATATAGAAGATACTCACAACAATATTATTTCTGCCCAACGAATAATAACAGAATTTATGAATACGCTTGATTTACAACAGGGTGGAGAAATGGCAAAAAATCTTTATAACTTATACGAGTATCTCCATTACAGGTTAGTACAGGCCAATTTAAAAAAAGATATTTCTATGCTTGATGAAGTTATAGCTCATTTGAAGGATTTAAAACAGACCTGGGAAGAAGCAATAAAGATTGCTATGAGAGAACGAAACCAGCAAAGTATAACGACAGAAAATCAACCCCAATCAGTGTAAGGTTCTAATGAAAAAAGAAGATTTAAAAAATTTATACAAAACCCTTTACTCTATTACTGTTGAGATGAGCGAATTAATTGAAAAAGAAGACTTTGACGGGTTAGATGTTTTGCTTAAGAAAAAAGATGAATTAATTGCGAAAGTAAATGAAGAAAAACCTAAAATATCCCTTTCTGATGAAGAAAAAGCAGAATTTAATTCTATAATAATTCCTGTTAAAGAACTGGAAAATAAAAATATTCAAATAATGGTAGATAAACAGAATATTTTAAAAAAGAAAATTGCTGCTACAAATCGAGAATATAAGACTATTTCCTCATACAATATTAAGCAGGAAATTCCTCCAAGCATACTTGATGCCAGAGAATAAAAAACCCCTGCTGAATAAGCAGGGGTTTGAAGAAGTAATAGAATTAATTAACCGAATGTTTTGAAAGAAGATTCAATATTTTTCTCAATAACTTTCTTAACGGCATCCATTTCGGTTTGAACGGCATTGTGCTGAGTATCAACGTTTTTAAGTTCGAGTTCTAATCTTTTATCTTGAGCTTGTAATTTAGCACTTTTATATGCATATGTAGCTTCAGCTTTAGCGTCATCAGCAGTATTAAGTTTATCGTTAAAGTTTTCATTTGAAGACCAGCTGATCAATGAACCTGATGTTTTGCCATTAGCATAACTTTTAAGGTAGTATTGTCCTGAACGTAAACCTGCTTCAATTTGTGATGCATTAGTGGTGCTGGTATCAATTTTTGTACCATTTGATGTTACAACAGCCAGTCCGTTTGATTCCAAATTAGCTGTAGAAACTGAAATTTCTTTACCGTCTGTATTTACATATTTAAGAACTCTATTGCTTATTGCATCTGTGTATTCTTTTGCTACCTGTTCTGTATCACTTGCTAATTTTAATCTTCTCTGGTTAATCATTTGGCCTCTGTATTCAAGGTCACTTTTTCTTGCTACTAATAATAACATTCTTGCTTGACTTGCTGCTAAACCCATAATGATTCTCCTTATATTTTTACTTATTTACTTTTTATATCACTCTGATATATATATAAAAACATAAAGTATATACTAAATTCATAAAAAGTATATATTGTTACATTTCGTAATATATAATTTATTTAAAGAAGAATTTCCATATTATGGAATACCAGTTTTTTATTATTATTAGCTAATTAAAACATAATTATCTTAAATAACCTGCTGAAGTATTTTCGAAAATATATCTGCTCATACAAAGAGATATATTTTTTAATGCACAAATTCCAGATTCTCTGTTGATTACACCTATACTGGCCAACTTGTTTTTGACTGTTTCATTTAGTTCTTCAGGAGAAACATAAAGAGCACAGGTTGAATCGCAATTTTCTTTTTTAAAAGGACAAGTCTTTTTTTCTTCCATATTTATCACCTAGTTCAAAATAATATTAAAAAATGATACAAAAACTTCTATTTTTATTACCTGATATAATAACTTCAGATGAATCGGATAAAGATACTAAAACCCCCTGAGGTTATTGCAGTATGGTTATTCTAATCAATAACTTTACAAATAAGTTTACAAGTAGTACTTATGTATATAATACTCTATATTTTAAACATTATGATAAAAACTTAAAAAATGTTATTATAGCGATATAAGTTATGTTAATTACTTGATTTTTAGAGGCTTTTTTATGGAAAACACATTAAATACTGAACCATTAATGACTAAAGAACTTGAAACCCCAACTTTTTTAATGGCACAGGAACAACTGGATGGGGTTGCCCGTATATTAAATTTAGACCCGGGTGTGCACGAACGATTAAGATATCCTAAAAAAGCACTTATCGTATCAATTCCAATAAAGCTTGATAATGGTGAAACAAGAACATATATGGGATACAGGGTACAGCATGATATGGCGCTCGGACCATCAAAAGGCGGCATAAGATATTATCCCGATATTGACCTTGGAGAAGTCTCTGCTCTTGCTATGTGGATGACATGGAAATGTTCTTTGATGAATCTACCTTTCGGTGGAGCAAAAGGCGGTATCCGTTGTAATCCTGAGATAATGTCGCAAAATGAGCTGGAAAAACTTACAAGAAGATATACAACAGAAATTCTTTCTATAATTGGTCCTGAAAAAGATATTCCAGCACCCGATATGTATACAAATGAACAAACAATGGCTTGGATTATGGATACATATAGTAATTATTTCGGTTATGCAATTCCCGGAGTCGTTACAGGCAAACCCATAGGGGTTGGAGGTTCTCTTGGAAGAGTGGAAGCAACAGGCAGAGGGGTCACTTTCACAATAATAAAAGCTCTGGAAAAGGTAAGATTAAATAAAGACACTCCTACTGCGGTCGTTCAGGGCTTTGGAAATGTCGGGGCTGTTACTACAAAATATCTATATAAACATGGATGTAAAATTATAGCTATTAGTGATATTCATGGTGGCGTATATAATCCTAAAGGTATAAATGTTGATGATTTATTTAAATATTCATTAGAACATAAAACAGTAATTGGGTTCCCTGGAACAGAAACTATAACTAATCAGGAAATTCTTGAATTAGAATGTGATATTCTTGCTCCTTGTGCTGTTGGAAATGTTATAACAGAAAAGAATGCTGATAAAATTAAGTGTAAAATTCTTGCAGAAGGTGCAAATGGTCCTACAACACCAGCTGCTGATAAAATTCTCTATGAAAAAGGCATATTTATAATTCCTTCAATTCTGGCAAATGCAGGAGGTGTTACAGTATCATATTTTGAATGGGTACAAGATATTCAAAGGTTGTTCTGGTCAGAAGATGAAGTTATAGAAAAACTTCAGGTACTTATAACCAAAGCTTTTGATGAAGTTTATAATCTATCTATAGCAAAGAATGTTAACACAAGGACAGCGGCAATGATGATAGGTGTTGGCAGAGTTGCAGAAGCAAAAAGATTAAGAGGTTTATATCCTTAATAAAGACCTCTGCATAACTCCAAATTTAGCATTTTTGCGCAATCCAGTACCAAGGCATTGCCGCTGGCACTACCTTTCACCTTGTTAATATTAAAAAAGCTCCATTTGGAGCTTTTTTAATATTATTTTGATAAACATGATTCCATAATTCTACTTTGCCAGCCCGGCGATTTTTCAATATAAAAATCAGCACCTCGATTTAAGCATTTATCCTGATATTCCAGCTTAGATGAAGCTGTCATAACAATAATTTTTGTATTTAACTTACAAAGAAGAGCAAGTTTTTTAAGCTCATCAAGAAGAATAAAACCTTCTCTCTCTGTTGGGATAAACAGGTCAATTATGGCATAACCAAAATCCTGTTTTTTAAATTTATCTATCGCATCATTGATTTCCTGAGATATTACAACTTCAAAACCTATCTTTTTAAATAATATATCTAATTGATAAGTTATAATTCCGAGGTCATCAACTATTAAAACTGTTTTTGCCCTTGACGGGTCTCCAAATTGAGCAGCCGCAGCAGGAGAAATGCTGGATGCTTTTGGAGTATTGCCACTAATTCCGGCAGAAGACAGGGCCATATTACTTAATTTTGACTTAATCTTGCTTACAACATCATTGAGAGCTTCCAGAGTTACTTCTTCTGGTGACGGCATATCAATCAATCCGTACAAATTGTCAATAAACTTTGAATCCAGCTCTATAGTATATTTTTTTTCTGGCATATCATCCCTCTGTAATATAGAAAAATTTTTTCATTATGCAATTATATTGTAACTGTTTATTTCCAGATATGCCACCATTTATTTATATGATTGCCGTTTTTTCTGGAGTGTTGAACAGATTCAATTATATTAAACATTTCTTCATCATTTAGATCAAAATGAATTTTTAATTGATTTATGTAATTATTTAAAAATTTTTTCACTTCCTGATTTTTTTTATTTTTTGAATTGTTATCTATATTTTTTTCAGCCATATAATAATTACTCATAATAATCCAGCCCCACATATTTTCTACAAATAAAATATAAACTTTAAAATGAGTTTTTTCATCCACAGAAAGTGTAATAAAATCAAGCTATATTTAATCTTATTTATTTGTAATACAGAATTAACGCTAATTTATGCTATTTATAAAAATTTGTAACAGAAAAGAAATATTGATCAAACCATAATTTACAAATTTAATAATTCGACATATTAGCAATACGAATTTAATCTGAAGTAAATATACTTATTAAGAGACTGATGCATAACTTCAAAAAAATAGCATTTTGTGCAATTCAGTGTCAAGACAATGCCGCCGGCTCCTCGCCGTCGTCACCGACTTTCACCTTTTCAAGGGTTTTGTCCCCCTGCATAACGAGTGAAAATTTGTTTTTTTCCTGCTATGTAGTGGCTTCATTAATAATATTCAAAAGATAGGATCTTAAAATGCGGGCAAAAGAACTTATAAAAAATAAATTTAATATAAGATTTTCAGGAAAAGATATATATCTTGAAAAAACGGGCATTGTTCAGGATAGAATCTGTAAAAACTGCAAAAAACTCATTCTCACAGAAAAAGATTTTTGTGAATGTGGTTTTTTTCTAAAAGCTGAAAAAAACTCTATATTTTGGAATTCGGTTTTATTGCCTTTATTTTTTATAGGAATTATATGCCTTGTAGGGATAATTAATTTTGAAAATATAAAAAGTTTAACAGCAGAAAAAGTTAAAGAACAGAAAATAAGTTTTAATTCCTTGTCTCCGGTGAATATCCAGATGATAACAAGTATAAAAGGTTCTCCTTACGATGAATACGTACAAAATATTTATATAAAACAGGGACAAAAAAACCGTCTGATTATTTTAGTAAAACCGACATACTGGGACTTCCTGACATCTAAGGAGAAAAAAAATTTGCTCAATTATATCGGAAATATCTGGAAAACACTTTACAAAAAGAGTTATCCCAATTCAGTACTTAAACCTAATGTTGAATTTGCTAATCCAGAATAAGTTATATAACACTCGTTCTAGTACAGAATGATATAAAAATAAAATTCAACGAATTAATATGATTCTTCAGAACTAACAATTTTTAAAAATAAAATACTTTATATATATATAAGCAAAAACTAGGAAAAAATAGCGTAAATGAGTCAAATTAATCCTTAAGCCCCATCCACTTATATAAAAATTCAATTTAATTATCTTAGCCATAAATTCTTAAGCTCATCCAAAACGGTGAGCTTTTATTTTTTGCAATGGTCGACCATTGCAAAGGTGAAAGGCAAAGGCAGTGCCTTGACATTAGATTGCGCTAAAAACCAGCACTCGCGCACAGGCTTCTTATCTTTTATTATTATTTTCTTTTAAATAAAGCATTGCCAGAAGTTCAACAGGTTGATATATCGGCATAATTTTATTAAATATTGCCAATCCGTTAGATAGACCTATTTTGCAGCTAGGACAGCCTGTTGATACGATTTGGGCATTGGTATCTAAAATATTTTCAGCTTTTTTTACAGATATTGCTTTTGATATATCTGGATTTACAACACAAAAAGTGCCGGAAACTCCGCAGCATTTGTCTGCTTCATTCATTTCCACAAAATTAATTCCGGGTATCTTTTTAAGAATTTCTCTTGGTTCAGTGTAGACATTTTGAAATCTTTTCAGGTGGCATGGGTCATGATAAGTAACTGTTGCTGTTATTTCTGTGTTTTCAGGAATGTAAAAGTCAATTTCTGCAAGAAATTTGTTTATATTAACAGCTTTTGCTGTCAGATTTCGGGCTTTTTCTTTGTATTTATCATCAACTATTTCAGCATAATGTTCCCATATTGATCCGCATGAAGCGCAATCTGTCAGCAGAAAGTCAATATTATCATCTATCAGGTCAAGATTCTTTTCTGCCTGCTTTTTAAAAGTTTTAAAATCCCCGGCACTTCTTGCCGGCATGCCGCAGCAGACAAAATCAGGTATATTAACCTCAAACCCGTTCTTTTCCAGTACGATTTTTACTGAATTTTTGACGCTCGGGTTGATGTAATTGTTAATACATCCCGGAAAATAAACTATTTTTAATTTAGAGTCAGATTTTACAGGTTTTTGCTTTTTATATCTAATAGTTTCCTTTATTTGAGAGTTAAAAACACAAACAGGCTGTTTTAAAAAGCTGATCTTTTCTGCTATAAAGTTTGCAGTATTTATCAATCCGGATTTTCTGTATATGGATAAGGCTAGTTTTAGCAGATTTAAATTGAGTCTGGAATTAAGATTAGATATGATAAATCTTTTTACAAAGCTGATTCCATTTATATTAAAGCTGTGGTGTCTTGCCTGAATAATTATTTCTTCTGCATTTATACTGCTAGGACAAAATTCAAAGCAGGCCCTGCAACCGAGGCAGAGATCAAGATACCTGGACATGTTTTTGCCCATTTTAATTTTGTCTGTTAATATACCGTTTAAAAGAGTAAATTTACCCCTTGATACTGCTGATTCAAGTCCGGTAGCTTCAAAAACAGGACATACAGACTGGCACAATCCGCATTTTGTACATTTATAAATATCTTCTGAGTAATCTTCAAGTTTTTTCATCTGTATTTTTCTTGTTCTAATAAAATAATTTTCCGGGATTTAAAATACCTTTCGGGTCAAAGACCTGTTTTATAGATTTCATGATTTCAATTGATCTTTCATCAAGGGCTTTTTTCATATATTTTGACTTTGTCATGCCGATTCCATGTTCCCCGGAAAGTGTTCCGCCTAATCTTAAAGCAGTATTAAAAAGTTCATCGACTGCTTTTTCAAACCTTTCCATTTCATCTTTATTTCTTAAATCCAGAGAATAGTTGGGATGAATATTGCCATCTCCGGCATGTCCCATTATACAGGCTGTTAAACTGTATTTTGTATTAATACGCCTTATTTCCCTGATCATTGTCGGTATTTTGTCTCTCGGGACAACTGCATCTTCAGTAATTACATTCGGTCCGAGTTTTGCGACAGCGCCAAAGGCAGATCGCCTTGCAAACCAGATATCGTCAGCTTCTTTTTGGTCTTTTGAAATTCTGATATCGCAGGCATTATAACTTTTGCAGATTGATTCAATCCGTTTTGCCTGAACATCAACAGTTTCCTGAGATCCGTCAACTTCTATAACGAGAGAAGCATCCATATCTGTTCTTAATCCGGTCGGATAGAATTTTTCTATTGTTTCCATAGTATATTTATCAATTAATTCAAGTGTTGCCGGCATGATTTTTGCTGATATTATGCCTGTTACAGCATTAGCAGCATTATCTATCGAGTTAAAGAAAGCTATTAAGACTTTTTTTGATTCCGGTTTTGGAATTAATTTAAGTGTAGCTTCTGTTACTATGCCAAGAGTTCCTTCTGAGCCAACTATTAGCTGCGTAAGATTGTATCCGGTAACGTTTTTTATAGTTTTGCCGCCGGTTTCAATTATTGTTCCATCTGCAAGCACTAATTCCAGACCAAGAATGTAATCTTTTGTGGTTCCGTATTTAAAACAGCGTGGACCTCCTGATGATTGCGCAATACTGCCGCCTATAGTGGAAACTTTCAGGTTTGACGGGTCGGGAGGATAGTAAAGGCCTGCTTCTTCTACAGCCTGTTGAAGTTTTTCAACTGCAACGCCCGGCTGTACTCTGCATAGAAGGTTGTCTTTATCCACTTCCAGAATTTGATTCATTCTTGATAAATGAATAATAATTCCGCCGTTTAATGGGATACACCCGCCCGCAAGGTTAGTTCCTGCGCCTCGGGCAATAACCGGCATACTGTATTTGTCGGCAATTTTTAATATTTCACTTACCTGCTCGGTTGATGAAGGTAAAACAATAACATCAGGCAAATAAAGCTTATCACCAAGCGCCGTTGCATCGTAAGCATAGCAATAACGGTCTTCGTACGAGGTTAAGACGTTTTCGTTCCCTAAAACTGATTTTAAATTTTTTATTGCAGTTTCCATCTCTTTGTAATTTCAAAAATAAATCTAAAAAATAATAATACTAAATAATTATAAACCACTCTTGTTTATTATATCTGATAAATCCTATACGGTTTTGCAAATATATTTATGTATAATTATTTCGGTCTCTCAGTATACTTTCGCAGGGGATAAAATTATTATATTTTGGCATAAAAAATTAATTGGAAAATGTTAAAGTAAAAATGCGTGTAATTAAACTTAGGGGAATGGTTATGGCACATACAATTTCAAAACAGATATACTGTGAAACCGAACATAAATATGTTGAATGTGAAGTAATGGTTCTTGACAATGAAGAAGTTGTTCCCGGAACTGACAGGAGAGAAGTTGTTCTTTACTGCACAAGCTGTGGAACTCCTTACAGCCAGATATCGGATTCATTTACTGCAGATATAGAAGGACTATATCCTGAAACAGAATTAATCGACCAGTATGAAGAATTTGATAACAGGACGGAAGAAAATCTGAAATCAGAACCGGATTAATGAATGCCAAAGAAAACTATCATTGCAAGACCTACAATCCAGCAATAAAAAGCGAAGATATTTAATTTATTTTTGCTGATGAAAATAAGAAAATATTTTATACAAAGATAGCCAATAACAGCAGAAATAAAACTTCCTGTTAAAATAGCCGTCCAATTGCAATGAGCCAGTTCATTTAAACCGCTCATGTCTTTTATCTGGTATGCTGCAGCGAGAAGAATAACCGGAATGCTGAGCAAAAAAGAATATCTTGCTGATGTAACTCTGTCAAGTCCGGTTGCAAGACCGGCTGCAATGGTTGACCCTGATCTTGAGAGTCCTGGTGCAACTGCTAACCCCTGGGCTATACCTATTATTATTGATTTTTTCCATGTAACATTTTTTACTTTTTCTGCAATTTTTGCTGACATTATTTCTGTTGAATACAGAAGAGCACCTGTTATTATAAGAAATACACCGACTGCTGCCGGATTTGAAACAAGAGATTCAAAAAAATCTTTTAAAGGATAGGCAACCGCTATGGTTGCAATAGTACCTATTACAATATAAACAGGGATTTGTGCTTCATAATTATCCGAAAAAGTTTTATTTTTTAAGGCTGTAAAGAATTCTTTTGTTAATTTTATTATATCCTGCCTGAAATAAATAAGTATAGCTGTTAAAGTGCCTACATGCAGCATAATATCAAGTAAAATTTCTTCATTGCTGCCGCTTGTTAAGATTTTTCCGGTAAGTAATTTATAGATAGAAGAAACCAGCACAAGATGCCCTGAACTGCTGACCGGCAAAAACTCTGTTAATCCCTGCATTATGCCTGAAATAATAGCCTGCATAAAATCCATATTTATATCTCCAATTCATGTTTAAATTCATTTAATAAAATCATATCTTCCTTTGAAAGTTCTGATTTTTCAAATATTTTATACAAATCAGTCCTTCTTTCAAAGGTTCTTTTTATTGACTGTTTTTTTCGATATTTTTCAATTTCTTTATGATTGCCGGACTGTAACACTTCTGGAACTTTCATTCCTCTATATTCAGCAGGCCTTGTGTACTGGGGATATTCCAGCAATCCTGAAGAAAAAGAATCATGTAAAGCAGATTCATCTTTGCCAAGAGTACCGGGTAAAAGCCTTGTGACAGAATCTATAACAGCTAAAGCTCCAAGTTCTCCTCCTGTTAAAACATAATCTCCGACAGATATTTCTCTTGGTTTCAAGCCTTCTCTTATTCTTTCGTCAAAGCCTTCATAATGTCCGCAGATCATTATTAACTGATCTTTTTTGCTTAATTCGACTGCTATTTGCTGGCTATAGGGTTCTCCCTGTGGAGTCAGAAGGATTAACTCGTTATTTTCCTGCTTTTTGATTGATTCTACAGATTGAAAAATCGGATCGCACATCAAAACCATACCGGCTCCACCGCCGTACGGTGTATCGTCAACAGTTTTGTGTTTATCTTTTGTAAAATCTCTTGGATTAACTGTGTTTACAGAAATAAAATCCTGCTTTTGCGCTCTGCCAATGATACTGCATGAGCAGTACATCTCAATCAATTCGGGAAATAAAGTTATAATGTCAAATCTCATCATTTACAATATCTATGTAATTATGTACGCTCTTAATTGTATCATTCTTAAAATATTGCAGTAGAGTATATTTTATGTCAATAACAAAATAGCCAGTGCTCTGTTAAATTGATTTTATGGGTTAAAGTTATATAAATATTGGCTGACACCTATCACCCCTACCCCTCTTTTCTCAAGGGAAGATGGAAATAAGATTTTTTAGTTCGCTCCGCAGCACGTAGTGCTGCTCGCTCACCTTTATTTTTCCGCTGTCCTTAGTTAAAAAGTCCTTCTCTCAGTCCTACTGTAACGGAGGTTGAGTATTTTGCCCAACCTCCGATTGATCTGGAAAGATATCCTTGTACTTGCTCCAGTGGTGAATAATGTCGTTAAGATCGTCGAGAGAAGCAAGGGCATTTAGAGCGGAATCAATAGAAAACTTTGCAACTTCAATGCAGTTTACGAGGATAGTAAGACGTTCTCTTAAGATTTCTTCTTTTTCTTTCTTATTCATATAAAAAGCCCATTTATGATAAAATTTAAACTGAACAAAAACCGCCCCTGTTTTTAACAGGGAAATAATAATATAAAGAGGGGCCGGAGCCTGAACTTGAGAATATTCAGACCCCGGCAGT
>Ga0074193_1002271_pt1 | contig 18062 bp, 14 predicted proteins | sample EPASupsiteHSE605_FD_64523 | JGI IMG/M metagenome (GOLD analysis project Ga0074193, IMG submission 64523) | Bioremediated contaminated groundwater from EPA Superfund site, New Mexico - Sample HSE6-05 | ecosystem: Environmental > Aquatic > Deep subsurface > Groundwater > Contaminated ... | reverse complement strand
CGCCAGGCCAGCGCCGATGATGGCAGACAGGAGCACGCGGGGGAAACGGATCTGCCAAATGATATCCATGTGCGAAGGAGATGCTTGGCTTACAATATCACCAAGGTTTAGGGCAAACATTTTATACAGTATAATACGATAGGATTCGCTGGGCGGGATTTGTACTGTTCCCAGGCATACAGCCAGTAGTAGGGATGTAAAGACGGTGATAACTAAACCTGTAACCAAGATAAGAAAGAGTTTTCTTTGTTTGGTGATGGTGTCATATTGCGACAGTTCTGGTATTTCTAATTGCGCCATATTCTTGTAAGTCTCCTTATTCTTTTAAACGGAAGGATATTGGTATTGTAGTATAGCAGGGTAGTGCTTGACCGCTCTCTTGGTCTTTGGCAGGAACAAAGCGCCATTGCTGTATTGTAGCAACAGCCGCATCATCTAACCCTTCATTTCCGGAAGAACGGGAGATTGAGATATGGTCAGCACGACCATTTTCAGAAATTCGTATTTTAAGTACAACGGTGCCTTCGATGCCAGCTTGACGTGCACCCTCAGGATAAGGGGGGGCGACTTTCCCTAAAATTCGGGGTGGGATGATACTGCTAGGTTTGCTGCTAGTGCCAGCATTGCTGTTAGTACTACCCTTGCCAATAGGTTCATTGCCAGCTCGCGTTTCATTACTGCTGGTGCTAGTAACAGCTAATTCTCCAGTTGACACTACTGATGAAGTATCATGGACCGCCATTGGGACGGGAGAATTCTGTGTTATTTTCGCTGCCGCTGGCGTGGTTGGCTCAGAGAGAGCAGTTGGTGAGGCTGAAGCAGGATTAGGAGTACTAGCCATCCCTTGCTTTCCTTGGGAGTCATTCATGAGCTCTAGTTCTACATATTGTTCTTGGATGATTGGCAGCGTAAACAACTGGGCTGATAGATAACCTGCACCTGCCAATAAGAAAATATGACACAGCACTGACACCATTACCGCTCTGCGCCAAGAGCATGTATTATATGCCATATGTATTACCTCGCCTTCAAATCTGTAGCCACAGATACCCGACGTGCACCTGCTAGTTTTAGTTCATCCAGTACTGTAATGACAGTGCCATATTCAACCTGTTTATCAGCCCGCAGCACAAACACGTTATCAGGTTGTTTGATGAGTTCCATACCAACGCGTTTCGCCAGGAGGGGCAGAGGGATTTGTTCTTGGTCAAACATGATGTTCCCATCTGGGGTTACGGTGACGTTAATGCTGCGGGGAATATCCTGCTGGACTGCTGATGCTTGGGGCAAATTGACAGGGATGGTATGCTGCTCTACCATGGATAAGGTACTTAGCATAAAAAAGACCAGCAAGAAAAAAATAATATCAATTAAGGGGATAATCATGAGTTCTGGCTGACTTTCAATTCGTAAGCTACGCAATTTCATGATGTTCTCTCCGCAATGACTTTTTTGTGAGTAAGTAGTTTACCATTACAGCACATACCTGTTCCATATCTGTAACAAATTTATCCAAACGATGAGAAAAATAAGTATGGGCAAGTAAGGCCATCACGGCCACAGTTAACCCTGTAGCGGTAGCGATGAGTGCTTCGCCTACGCCGCCAGTAATGGCCATGGGCTGTCCTGCTTGCATATTAAAGACGCTAAAAGAATTAATCATACCAATTACTGTTCCTAGCAGACCAAATAAAGGTGATAAGGTAACAATGGTGCTGAGATAATTGAGGGATTCCCGTAAGTGTGCTGCAGATAACTGAGCAGCACTTTCTAATGCATTTTCAACATTACTGCCTCGTTGGTAGGCGCGTAATCCTTCCAGGGCCACCTGATGGACCACTTTTGGCATTTTCTCACATAATTGCACTGCTTCTGCTACCTTTTGGCGTTCTAATAAGGGCTGCAATTTAGTAAGGAAGGATTGGGTATCTGTAGACATAACCCGGTAATATAAAAAACGCTCTATGGCGATAGCTACGACAGCCAGTGAGCATATCATCAGCAAATACATAACAGGTCCGCCCTTGTGAAATAGACTTAAAGATTGTGATAAAAATTCCATAATTGAAAAACCTCCTTTAATTCTTAACAATAGTAATATAAATGGTAATGCACTGCCAGTTTATAATAAGCTGGCAGTACATCTTATTAGGTAAGGTGGTTGCTCAGTGCCACCTCTTAGAGCTGCTTTGGATTACATGCGGTGTTCGACACCCAGGTAGAAATTACGTCCTGGCATAGGGTAGGTACCAGGAGCGCCGTAGCCATTAGAAGCACTGAGCTCATAAGCCTTGTTTGTTAAGTTATAGCCTTTGAGGTAAACACGAGTGTCGGAGTCTATTTTATAGTTAGCCATCATGTCAAGAGTTACGTAAGATTTAGAGGTAAACTCCGTCTTGCTGCGACCTGTTGCACTCCTGAGTGTAAGACTAGCATCCCACTTATCTTGGTCATATTGTACGTTCACACGATAACCATTTGGTTGGGTATTGGGAGCGTAAGCCACATAGTCTGGTGTATTGTCTTTCATTTCAATTTTAGTGTATGTGTAGCCGACTCCGACGTTCCATTGAGGCGATAATTGACGGGTCAGATTTAGGTCTAATCCTTGTCGTTTTTCATTACTAATATTATAGTAGTAACCAGGGATGTATTGAGAGTTAGGATCATTAGAATCTATATTATATCCAGCCTCCCATTCTTTAGCATTTTGGAGGCGGCTGCTGAAAATACTGGCCTGTAATTTTGTTCCATCCCCTAGTTTAGTATTGATACCGATAGTAGTTGTAGTTCCCTCTTCGGCTTTAAGACCTGGATTACCAATCCACCATTTAGTATTGCTAAAAAGTTCTGCAATTGTAGGATTTTTTACATATTGTCCCCATGAAGCATAGACATTCGTGGTAGGATTTAGCTCGCGATTTACCGCAATACGTGAGGTGGTATTATTGCCAACAACACTATGGTCGTCATAGCGTGTCCCTGCAGTCACCGACCAGTTATTCGCAAGCTGCCAACGGTTTTCTAGAAAGAGTGCTTTATTTGTATAGCCTTTATCGATTGATTTTTCATCATCTATGTGTTCTTCACGCCAATCTGCACCACCAGTTAGGGTATGGCCTTTGCTAAGCTGCCAGTTCTGCTGCCAATTAAAGCCGTTAGCAGAAAGATTAGCGATGGCATTTAAGGACTTAAAGTATTCTTGTTCAGATGTGTTGCGATATACACGAAAGAAGTTTTCTGCTCCCTTATCCTGTCCCCAATGATAAGTTAGTGCAACATTATTATCCACTATTTTTCGAGAACCACCTGGGTATTTGAACCAATCGGAACTTGCATTAGGAATTGCAAAACCAGATTCGTCATCTCCATGCTCTAATTGCAGAGAAAGAGACTTTCCATCGCTAAATTCTTTATCTAGTTTCATGGTCATATATTCTTGCTCCAGCTGACTATCCCGACTAATCTCGGTTTTACCCGTTTTAGGATTCTTATATTCAAAGCTATCCCGCTTTTTCTTTTCTGCTGTAATCAGATAGCCGATTCCATTTTCTCTGCCTTCAGTGGTCAGGCTATAGCGACGTAGGCCCCAACTGCCAAATTCTGATGCAATAGATGTACTGGTGGTTTTTGCTTTGGAGGTAATGATATTGATAATACCTCCGACAGCGTCACTACCATATAAAGAAGAAGCAGGGCCACGGACAATCTCAATACGTTCAATATTCTTTACAGGTAAGACATCCAGATTTACTCCAGCATGGCTGTTGCCACTGATAACAAGGTGGTCCCAATTCATTCTGCGGCCATCTACTAAGATTAATACGCGATCATCTCCATTGAGAACAGGAACTGTACTTTTGCCATTTGTCTGCAGGTCAACATTACTTTTACTTAGAATATCAGGCACGCTAGTAAAGCCGCCTTTTTCAATTTCTTCATGGGTGATGACAGTAACATTTGCTGCAACTTCTGACATTTTAACTGGCATACGGTTAGCAGTCACGATATATTCATCAAAATTAAAATTTTCCTCAGCGGAAGCTATTCCCGACGTGCCTAGTAATAAAGCGCTGCCAATAAGTGAACACAATACTTTTTTCTGTTTTAAATTCATAATAATCTCTCCTCATTTTTCAGTTCATGGACGTACATCTGCACAGGTATATGAAATTTTTTTGATTCACGGATAGATAAAAGAAAACATGGCTTGCATCTTATCAGGATGTTTGGCCCCTAAGGCATCCAATAAAGTCATCACATCGTTGCTGGCGCAATAGGACCTATATGTAATAAATTCGGATAGGTAGTCTTCTACCAGTCAACTGACTGACGACAGTCAGTTGACTGGTAAAGAAAGCTGGTTGTAATTGTTCATAATATACTTGACAATAAGGACTGACTCAGTCAAAATAAATCAAGTACACAGTTAATTGATTATGATTATCATTATCACGAACAATTAAGATTATAGTCCATCTCAAAATTTAAGTCAATACTTTTAGATAATATTAAAGTTGCTACTTATATCCAACAGTAAAGAGGATAAAGCCGTTAGTATTTTATGATATTAAATTTTATGAAAGCAGGATTCTTACAGATGATTAAACTAAAGAATGAAAATGCACCGATGATGATCCTAATTATGAACATGTTTATTGTCCAAGTTGGAGTTGGGCTCATTATTCCTATTTTACCGAAATTCATGCAAGATTTTGGGATAAGTGGCGCGACCCTTGGTTATTTAGTATCAGCTATGGGTTTGACACAATTTTTATTTTCGCCTATTTCCGGCGAATGGGCGGATCGATATGGAAGGAAAATAATAATCGTCTCTGGCATTGGGATGTTTAGTGTGTCCCAATGGCTTTTCGGTTTTGCAGATAACCTGTGGATGCTCTATTTATCAAGATTAATTGGCGGAATTGGTATTGCCTTCACAACTCCTGCGATCACGGCGTATGTAGCAGATATCACCACCCCAGACAACCGCGGCAAAGGCCTTGGTTGGATCGGTGCAGCCATGTCATTTGGGATTGTTATTGGACCTGGTATTGGTGGATTTCTTGCTGAATATGGATTACGCCTGCCCTTTTATATTGCGTCGGCAGCATCGGCTTTCGCAATGGGCGCTGCGATACTGATGTTACCGGAAACCCTAGGGAAAGAAAAACAATTAGCTGCCAGACACTTAAGGGAAAAGAGGGAGAATCTTTTCACTCAAATGGTATTGTCCTTTAAAGCTCCGTACTTATCTTTGCTGCTGCTTATTTTTATTATGACTTTTGCCTTAGTTAACGTTGAAGTGGTTTTTGGTTTATATGTGGATATAAAATATGGATTTACGCCTAAAGATATTGCCATTTTACTTACTGCCGGTGCGTTGGTGGGTGTTCTGATTCAGGCCCTGCTGATTGATTGGCTTCTGCGGCGGTTCGGAGAACGACAGGTAATTAATATAAGTCTGTTCTTATCTGCAGTGTCTTTAGTACTGATGTTACTGTCAAGAAATTTTTGGTGTATATTAATCATGACAACTTTCTTTATTGCCTTTACTTCTATCTTACGCCCGGCGATTAATACCCTATTATCAAAAATGGCAGGACAAGAACAAGGTTTCGTCGCTGGTATGAATAATGCGTATACCAGTCTGGCCATTATTATTGCTCCAGCAATAGCTGGCATTTTGTTTGATATTGGTATTGATTTACCTTATCTATTTGGGGTGGTACTCCTATTACTTAGTTTACTGTTGTCAGTTTTTGGGGAGAAAGAAACAATACTACAATTAAAGTGGTCAAAGAACATGAATTAAAGTAAACAACACATGAACAGCTTGAATCTTTGCAAATGGCAAGGATTCAGGCTGTTTTGCTGTCAATAGCTGCATGATGAAGGGGCTAAAGATAAACAAAAGAATTGACAAATATGGTTGGATAACATACTATTAGTTTGATATTCAAATAGTATATAAATCTAACTATCAGATAAACGAAGGAGTGGTTACTTATGAATTATTCGGATGAATTAACAGATGAATTAATTACTTTTTTTAATGGTTTTTCTTCTTGGGAAAACTCAGTAATAAAAACCAGTGAATTGACTGTTGCGGAAGCCCATGCGATTGAGATATTGGGCAAATATGGTGAAATGAAGATGAAAAACCTTGCTCAATACCTGGGGGTAACGACAGGTACGACTACGGTTACGGTTGATAGATTGGAAAAGAAAGAATATGCCAGACGAGAGTCTGTCAAGGAAGATCGGCGCGTCCATTTAATTACCTTAACTGCCAAAGGCCAGCAAGCCTTTGCTGAGCATCACCAATACCACTGCAATTTAACCGAACAAATACTTTCCGTGCTTTCAAGTGAAGAGAATGAGCAATTACTAAAAATACTTAAAAAAATTAATGTAGAGGCTTTTTAAATATGGAAAACAATGATAATTTTATATTAAAGAATCAGATCAATAACCTAGAACAAGGAAAAGAAACCAAGCAAATCGACTGCATGGAACATGGCCAAGGAAGTCATTTGCAAGACTATATCGTAATAGCTTCCACATCCTTGTTATTACTGGGCTATTGGTTTGAATGGCTGCCGACAATCTTAGGCGTTGATTCCACTCTTATTGCAGCGCTAATTGGTGGATTGCCGATTATCAAAGAAGCAGTGATTGCTATTTATAAACGGGGGGATACCAAAGTAGGCTTACTGGTCAGTATTGCAATCATTGCTTCGATTGCTGTTGGCGAATATTTTGCAGCAGCTGAAGTTGCCTTGATCATGACCATCGGCGAAATGCTGGAACATATTACGCTAGAAAAATCAAACACTGCATTGAAGAAATTAGCTGAACTGACTCCTTTAAAAGCACGCATTATCGAGGGCGGAATGGAACGGGAAATTGCTGCAGAACTGGTAAAGACAGGCGATAAACTACTAATAAAACCAGGAGAAAAGATTCCCGTTGACGGCAGGGTTATTGGCGGCTATGGGACAGTTGATCAGGCTACGATAACAGGCGAATCTATTCCTGTTGAATGCCGTAATGGGGCGAGCGTCTTTGGTGGAACAATAGTCACGATGGGTAGTATTGAAATTGTAGCAACAAAGGTTGGGCCAGATACGGCTTTAGGTCATATTATTAAAATGGTTAAAGAAGCACAAGGAAGCAAGGCACCGAGTGCTCGTATTATTGATCGTTGGGCAAATTGGTTTGTACCATTAAGCTTAGTTACAGCCATACTAGTCTATTTAGTAACAGGAGATATGGTAAGAGGGGTAACTATTTTAATTGTTTTCTGCCCCTGTGCCATGTTATTGAGTCTCCCACCGCTGTAGCAGCCGCGATTGGGGCTGCTGCCCGCCGGGGAATTTTGATAAAAGGCGGCGAGGTATTAGAAAAGGTAGGTTCCCTTGATGCTGTTTTGTTTGATAAAACAGGTACGATTACTGTAGGTAAAGCCTCTCTAACAGATCTTCGTTGTTATCATGGCTGGCAAAGAAATGAGCTGCTAGCAATCGCAGCCGGAATCGAAAGGCGATCAGAGCACCATTTGGCAAAAGCAATCATGCAAGCAGCCGAAATAGAAAATATAGCTGTTAACGAGCCTACATACTGGGAACCTGTCGTCGGACAAGGTATCGTCGCGGAAAAAGATGGTGATCGTTTCTTATTAGGGAATCAATTATTGCTAGAAAATCAGCAAATAATTATTTCCCAAGAACAACAAGATTATTGTCTTGAAAAGCAAAAAGCTGGTGGAACGGTCCTGTTCATTGCGGTTAACGGTGTTTTGGTTGGGATTATCACCATACAAGATCTCATACGGGAAGGGTCTGAAAGTGTCATTACGGCATTATATGGTGAAAAAATTAAGAAAATAGTATTATTGACTGGAGATGCGGCAGCAGTCGGCAATGCCATTGGAGCGCAAGTTAATGTTCCAATTGTACATGGTGATTTATTACCAGCTGATAAGGTGAAATATGTTGAAATATATCAACAGTCAGGTTTAAAAGTAGCAATGATCGGCGATGGCATAAACGATGCTCCAGCCTTAGCTAAGGCAGATATCGGCATTGCTATGGGGTACTCGGGAACCGATATAGCGATTGAGGCAGCAGATGTTGTTTTATTGGCTGATGACCTTAAGAAAATACCGGAAATCATACAAAGCAGCAGGCAAGCTATTCATACAATTTGGCAAAATATTCTGGTAGCAAATGTGATTAATTTTGCCGCAATTATTTTGGCCGCCTTTGGTTTATTAGGGCCAGTTTCAGCAGCTATTGTACATAATGCTGGTGCAATTATTGTTGTACTAAATTCAGCGCGATTATTGCGACATGAATAATACCTAGAAAGGAATCAGGTATAAACGGATTCGGTGTGTTGTACTTTAAAAAAAGTATTAAAAGACTATTGACAAACCTTATAATTAATAATAAAATCTAGTTAATAATTATTACAAATAAGGACGTGATGATATGTTAGCAAAAGTCGGTCAAAAAGCTCCGGATTTTACCATGTCTACTACTGAAAATATTGACACATTGGATCATGTTGTAAAACTTGAAGATTACCAAGGAAAGTGGCTTATCTTATTCTTTTATCCACTAGATTTTACCTTTGTCTGTCCTACTGAAATCAGAGGATTTAACGCTAAGCTAGCTGAAATTAAGAATATCGGAGCCGAGGTTTTAGGCGTAAGTACTGATAGTATCTATTCTCATCGTGCTTGGATAAAGGCATCAAAAGCAGAGGGTGGTCTGGGTGATCTTAATTATCCTTTGGCATCTGACATTACAAAACAAGTAGCCCGCGACTACGGTGTGCTGATTGAAGAAGAGGGGATTTCCCTGCGTGGACTATTCATCATTGATCCTGAAAGCATTGTCCGCTATCAGGTAGTGAGTGATTTGAATGTAGGACGCAGTGTGGATGAAATAATACGAGTGTTGCATGCTCTGCAAACTGGCGGTTTATGTCCGATTGACTGGCAGGTTGGAGAACGAACACTATAATTACATAAAACTGGCATAAATCCCTAAAAGCTCGGGAGTTATGCCAGTTTTTTTATTGTTGATATAAAGAAAAAGCTGGAAAGTTTTCATCATTACCTAGGAAAACATTACTAATAGAATTCAACCGATGATAGTGATAAAGTATCATTAAGGTGGTGATACTTTATCATGAATATCCTCTCAAGATACTCTTTCGCAATCATCGTTGCAACAGTTGCTGGCAAGTGTGTTATCTATTTTTAAACCGCCGGTAGGACCCTAACCTTTAGACAATGAAGGTTAGGGTTTTTGTTACTTATCAGCACTTTAGAGTAAAATTTAAGGATGCTGTATATTTTTGTCTTATGTTAATGTTGTTTCCTGTAAATTAGAGATTACATTAGAAATAATCTATGTACACTCGATAAGGACAAATGTGTAAAAAAGCCTGCATAAACCTCTTGACAGAGGACGTTTGTCGCAATATAATAAATTCCAGTGGCGAAAATGAGTGTTTGTGCGTACATGGTTAATTCTGGATTTGACAACTTGTAAACAAAGTATTGAAAATGTCATATGCGGGAGGACGTAAACCTGCAATTGTCGCTGACTTATTTCACCTTGATTTAGCTTTAATTTTACAAAGAGGAGATGACATTATGTTTAAGAAATGGTTAGCCCTAACTGCTGCTACAGTAATGTTGACTGGCTTATTGGCTGGTTGTGGGGGAGCAGCAACAACAAGTAGTAATGACAAAGAAATTAAGATCGGAGCTAACATAGAGTTAACCGGAGGTGTCGCTGATTATGGCAAGCAGACCCTTAATGGTATGTTGTTAGCTATTAAAGAAGTGAATAATGCCGGCGGAGTTCTTGGCAAGAAAATTGTGCTTGTACAGGCTGATAATAAATCAGAAGCCTCAGAAGCTGGTAATGCTACCACTAAGTTAATTACTCAGGATAAAGTTTCAGCAATGCTAGGACCTGTTACAAGTTCTAATGCATTGGCTTCCGTACAAATTGCCCAGGATAATAAGGTTCCACTTATTACGCCAACAGGCACTAACACGAAAATAACGGTTGATGATAACAAGAAAGTAAGGCCCTATGCCTTCCGCGGCTGTTTTATTGATCCTTTTCAAGGTGTCATAATGGCTAATTTCGCTAGTAAAACCTTAAATGCGAAAACTGCAGTAATGTATATTGACAGCAGCTCTGATTACTCGAAGAACTTAGGTGAATCCTTTGAAGAGAGCTTCGCTAAAGTTGGCGGAACAGTAATTGGCAAAGAAGCTTTTTTACAAAAAGACCAAGATTTTAAAGCTGCATTAACTAAAATCAAAGCAATGAATCCAGAGGTTATCTTCCTGCCTGCATATTATGAAGAAGTGGGTAAAATCGTTAAGCAGGCTCGTGAAATTGGAATTACTGTGCCCATCATTGGTACAGATGGCTGGGATAATGCGAAAATATCTGAAATTGCTGGTGCGGCGGCACTGAATAATACGTTCTTCAGCAACCACTATTCACCAGAAGACACAGAGCAACGCGTGAGTAAGTTTGTTGAAGCTTACAAAAAAGAATACAATGAAGCTCCTAGCGCTTTTGCGGCACTGGGCTATGATACTACTTTAATGCTGGTTGATGCTATTAAACGTGCTAATAGTGCGGAGCCGGCAAAAATTAGAGATGCTGTCGAACAAACTAAAGATCTTCAGCTGGTTACGGGAGTGTTAACACTAGATGCTAATCACAATCCGATTAAAAGTGCTGTTGTTATCGAGTTAAAAGATGGAAAACGCACCTTTAGGGAAAAAGTAAATCCATAGAATAAAAGCAAAATAGAAGCTCGCCTGAAATAGATCACGGCTGTAAGCAGTGCCGTAAAATATAAAAGCACGCCATCTGGCGTGCTTTTATATTTTACTTTTGGCCAATCTTATCATGAACCGGCCTTCATCAGATTATAAGAATAAGTATAGGTTAGTGCTGAGAATTACGTTGGAATCTGCAAGCATCGTATTTGCTTGTTTTATTAGTAATCCTTATACAATATATTAGAAGAGCTAATTATACTAATTGGCAGCAATGTGTTAGAGTTTAATACGCAAATCGCGGATAACATGGATAGGGAGGTTGCAGAGTGTTTACATTATTCGACTTAGTACAACCAGAGACTATTGATGATGCATATCAAATATTGATGGCAAAAAGGAATAATGCGGTCCTTGGCGGCTGTGCTTTTTTACGGCTTGGTTCTAGTAAAATCAGTACTGGTATCGAACTATCCAAACTCAATTTAAATTATATAAAAGATGAGCAGGAGTATATAGAAGTCGGCGGGATGACTACCTTTAGAGATATTGAAACAAGTGCTAGTTTACAGAAAACTTTTAATGGCATACTGCCAAAGGCTGTGAGCCATATCATCGGTGTTCAGTTTCGTAATGTAGTGACTGTTGGGGCAAGCGTTTATGCCAAATATGGATTTTCCGATTTGCTGACTGCTTTACTGGTGTTAGATACTGAAATAGAGCTATATAAAGGTGGCAGAATGTCTTTGGCGGAATTTTTGGAACGGCCTTATGAGAAGGATATTCTCACTAAAATCTTGATTAAGAAAAATCAAAGAACAGCCAGTTATCAGAATTTACGCAGCTCAGCAAGTGATTTTCCTATCATAAATGCCGCAGTATCAAGGTTGGAGAAAGAGTGGCTGATTGTGGCAGGAGCAAGGCCAAACCGGGCTAAAATTGCAGTTCAGGCTTCTGCAGAGCTTGCTAAAGATAATATAAATGTTGATGAGATAGCAGCTTTAGCAGTCGAAGAGTTAGGGTTTGGCACCAATACGCGAGCTACAGCCCAGTATCGTAAAGCTATTTGTAAAGTGCTGATCGCAAGAGGAATCAGGGAGGTGCTACAGTGCAAATAGAAGTTATTCTTAATAACAAGCCAGTAACCCTAGCTGCCGAAATAGATGAGTTTTTGGCTGATACCTTACGCCGTCATGGCATGCTTAGCATTAGAAAAGGCTGTAATACCTCTTGCTGCGGTCTCTGTACTGTATGGCTGGACGGTAAACCAACATTATCGTGTAATGTTCTGTCGATAAGAGCCAATGGTAGAGCAATTACGACCATTGAGGGAGTTCAGCAGGAAGCGGAGGCCTTTGCTCAGGTCTTGGTGGCGGAAGGTGCTGAACAGTGCGGTTTCTGCAGCCCAGGATTTATTATGACAGTCATTGCCATGAAAAATGAATTAATAAATCCAACAGAATCAGAGATCATCCACTATTTAACAGGTAATTTATGCAGGTGTACAGGTTATATGGGACAACTTAGGGCTGTGAAGATTTACTTGGAGGCAAAATAACATGAAGATTGTTGGTACAGGTATTGGCAAGATTGATGGTATGGCTATTTCCACAGGTAAGCCTGTTTATACTGATGATTTGGTGATGCCTAATACGTTAGTGGTAAAATTACTCCGGAGTCCTCATGCTTTTGCCAAAATAACAGCAATTGACTGCACAAAGGCAGCAAAAATCCCTGGCATAGAGTGCATTCTTACTTATAAGGATGTTCCGAATGTGCGTTTCACAGTTGCTGGTCAGTCTTATCCGGAGCCATCTCCTTATGATCGTCTGATTTTAGATCAAACTGTCAGGTATGTGGGGGATGAAGTGGCTATTATTGCAGCTGTTGATGAAAAAACAGCACTGAAGGCAATGAAGCTCATTAAGGTAGAATATGAAGTATTTGAGCCGATTTTAGATTTTGAAACAGCAGAGGGCCATGCTTCGATTATCCATCCAGAGGATAACCTTCACTGTAATTTCGATATCGGCATGTGTAAGGAACAAAACATTGTTTCATCCCAAGAAGTAGAAATTGGGAATATTGAAGAAGAGTTAGCAAATTGTGATGTAGTGGTTGAGGAAACATATTATACTCCGGCGCAGGCTCATTGTATGATGGAAACCTACCGTGCGTTTAGCTATATGGATCATATGGGGCGTTTAGTAGTTACTAGTTCTACACAGATTCCCTTTCATGTTCGCAGAAAGCTGGCTAGAGCCTTAGAGATACCTGCAAGCAGGATAAGGGTAATTAAACCAAGAATCGGCGGAGGGTTTGGCGGTAAGCAGACAGTTGTTGTTGAAATATTTACAGCGATTGTGACTTTAAAAACTGGCAAACCGGCAAAAATTATTTATGATCGTGAGGAAACTTTCAGCTGTTCCAACAGTCGTCATGCGATGCGATTAACGGTGCGCCTCGGGGCTGATCAAGAGGGCTATATTCGTGCTGTTGATATACAAGGTTTGTCAGATACAGGAGCTTATGGCGAACATGCTTCCACTGTGTTTATGGTAGTAGGGCAAAAAACCCTGCCTTTATATAATAAAACAAAAGCTGTCCGGTTTATGGGAAAGGTGGTATACACCAATAAAATGTCCGGTGGCGCTTTTAGAGGTTATGGAGCAACCCAGGGAACCTTTGCTTTAGAATCAGCAGTAAATAAACTGGCTGAACAATTAAACATGGATCCAACGGCATTGCGATTGAAAAATTTAATCAAACAAGGTGAGACCAGTTTAGCTTATCATGGTAAGTTACTGGGGAGTTCAACTCTTCATCGTTGTATCGAAACAGGCAAAGAAATGATCGGCTGGGATGAAAAGTACCCGCGTTCTGTCAACGGTACGAAAGTAAGAGCTTTAGGGATGGCAGTCACCATGCAGGGTTCAGGGATCGCTGGTATTGATACAGCATCTGCAGAAGTACGCTTAAATGATGATGGGAATTATACATTGCTGGTTGGCTCCACCGACATGGGGACAGGCAGTGATACCATACTGGCCCAAATGGCTGCTGAAATTTTAGAAACGACGATGGACAAGATGATTGTGCATGCTGCTGATACCGATGTGTCTCCTTATGATCCTGGTTCTTATGCTTCCAGTACAACCTATGTTACAGGCATGGCAGTGGTAAAAGCTGCTGAAGAACTGAAACAAAAGATTGTGGAGCAGGCTGCCAGATTATTAGACGTACTTGTGGAGGACGTTTTATTTGACGGCCAAGAGGTTACTACTCTGGCTGGGGACAAAAAGCTAAGTCTGGAAAAACTAGCTGAGCTTATGGTCCTTGGGGCGGGGAATTTACAGCTCTGCGGGCAGGGCACATATGGCAGCCCGGTATCGCCGCCACCTTTTATTGCCGGTTTTGCTGAGGTAGAGGTGGATACTGAGACTGGCAAAGTAGAACTTATTGATTATGTAGCTGTTGTTGACTGCGGAACAGTTGTCAATCCCAATCTAGCGAGAATTCAGGTTGAAGGAGGCATTGTTCAAGGAATGGGTTTAGCTCTGTATGAAGATGTACGTTACGGAGAGAAAGGTCATTTGCAGACAAATAGCTTCATGCAGTATAAGATTCCCTGCCGTAAAGATATTGGAGTTATTCGCGTAGCTTTTGAAGAAAGCTTTGAACCTACAGGTCCTTTTGGTGCAAAATCCCTAGGTGAGGTTGTTGTGAATACGCCTGCACCAGCCATTGTCCATGCTGTTTATAATGCAGTAGGGGTTAGAATCAACCGGTTGCCTATTACTTCAGAAAAAATATTTTTGGCAATGGAGCATAACAAGTAAATAGATAGAATGCATGAGAGAAAGTGCATCTATATTGTCAATCTGTCAGAAATGGGGTATAGGGTGTATCCCATTCCTGACGATTGCCATATATATTATTAAATTCAAACTTATATATTATTAGGAGACATAAAATGAAACAAAAAAATTCAATTCATCCTGTTGACGAAATGTTGCCTTTGGGAAAGTTGTTTACCTATGGTTTGCAGCATGTTTTAGCCATGTATGCCGGTGCTGTGGCTGTTCCCTTAATTCTTGCCAATGCCTTGGGGTTATCTCAAGAACAGCTGATTTACTTGATTAATGCAGATTTGCTGACTTGCGGTATTGCTACCATTATTCAAACAGTTGGTTTTTGGAATATGGGAATTCGTATTCCGATCATTCAAGGGGTAACTTTTGCGGCTGTGACGCCGATGATCATCATTGGTCAGTCTCATGGTTTACAAGGTATTTATGGATCAATTATTGTGGCTGGTATTGTCACTTATTTTATGAGCTCTTATTTTAGCCGTTTGTTACGATTTTTCCCGCCGGTAGTGACTGGCAGTATTATTACTCTTATTGGTGTTACTCTTATGCCTGTAGCAGTACGATGGGCCGCTGGCGGCAATCCAGGGGCCAAAGATTTTGCCGCAGCTCCATATATTGGTTTGGCGTTAGTAACTTTGATCATCGTGTTATTTTTCTACCGTTATTTTAAAGGGTTTTTAAGTAATATTGCAGTTTTATTAGGACTCTTGTGTGGTACATTGATTGCTCTCCCTTTAGGGTTAGTTAACTTTTCTAAAGTAGCAAGTGCTGATTGGCTTGGCATTACGATGCCTTTTTATTTTGGTTTGCCGACCTTTGATCTGGCATCCATTGCGGCAATGGTCATTGTTATGCTGGTGGTTATGACAGAAACCACTGGTGATTGTATTGCTGTTGGCGAAATCGTGGACAAAGAGATTACTGCTGAAGACTTGGCCCGCTGTCTGAGGGCCGATGGTTTTTCCACCATGCTGGGCGGTATCTTAAATAGCTTCCCTTATACTGCCTTTGCCCAAAATGTTGGTCTAGTTGGCCTGACAAAAGTAAAAAGCCGCTTTGTTGTGGCTGCAGCCGGCGTAATTTTGGTTGTCCTTGGACTATTCCCCAAATTCGCGGCGGTTATTTCCGCCATCCCTGTCCCTGTACTCGGCGGTGCGGGTATTGCAATGTTTGGTATGGTGGCAGCCAGCGGTATCAAAACACTTTCTAAAGTAGAGTTTGATGGCACGAATAACATTATGGTTGTGGCTGTGAGTATTGGTATTGGGATGATTACCTTGTCAGTGCCTAATTTCTATCACAACTTTCCAAGTTGGGCTCAGGTTATCCTGCATAGTGGTATTACTGCTGGTAGTATCACAGCCATTGTGTTAAATGTTGTTTTAAATGGCAATGGTAAAGAGAAAAGTACGCATATAGCAAATCATAAGGCCTAGATAAAAAAGTTTTACAAAAAACTCCGCCCGCTGCTTAAGCAAGCAGGGCGGAGTTTTTTTTGTGGGCAATAATCAGCATGACTGGTGGTAATGTCGATTTTATCAATATTATCTGAAAAATGTGACTTGACAGATTGTTGACGAGAAGTGTAGAATTGAAACGTTAAATGTATATTTATGGTAAAGTGGCGAGGCTGTTAGTAGAGTAAATCTTACGATTACTAGGTTGCTTAATTTTTTTGAACAGCAGGAGGTAACTGGTTTTTTTATAAAAAACGCTATTGATAAATGTTGTGCAATGAGGAGGATTTAGAGGACAATGAACCGGCTAATCGCTCTTTAAAATTCCAATGGAGTAATTATAATGATATCTAAAATCAAAAAACAGATATGATCATGTGTTGAAATAGGAACTGTGAAAAATATTATGGGGGGTATTCATTATGTTTGCATTTAAACGCCTTAGCTGGAAACTGGTATTTATCTTTGGGCTTATTATTATTTGTGGCACTTCTGCCATTGGTTATTATGCGGTTTATAATATGCAGGATAAGGTTATTTCCGTCGCACAGGAAAAGCTTCGGTCAGACTTGACTGTTGCGAAGACGTATTTTAACAATCAGGTTCCTGGGTCTTGGGAAGCAAAAGACGGCAAGTTGTTTAAAGGGAATACTTTAGTCAACGACATCACGATTATTGATGAATTTAAAGAAATGATGAATGATAGTATTACGATTTTCCTTGCTGATGCTCGCATAGCAACTACCGTCCGTACACCAGATGGGGCTAGGGTGATTGGAACGAAGGCTGCGGACGAAGTATCAAATACAGTGCTGAAAAACAATAAGACTTTCTTAGGAAAAGCCCAGGTGGCTGGTATTGTTAACCAGACTATTTATGAACCAATATTGGATGCCAGCGGAAAGGTGATTGGCATGTTTTTTGTAGGGATTCCCAATACTCCTTACGAGGCAATGATAGCCGAGTTCGAGAGAAATTTGGTGATTTTTATTGTTATTGAAGTTCTAATTTCAGGTATGATAATTTATTATGTATCCCGGAGGATAGCGAAGCCTATCGAGCAATTGGCAGACGCAGTTGCAATCATGTCGACAGGAAATCTGGCAATTAAGGTTGATGTTGATTCACAAGATGAGGTCGGCGTTTTGGCGAACTCCATAAATGGGATGATTTCAAGTTTGGGTTCGCTTATCAGGCAAATAGCCCAGACTTCTGAGCAGGTAGCCGCTGCAGCTGAAGAACTTACTGCCAATGCTGAGCAATCGGCTCAAGCTACTATCCAAGTAGCAGCAACAATTGGGGAAGTTGCGCAAGGCGCAGAAAAACAGGCAAATGCTGTTGATGCTACTGCTGGGGCTGTCGAGCAAATGTCAGCAGGAATTCAAACTGTAGCCACAAATGCAAATGCTGTATCAGATGTGGCGGATAGGACGACTAGCGCAGCCAATCAAGGCAACAAGGCGGTAGAAGCTGCCATGAATCAGATGAAAAGCATTGAAAAGTCTGTTGCTAGCTCCGCGCAGGTGGTTGCGAAATTAGGTGAGCGCTCGACAGAGATTGGACAAATTGTCGACACGATTTCGGGGATTGCAGGTCAGACTAACTTACTGGCACTGAATGCGGCTATTGAAGCAGCGCGTGCTGGTGAACAGGGTAGGGGATTTGCTGTAGTTGCTGAGGAAGTGCGCAAATTGGCTGAGCAGTCTCAGGAAGCTGCAAAACAAATTGCGAACATGATTTTGGAGATACAGACAGAAACTGACAGCGCTGTTCTTGCCATGCATGACGGCGTACGTGAGGTCAAAGTTGGGGGCGACGTGGTTAATCATGCAGGGCAGGCGTTCAAGGAAATTGTCTCGCTCATAGGTGAGGTTTCGTCTCAAATTAGGGAAATAACGTCTGAAATCA
>Ga0074193_1002269_pt1 | contig 18071 bp, 14 predicted proteins | sample EPASupsiteHSE605_FD_64523 | JGI IMG/M metagenome (GOLD analysis project Ga0074193, IMG submission 64523) | Bioremediated contaminated groundwater from EPA Superfund site, New Mexico - Sample HSE6-05 | ecosystem: Environmental > Aquatic > Deep subsurface > Groundwater > Contaminated ... | reverse complement strand
CGCCGTGGAACTCCCAGCCGGTCCAGGACCCGCCCGGGACGAAGCGCGTGATGTAGCCTCTCCGTTCACCCGACTCCTCCGGGTCCCCCTGCATGAGGTTGCTCACGTAGCAGGTGCCGTCCGCGGCCACGGATACGTCGACGGGCAACGAGAACTGGCCGGGCCCGGTACCGGTCTCGCCGCCGTACACGGCGACGGGCTCGCCCCCGTCCGTGAACTCCCGGACGGCGCTGGCGACGTAGTCGGTGACGAAGACGTGGTTGTTCGGCCCGATTCCGATGCCGTAGATCCACGAGGCGTCGTTCTGCTCCCACGGCTGCCAGTAGTCGACGAGGACGCCCTCCGGCGAGAAGACGAAGACGGCGCCCTTCATCTCCGGTCCCCCCATCGCGTCGGTCACGTAGACGTATCCCGAGCGGTTCACGGCGACGTCGTTCGGGAACGAGGCCTCCCAGGTCTCGTTCACGGGGAGTGCGATCCGGGAGATGAGCTCCCCGTCCGAGCTGTAGCGCTCGATCGAGGAGTGCTCTCTCTCGAAGGTGAGGGCGACCACGTAGAGGTCTCCGTTCGGCGCCGTCGCGATCCCGGCGGGGATCGCACCTTCCGTCCCGGTCACGGGAAACGACTTCACGAACTCGTAGGGCTCGAGCCCTGTCGCCGGACCGACGCCGCAGGCAACCAGGAGCGCGAGAAGGACCAGGGGATACCATCGCAGATCGAGCAATTTCATTAGTCGAAGATGGTACCGTCGATTCAATAAGTATTCCTTTATCGTTCTGCTGGGATGCCAGGGACCGGCGGGGCACGGCGGGTGCCGGAAAAAGAGGGACGCGGGTTATCCGACGACGCTCACGGCCGAGTCCTTCGAGCCGCGAGGCGTCGCCCCGGTCACGGTCAGGTTCTTCGTCAGTACCGACGACCCGTACGCGTTCGTCGCGGTGAGGGTGATCGCGTAGGTGCCGGGCCGGCGGAAGACGACGCTCGGGCTCGTCGCCGTCGTCCAGGCCAGGCCTCCGAAGTCCCAGCGCCACGAGGTCGGGCTGCCCGTCGAAGCGTCCGTGAACTTCACGTACAGCGGCGCGGTCCCCGAGGTCCGGCTCAGGGAAAAGTTCGCCACCGGTGCACGGGGGTCGACTTCGACCGAGACGAACGCCGGCTTCGAGGCCGTCGCGGAGCCGGACGCCGTCCAGACCGTCAGGTTCACGCCGTAGGTGCCGGCTTTCGAGTATACATGGGTCGCGTTCCGCTGGTTCGCGGTCGTGCCGTCGCCGAACTCCCACCGCCAGGCGAGCGGCGTGCCCGCGGTCAGGTCCGAGAACGCGACCGCGAGCGGGGCTGCTCCCGTGGTCCGGTCCGCCCCGAAGTCGACCACGACCTCTTCGGCGACCGTGATGAAGGCGTCCCGGTGCGCGGTCACCGAGCCGTAGCCCGGGGCCGAGGCGACGAGCCAGACCGTGTACCTCCCGGGGGTCGCATAGACGTGGACCGGGTCCTTCTCGGCGGACATCTCGCCGTCACCGAAGTACCACTGCCACGAGGTCGCGACGGTCGTGTTCGCCGCGAACGCCACGGCGAGCGGCGCAGTGCCCGAGGTCCGGTTCGCCGAGAAGTCCGCGGTCGGCGGAGCGTCGATAACGCGGATCAGGTCCCGTGCCACCTTCGATGCGCTCCGTCCCGAGCCGTCGGAGACGAGGAGCGAGACCGTGTACGTCCCCGGCTCCGTGAAGACGTGCGACGGGTTCCTGCTCGACGAGTACGTCCCGTCGCCGAAGACCCAGGTCCACGATTCTGCCCCGACCGACATGTCCGAGAACTGGACCGTGAGCGGGGCCTGGCCCGTCTCGGGGTAGGCCGAAAAGGCGGCCGACGGGCCGTCGTACGTGCCCCGGCGGTAGATCAGCACACGGCAGTTGAAATACTCCGTGACATAGATGTCTCCGTTCGGTGCCTCCGCCACGCCGAAGAGGAGGGAATAGGGATAGCCCTCGGCCGTGGAGGGTCCGAACGAGGTCAGGATCGTGCCGGAGGGGGTGAAGACCCGCACCCTTCCAACCTCGGGTCCGCTGTGGACAATCGAGAGCTCCGTGACGAGGACGCCTCCGGACGACGCGATCGCGATACCGATGGGGATGGAGAGGGGTTCATTCGCATTCACGGGGAACGCCCGTACGAATGCCCCGGACGGCGTGAATACCTGAACCTGGCCGTTGTCGCCGTCGGTCACATAGACCTCCCCGGTCGGACTCGTCGCAATACCGTTGGGCCCGTCCAGCTCTTCGTGAACGATGCCTCCGGCGAACTCGCGAACAAACGCCCCGCCCGGCCCGAAGACCTGGATGCGGTCGTTATCCGTATCGGCCACGTAGACGTACCCGGTCGAGTTCACCGCGACCCCCAGGGGACCGGAGAGCTCTCCGGACGCGTCTCCGGGGGACCCGAACACGGTCACGAAGGCGCCCGACGGAGTGAAAACCTGGATGCGGCTGTTCTCCGTATCGGCCACGTAGACGAACCCGGTCGAGTTCAGCGCGATCCCTGCAGGCGCATAGAGTTCTCCGGCGGCGCTGCCGTTGGACCCGAACGCGGCCGCAAAGCCGCCCGACGGAGTGAAGACCTGGATGCGGCTGTTCTCCGTATCGGCCACGTAGATATACCCGGTGGCGTTGATCGCGATGCCCGTCGGACCGTAGAACTCGCCGTTGAAGCGACCCTCCGAGCCGAATGCCGAGACGAGTCTGTACCCGTCCGATGCGGCCGCGCCGGAACAGGAGAGGACGGCGAGCAGGGCGAGGGCGAGCAGGAGAAGTTTCGTTGCGAAACAACCGTTTCGAGTGAGCGGAGACATACCGTGACCTTCCAGTGCCGCCGGACGGCACGAGTGCCGACGAAGCGAGATACCGAATTATCCCTTCCCGGCGATTTACCTGTTGGCATTTGTATCTGCCTGCACTCTCCTCGCCGGGTTCGGGGCCCGGCTCCGCCGACACGTTCGCCCGGGCCGTTCGACGTATATGCCGTTCTCCACGCTCGCGCCGGCTCCGACAGGAGACCCGGTCTCCCCGGGTTCGACAGGCCGATGAATAAATGTTGAGAACTGTTTTTCCCTGTAAAAGCAAACGAAACAGTATGTTCGAACGGATCTCTCGCAGTATGGAGCTCGTGAAGACGAGCTGGCGTATCCTGATGGAGGATAAGAAGCTCCTCGCGTTTCCGGTACTGTCGGGAATCGTCATGCTGCTCGTGATCGCCACGTTCGTCCTGCCCCTGATCTTCTCGAACGGTGCCCTCTCTCTCTCGACCGACTCCGTCGTCGGAGTCGTCCTCCTGTTCCTCTTCTACCTTCTCAGCTCGTTTGTCGTGATCTTCTTCAACGTCGGTCTGATCGCGAGCGTTCACGCGAGGCTGCAGGGGAAGGATATGACGGTCCGGGAGGGGCTCGCTGCGGCCGGTGCGCACCTCGGCTCCATCCTCGCATGGGCGGTCGTCGCGGCCACGGTGGGCCTGGTCCTCCGCATGATCGAGGACCGTGCGGGTGGCGTCGGGCAGATCGCCGCGGGACTGGTCGGCGGCGCCTGGGCCCTGGTGACCATCTTCGTCGTCCCCGTGCTGGTCTTCGAAGAGAAGAGCGTGGTCGACGCGATGAAGGAGTCGCTCGCGCTCTTCAGGAGGACCTGGGGCGAGAACGTCGTCGGCGGCCTCTCCATCGGGCTCGTCTTTGTTGCCGTCGGTATCGTCGCGTTCCTGCTCGTGCTCGCCACCCTGCTGCTGGGCGACATCCGCGTCTTCTATACGGCGGCCGCTCTCTTCGTCGTGCTCGTAGCCGTCCTCGCCGTCCTCGCCTCGGCCCTGCAGGGGATCTTCGTGGTGGTGCTGTACACCTATGCGAAGACCGGCGAGGTGCCGGCCGCCTTCGACCGCGAGCTGGTGGAAGGGGCGTTTGCGCCCGCACCCCGGAAGCTCGGCGGGACTATCTGAACCCCCCTATCCTGCCGGATGCGAGCGGTCGGGCTCCCGGAGTCGACGGCCGCCGACCGTGCCAGGCGGCAAGTCCGCGGCGCCGGTCATCGGATCCGCCGAATATCGTGGCCCGCCGTCGGGAATGCCCAGATCGTCTCCTTCAGCTCGGCGAGCGTCACCCGTTTCCGGATGGCCAGGGTGAAGATGTTTATCAGCTCGTCCGCGTCGTCTCCCAGGACGTGGGCCCCGAGGACCGGGCCCATCGGGCCGTCGGTTAGGACCGTGTACCCCGACCGGGAGAGACCGAGCCGGCGCGTGGAGAACCAGTCCCGCGTGTCGGCCCGATAGACCGCGACCGGCAGGCCCTTCGCCTCCGCCTCCTCCGCCCCGAGCCCCACCGACGCGAGCACGGGGCTCGTGTAGACCGCGGACGGCTCGACCGAGTAGTCCGGCGCGACCGTGTTGCCGCCGAGCATGTTCTCCGCGGCGGCCTTTCCGTCGCGGTTCGCCACGGGGGAGAGCATACGCCCTCTCGGGTTCGCGTCGCCGGCCACGTACACGGACGGGTTCGAGACGCTCTGGAGGTAGTCGTTCACGACGATCCCGTGTTCATCGACCACTACGTTGCCGCGCTCAAGCGCGAGATCGGCCGTGTTCGGCACGCGGCCGGCTCCGTGCACGACCATATCGGCCTCGAAGACGCGATCTCTGCTCCTGACCGCGAGGGACCCGCCGGCCCGTTCCACGGCCGAGAGGGGCGCCTCTGTCTCGACACGGATCCCCTGCTCCCGGCAGGCCTCGAGCAGGAGGCCGACCAGGAACGGGTCGAACTCCCTGAGCACACGTTCGCTCCGGTGGAGGATGGTGACCTCCGCCCCGGCGGTCGCGGCGATGAACCCGAACTCGAACGAGATGAATCCGCCGCCGACGAAGAGGAGCCGACCGGGCAGGGACTCCATGGCGAGGAAGTCGTCGCTCGACGAGACCAGCTCCTCGCCCGGGACGTCGAGGCGCCGGGGCACCGAGCCGGTCGCGACCCCGATGAACCGGGCCGCGACGGTCCTGTCCCCGATCCGGAGCGCGTTCGGGCCGGCGAACTCCGCGTGGCCCCGGAGGCGCACGATCCCGTCTCTTCCAAGGCTCTCCTCGCGCCGCGGCGTGACGGCATCCGTGAACTCGCGTTCGAACCGCACCAGGTCCGGCCAGGCAACCCGGCACTCGCCGGCGACCCCGCGGCCCGCGAACCGGCGGGCCTGATCGACCGTCTCGGCCACGCCATTCAGCACCTTCTTCGGCACACAGCCCCGCCGGCCGCAGAGCCCGCCGTACGGGGCCTCGTCCGTGATCGCCACCGACCAGCCCGCCCGCCGGCACCGCCGGGCCATGGCCGGGCCGGCCTCGCCCGTCCCGATCACGACGAGGTCGAAGTCGGTCCCGCCCAACGCGACGTCCGCTCCGGCCGACCGCTCCGTCACCATCTCCCCTCTTCCGGGCATCGCCGTCCCGCACCGCTCATGTCGATGCAGAAGCATTGCAGAGATATAAGCGTATCACGAAGCCGGGGGGAATCGCCTGAGGGGTGTATCCGCCGCGACCATCGGCGAAAGACCGCGCAGTTCCAGGGGAGCCGCGAGGCAGTTCGGGTTCAACGAACCTTCGTCATTTCTGCCTCCGAACGGTGGTGCGGGTATGGGGAGAGATTTGTAATCTCCAGGGGAAGTAACACGAATCTGTGCATTATATGATGTGCGACCGCAATTATGGGATGATCATCCCGAGGATGAAACGTTGACCCTCCAGTTCTCCCCGTTCGTCGCACTATTCCTGCTCACCGGCACGGTTACGCTCGTATTCACCATTCTCGGGTGGGGAAACCGGCGAGTCCGGATCGCGTTGCCGTTCACCCTCCTCATGGGGGCCCTGACAGTCTGGATCTACGGCTATACCCTCGAGATCCTGACTCCGGACCTCGGTACCAGCCTCTTTTTCAACCACATCGAGATCCCGGCCATGCATACGGTCCCGGTCGCGTTCCTCATGATCGCCCTCTACTATACGGGACACGGGCGGTACGTCACCACCAGGACGCTGCCGCTCTTCTTCCTCGGCACCGTGACGTTCAGCCTCCTGGAGTTCACCAACCCCCTCCACTACCTGTACTACCCGGGGTTCTACCCCGTGACCTACGACGGGGCGGTCATCTGGGGTCACGCCCACGGGCCCTTCTTCTGGCTCGCGATTGCGTACACCTACGGGTTCTCGATCCTGGCCCTGGTTCTCATCGTCTCCCACATCTTCGCAACCGGGACTCACATGCGCCGCCCTCTCGCCCTGATGCTCGTCGCCGCCGGTATCCCGGTTGTCGTGAACCTCATCTCCGTCTTCGGTCTCGCTCCCTTCCCCGCCGTCGACAAGACCCCGATCGCGTTCATGATCACGGGCATACTCCTCGCGTTCGGGCTCTTCAGGTCTCTCTTCTCCGCCGTGCCCGTCGCGTATTCGCGGGTCATCGCCACGATGCCCGACGGCGTGATCATCACGAACGGACCCACCCGGGTGATCGATCAGAATCCTGCGGCCGAAGAGATCACCGGGGTCCGGCTGGGGGATGCGATCGGCCGTGAGATCGCGGATCTCCTGCCGGCACTCACCCCGATCCTCGCCGGGCCCGACCTGCCGGAGGAGGGAATGAGAACCGAGTGCACAATCCCGCAGGAAGGCCGCCAACCGCGGATATTCGATGTGATCGCCATGCCGCTCGGCGAGAGGGGAACCGGCGCCGGGGGCGGCCTTTTCGTCCTCAGGGACGTGACAGAGAGAAGGCAGGCCGAACTCGCCCTGGCTGAGTCGAACCGGAAGCTCAACCTGCTCACCGGCATCACCCGTCACGACCTCTCCAACAAGCTCCAGGTCGCCGTCCTGGCCCACGATCTTCTCCGGTCGGAGATTACGGATGAGGTCCAGGCAGAGCACCTCGCGCAGCTGGAACGTGCGCTGAACGCCATGATCGAGCAGATCGAGTTCACCCAGGATTACGAACAGCTGGGTGCCGAGTCCCCGTCCTGGCAGATGATCGATGCCCTCGTCCGGCGGGCCTGGGGTCAGGCCGGCAGCAGAGCCGTGACCCTCTCCTCATCCGTCGACCAGCTCGAGGTCTGTGCCGACGCGATGCTCGAGAAGGTCTTCTACAACCTGTTCGACAATGCGCTGAACTACGGCGGCGAGGGGATGCACGCCATTGTAGTCTCTTCACACCCGGACGGGACCGACCTCGTCGTAGTTGTGGAGGACGACGGAGCGGGGATTCCCGCGGCGGATAAAGATCGCCTCTTCGAGCGGGGCTTCGGACAGCATACGGGCCTCGGCCTCTTCCTCTCGCGGGAGATCCTCTCGATCACCGGGATCGCGATCGCGGAGACCGGGGAGCCCGGGGGAGGCGCGCGGTTCGAGATCCGCGTGCCGGCGGGCAGGTTCCGACATGCCGCCGCACGGGAACCGCAGGGTTATCGCGGCAGGCGTTCCGGACCGAGCCGTTTCGTGGACGATTACGGGTCCACCCCCCGGTCTCCAGTAGAATGAGTATTTATACAACGTCCGTGATCGATCTGATCGTACCCAGCAGGCGGGCCAATCCGTGCCTTCCGACCGGGTAGCGAGCTCAATCATGCACACGACGATCGAGGGATGATCTCAATGGCTCGATGGCATAGGGACCGCGGACTGCAGGCGAGAATGGTCGTGACCGTGCTCCTGCTCGCACTCGTCTACGCCGCCTTCATCGTGTTTCTGACATACCTGGGCGTCGAGACCCTGCTCATATTCGTGATCGTGGCCGCTCTGCTGCTCGTCCAGTACTACTTCTCGGACCGCCTGGTCCTCGCATCGATGGGGGCCCGGGTCGTCTCGGAGGCGGAGGAGCCGGAGCTCTACCAGACCCTGACGCGCCTCTCTGCGATCACCGGGCTGCCGCGGCCGAAACTCGCCATCGTGGACTCGGACGTCCCCAACGCGTTCGCCACCGGCCGGAGCCCCCGCCACTCGGTCCTCGCCGTGACCCGGGGCCTCGTGCGCATCCTGAACCAGGACGAGCTCGAGGCCGTGATGGCCCACGAGCTCAGCCACGTGAAGAACCACGACGTCATGGTCCTGACGCTCGCCAGTTTTCTCTCGACCGTGGCCTTTCTCATCTTCAGGAACTGGTTCCTCGTCGGCGGCATGAGAGGGGGGAGGGACGACAACAGGAGCCTCATCATCCTCCTGCCGATCGTGGCCGCAATCGTCTGGGCGGCGAGTTACCTCCTGATCCGGGCGCTGTCGCGGTACCGCGAGTTCTCCGCGGACCGGGGATCCGCAGTCATGACGGGCCGGCCCTCCCATCTCGCGTCGGCCCTCGCCAAGATCAGCGGCATGATGGAACGGGTCCCGAAGAAAGATCTCCGGGAGATCGAGGGGATGAACGCCTTCTTCATCGTCCCGGCGATCTCGGGCAGCTCGATCTTCGAGCTCTTCGCCACCCACCCGTCGGTGGAGGCGAGGATCGCGGCGCTCGAGGGGATCGAACGGGAGATGGTGCGATAATGGGTCTCAGGGACGCCCTCGACGCCCTGCTCGGCACGGCTCGCCTTCCCGAGGCGGACACCGAGCGCCTCTTCGCGATCTCCACGGCCCAGGTCACGATGCAGGCGTCACTGGAGATGACGCCGTCGGGGCGGGCCGCGCTCTGCTTCAAGCCCATCGAGTCCTCGCGGTACGACGCGGCCCGGTCCGAGATCGAGGAGTTGCTGCAGTACAGCTGCAGAGAGACCGGCAGCACCTGCCGGCTCGAGACGGACCGGTACCGGTTCACATGGGTGGTCATTGAGGACCCGGACTTCGAGGACCTCGTGGCGGGCATCCACCTCGTCAGCCAGACCCTGATCGAGCGAGGCTTCGGGACCTACCTCCTCTGCGCGGTCTTCGGGTTCGATGGTGCGAAGCGGATCTACTGGATCTACAACTTCAAGCAGGGGAGGTACTATCCCTTCGTCCCCGAGAGCGGAACGGCGCGGGATACTGCGTACGAGTTCCGGCTGCGGTCCCTGCTGGAGGGGGAGCTGCCGATCGAGAAGGAGGTGGAGCGCTGGTACCCCCTCTGGGGCATACCGGTGTAACGGCCTATCGCGGCCGTGTTCCGCTCCAAAGCGAAGGTGCCCCCGGCTATCCTTCGAAGATGCCCGTGCCCTTGAAGACGTCCCGGGCCTCGGCGAGGGTCATGTCCGCAGGGGGGACGATGACGTCGGACTCGACGAGCATCGTATCGTCGACGCGTTTTCCTTCCCGCTGAATCGAGCCGATCAGCTCTGCCAGGCTCCTCTCGAACGCCTCCTGATCTCCCTTCTGCACCTGTTCGACGATCCGGTTGTCGATCCGGTTCAGGGTGTCGAAGAGGCCGCTGTCGACGAGGTACTGCCCCTCGCCCATGATCCTGATGATCATCTTCCTTCCTCCGCCTTCAGTTTCGAGAGCTCGGTCTCGACACCGCTCTTCGAGCCGATCTTCGCGAGCTCGCGTTCGATGTCGTCCTGACGGCCAGTGAAGTCCTGGAGCGTCCCCTGGTCGATCAGCTCGTCCAGTGCGGCCGAGCGGGCCTTCATGTCCTCGGTCTTGTTCTCGGCCCGCTCGATCGAGACACCGATGTCGGCCATCTCCTCGCTGATGCCCGAGACCGATTCGCTGATCTTGACCTGCGCCTCTGCCGCCGAGTACTGCGCCTTGATGGTCTCCTTCCTGGTCCGGAAGACCTCGACCTTCGTCGAGAGGCGCCGCTCGGCGTCGACCAGCTTCTGCTGCTCGGCCTCCAGCCCGGCGATCTCCTGGTCGAGGGCGGCGATCTGGGAGTCGATGGCGTTCTTCCGCTCGAGCGCGAGGCGTGCGAGATCCTCGCGGTCCGCCCGGACCGCCTCGCGTGCCTGTTTCTCCAGGGTATCGGCGTTCTGCTGCAGCTTCGCCCGCTGGAGCTGGATCCGCTTCTTCGAGGTCGCGACATCGGCCACACCCCGCTTGACGTTCTGCAGCAGCTCGAGCTGTTTCTCGTACGAGTAGTCGAGCGTCTCCCTCGGATCCTCAGCCGCGTCGATCAGCTTGCTCATCTTCGCCTTGACCACGGTTCCCATGCGGTTCAGTAGACCCACTCTTCTTCCCTCCGGCACTCCTGGTTCGATTGATACGAGTAGCTGGCGAGGTGCGAGATATATCTTTTCCCTCGATCGCGGGGACGAAAGCCGGGCGCTCGATCCCCGGCGGGGGCCGGTCCGTCTTTCACGGGCTCGGACCCGTGTCGGGTTGGGGGAGGACGGGGGCGCTCCGTCACCCGGACCGAAAGGGGGGTGGACCTGCCCTCATCCCACGATCTTCACGACCGGACCCGACAGCCCGCGAGAGATCGCTCCGGCAACAGAGAGGTTCCTCGTCAGGGTCGAACTGCCGTAGGCGTTCGCCACGGTGAGCGAGACCGCGTAGTCGCCGGGGCGGCGGAAGACGACGTTCGGACTCGTCGCCGTGGTCCAGGCGAGCCCGCCGAAGTCCCACCGCCAGCTCGTGGGAGCACCGGCGGAGGTGTCCGTGAACCGCACGTAGAGGGGTGCCGTTCCGGAGTCCCGGCTCAGGGTGAAGTTCGCGACCGGCGCCCGGGAGTCGGGGGCGACCCGGATCCGGACGGGGTACTCGGTCCGACCGCTTCCCGACGCGGCGAAGACGGTCAGGTTGACGAGGTAGACCCCCGGGGCCGTGTAGGTGTGGACGGGGTTCTGCTCCGACGAGGTCGCCCCGTCCCCGAACTCCCAGACCCAGCCGCACGGGCTGCCCGTCGACTCGTCCGTGAACGCGACGACGAGCGGAGCCGGCCCCTTGGTCGTGTTCGCCCAGGACTCGGCAACGGGTGCCGGGATCGGAGTGGGGGCCGCTCCGGTCGCGACGATGTAATCGTACTTCGTCTCCGTCTTCGTCACGCCCGCGGTGTCGACGGTCAGGGAGACCGTATAGCGACCTGACCGCTGGTAGGTGTGCGCGGGCGCATGCTCGTTCGAGCTCGTGCCGTCGCCGAAGTCCCAGGACCACCCGGAAGCGCCGGTCGAGTAGTCGAGGAACCGCACGGCGAACGGAACGATCCCGGACTGGGGATAGGCCGCGAACGAGGCCGAGAGCGGGCCGGGCGGGGAGGAGTACGGCCGCCACATCTGCACGGAGCCCCGCGCATTCTCGGTCACGTAGACCTCGCCCGAGCGGCCCGCGGCCACCCCCATCGGGCGTTCGACCTGGCCGGCGGCCTCTCCCCTGGAGCCGATGACCCCGTGGAGCGTGCCGTCGGCCTCGTAGATATAGACCGCATAGTCGGCGTTCACACCGCGGACCGGGGCAGCGGGCGGACCATAGTGGACGAAGTTCGAGACCGAGAGCCTGCCGGAGTCGTCGAGGCACGTCATGAGCGCCCAGTCCCCGTCGAAGACCCAGCCGGTCCAGGCCCCGCCCGGGACGAAGCGCGTGATATAGCCTCTCCGTTCATTCGTCTCCTCCCACTCTCCCTGTACGAAGTTGCTCACATAGCAGGTGCCGTCCGCGGCAACGGCCACGTCGACCGGCATCGAGAACTGCCCGGGCCCGGTGCCGTGCGAGCCCCCGTACACGACGACGAGGTCGCCTCCGGCCGTGAACTCGCTCACCGTGTCGATATTATAGTCGGTGACGAAGACATGGTCGTCCGGACCGATCCCGACGCCGTAGACCAGGGCCGTGTCGGCCGCAGCCCAGGGCTGCCAGTAGTCGACGAGGACGCCCTCCGGCGAGAGGACGAAGACGGCCCCCTTCCTCCCGGGCCCGCCCACCGCGTCGGTCACGTAGACGTACCCCGTGCTGTTCACGGCGACGTCCATCGGGTACGACGCCTCCCAGGACTCGTTGACCGGGAGTGCGATCCGGGAGAGGAGCCGTCCGTCGGCCGCGTGGCGTTCGATCGAAGAGTGATACGTCCCCGAGTCGAACGCGGTCACGTAGAGGTCTCCGTTCGGCGCCGTCGCGATCCCCCCCGGAAACATGAGCCTCCCGTCCGCGGCCGGCCACGATGTCGCGTACTCGTACGGTTCGAGCCCCGTCGCGCTCCCGATCCCGCCGGCGAGCAGGCACACGAGCAGGACCAGGGGATACCATCGCAGGTCGAGCAATACCATTGCTCGAACATGGCATCGGGGGCTCGATAAGCATTTCTTAATCGTTCTGTACGAGGACGGGCGGGTTCCACCATTGTGTCGAGAAGGTTCCCGGGGCTGCCGTCCGTGCAACGGTGCTCCGGAGACGGCAGTGGGATCGCGGGTTGGAGAAAGAGGGGAGCCCGCAGAGGGCCCGGCGCCGCGCCCGGCAGCGCCGTGGTTCGAGCGGAAGCCGCCTCTCCCCGGCCGTCAGCTCGCGGCCGACACGTCGTCGAGGGAGATGCCGAGCGCGTTCGCCACGCCCTCTCCGTAGACCGGGTCCGCCTTCATGCAGTTCCCGATATGCCGGCGCTTGATGAATGCGGGTGCGTCGCCCATCGCACGGGCCGTATTCTCGCACAGGACCCGCTGCTGGTCCGGGGTCATCAGGCGGAAGAGCCTGCCGGGCTGAGTATAGTAGTCCGAGTCGTCCGCGCGGAAGTCCCAGGCGTCGGCCGGCCCGGAAAGGGGCAGGGGGGGCTGCCGATACTCGGGCTGCTCCTGCCATTCGCCGAAGCTGTTCGGCTCGTAGGCGATCGTCGACCCGTAGTTGCCGTCCACCCGCATCTGCCCGTCCCGGTGGGAGGGGTGCGCCGGGGCGTGCTTCGCCTGGTTGACCGGGATCTGGTGGTGGTTGACGCCCAGGCGGTACCGGTGCGCGTCGCCATAGGCAAAGAGGCGGCCCTGCAGCATCCGATCGGGCGAGAACCCGATGCCCGGCACCACGTCGGCCGGGTTGAACGCGGCCTGTTCCACGTCCTGGAAGTAGTTCTCGGGGTTGCGGTTCAGCTCGAGCACGCCGACCTCGTGCAGGGGGAACTCGCCCTTGTACCAGACCTTGGTGAGGTCGAAGGGGTTGTAGGGCATGGCCCGGGCCTGCTCCTCGGTCATCACCTGGATGAACATCTTCCAGCGGGGGAAGTCATCCCGGTCGATCGCCTCGAGCAGGTCGCGCTGGTGGCTCTCGCGGTCCTTCGCCACGATCGCCTCCGCCTCCTCGTCGGTCAGGTTCTCGATTCCCTGCTGGGTGACGAAGTGGAACTTGACCCAGACCCGCTCGTTGGCGGCGTTGATCATGCTGAACGCGTGGCTGCCGAACCCGTGCATGTGGCGGTACGAGCGGGGAATGCCGCGGTCGCTCATGGTGATGGTCACCTGGTGGAGGGCCTCGGGGAGGGAGGTCCAGAAGTCCCAGTTGTTGGTGGCGCTCCGCATGTTGGTGCGGGGGTCGCGCTTGACCGCCCTGTTGAGATCGGGGAACTTGTGTGGGTCTCGCATGAAGAAGACGGGAGTGTTGTTGCCGACCAGGTCCCAGTTCCCCTCCTCGGTGTAGAACTTCACGGCAAAGCCGCGTATGTCCCGCTCCGCATCGGCCGCGCCGCGTTCCCCGGCCACGGTCGAGAACCGCATGAAGAGATCGGTCGTCTTCCCGATCTCGGAGAAGAGCCTCGCCTTCGTAAACCGCGTGATGTCGTGAGTGACCCTGAACGTGCCGAAGGCGCCCGACCCCTTGGCGTGCATGCGCCGCTCGGGGATCACCTCGCGGTCGAAGTGGGCGAGTTTCTCGAGGTACCAGACGTCCTGCAGCAGCATGGGCCCGCGGGGGCCGGCCGTAACGGCATTCTGGTTGTCGGGGACCGGAGCGCCGGCGGCGGTGGTCAATCTTCTCTTGTCCGTCAAGTCCGTGTCCTCCATATGGTCGGGGCGAGAAGAGTTGCTTCGAGCATAACCCTCACGATTCAATACCCCCTCCACTATTTCAACCTCCCTCTCGGTCCATGCGCCCGCGGGTGCGATCGGACAGCATAGCTCTCTTCTTCCGGGGACTTCCCCCCCATCGGCGGTCGGGGGCGGAGGCGGGGTTCGGGAGTCCGGTCTGCGCCCCGCAGATTCTTAAGAGCGCGAGATGCACCCTCAATCACGAACACGATTGGGGGTTCGTGGGAGTGACGTTGCGATGGAGAGCACACACAATGAGCCGGCCTGCGCGGACGCGGGCATCCTGGACAATGCGCTTGTACTGATCGCCGTCCTCGACGAATCGGGCCGCGTCCTGTCATGGAACCGCGCTGCGGAGGCCATCACCGGGTTCCCGGCAGAGGAGGTGCTCGGCGGTCGAGACGTGTGGCGACGGCTCTACCCCGACAGGGAGTACCGCGAGGGCGTGACGGCGAAGATCGCGGGCATACTCGGGACCAAGAACTATTTCGAGAATCTCGAGACCCTCATCCGCACACGCTCGGGCGAGGTCCGCACCATCCTCTGGAATACCCGAAGGATCGCCGACGGGGGCCAATCGAGGGTCGTCACCGTCGGCGTGGACGTGACGGCCGAGCGGGAAGCGGGGGTGTTCCGCGAGAGTATCATCGATAACGCCGATGTGCTCATCGCGGTCCTCGACCCGGACGGAGAGGTCCGGGTCTGGAACAAGGCGGCCGAGATGACCACCGGGTACCCCGCGGACGAGGTGATCGGTCGGCGCGACATCTGGAGGAGACTCTATCCCGATCCCGAGTATCGCCGCGGCATCACGCAGACGATCACCAGGATCATCTCCGAGCGCGCCTACTTCGAGAACCTCGAGACGACGATCCTCACGAAAGACCGCGACGAGCGGATCATCTCCTGGAACACCCGACAGATCGGCTCCGGCGGCATGCTCCACGAGATCGCGATCGGGAGAGATATCACCGAGCAGCGCAGGGCCGAAGCAGCGCTGGTCGCCTACATGAGCGAGATGACCATGCGCCTCAAGCAGCCGGTCGGTCTCATCGGCAGCACGCTCCTGGAGTCGGTGCGGCTCATCCGGGAGGGGCTGCTCACCCAGGACGAGATCGTCATGGTGCTCGTGGAGCAGGCGCGGAAGACCGCCCAGATCGCGGCCAATATCCAGGAGTTCCAGAGGGCGATCGTGCAGCGCGAGGGCGCGATTCCCGATGCGTACCGCGAATTCCTCCGGGGAGAGTGAGGCGTGACCCAGATCATCGACCCCGTCGAGCTCGACCAGAAGAAGATCTTCCTGATCCTCGCCTCGCCCGGATCGATCCGCCAGCGGAATGTCGAGGTGATCCGGGAGCTGTCGGCCCGGGGCAATCATACGATCGTCATCACGACGGACTTTCCCTACAGCGTCCTCGCGAAGATGTACGCCCGGAGCGGAGTCCCGCCGGACAGCGTCTCGTTCATCGACGCAGTCACGCGGAACGCCATCGGGAGCACCGAGAATATTCCCGGAGTCGTGCGGTACATCAGCGATCCGACGAACCTGACGGACATGGGCATCGCGGTTACCGACGTGCTCGGAGAGCACATGGGGGAGAATGTCTGCATCATGTACGATTCGGTGAGCACCATGCTGATCTACCTCTCGTCGGCGAACATCTCGAGGTTCATCCATTTCGTGACGAACAAGCTCCGGCTCATGGACCTCTCGGGGATATTCCTCGCTGTGGAGAAGGGGCTCGATCCGATGCTCATGACGCAGCTCACCACATTCGTGGATACGGTCGTCGACACGGACTGACCGGACCGCCGGGAGCGGGCTCCGGGAGGCCGGGTGTTGGACGGAAGCGTGCGGCCCGGCACGGAGCGGGAAAAGGAGAGTGTTATCCCACGACGCTCACGGCCGAGTCCTTCGTGCCGCGCGGTGCCGCTCCGGTGACGGTGACGCTCGACGTCCGCGTCGAGGACCCGTACGCGTTCGTCGCGACGAGGGTGACCGTGTAGGTGCCGGGCCGGCGGAAGACGACGCTCGGGCTCTTCGCCGTCGTCCAGGCGAGACCGCCGAAGTCCCAGCGCCACGAGGTCGCATTCGTCGACGAGTCCGTGAACTTCACGTAGAACGGCGCCGTTCCCGAGGTCCGGCTCAGGGAGAAGTCCGCCACAGGCGCCCGGGAGTCTGCCCCGACCGTGACGTAGCCGGCCTTCGAGGTCGAGGCCGAACCGCTCGTCGTCCAGACGGTCAGGTTCACGGTATACGTCCCGGCCTTCGTGTAGGTGTGCACGGGGTTCGCGTCGACCGAGCCGCTCCCGTCGCCGAAGGTCCACCACCGGTGGTACGGCATCGGGCTCGATTCATCAGTGAACGCAACGGTCATCGGCACTGAGCCCGACGTCGCGTTCGCCGAGAAGGCGGCATACGGCGGACCGAGCCGGACGATCCAGGCATCGAAGCCGCCGTGATTGCCCCCGACGTCCCCGTCGTTCGACGCGGTCGCCCCGGCCAGGACGTACCCGCCGTCGGTCGCCACCAGCGCGCCGGCACCGACCCAGTCCTCAGCCGTCCCCCCGAGGCAGCGCTGCCAGGCCGTCTCGCCCGAGCCGGTCAACAGCACCAGCCAGATGTCGCGATCTCCATGATTGCCCCGGACGTCCCCGTCGTTCGAGTAGGTGTCGCTGGCGACGAGGTACCCGCCGTCGGCCGTCTGCTGCACGGCGAAGGCCTCCTCGTACCGCGATCCTCCGAGGCACGACTGCCAGGCGGGCACGCCGACCCCGTCGAGCTTCACGACCCAGGTATCAAAGTCCCCGTGGTTGCCTTCGACATCGCCGTCGGCCGACTGGGCACCCCCGATCAGGATATAGCCGCCGTCGGCAGTTTCCTGAGCGACATAGGCATAGTCGTGCTTCGTCCCTCCGAGACACCGCTGCCATGCCAGCGCCCCGGAGCCGGAGAGCTTCACCACCCAGGCATCGTCGCCTCCGTGATTGCCGCTCACGTCACCGGAGTTCGAATCGGTGCTACCGGAAACGATGTATCCGCCGTCGACGGTCGACTGCACGGAGTCGGCAGATTCGTCTCCCGTCCCGCCGAGACAGTGCTGCCAGGCCGTCTCCCCGGCGTCGGTCAGCCGTACGGCCCACATATCCGAACCGCCGTGGTTTCCGCTGACATCGCCGTCGGTCGACCGGGTCGACCCGGCCACGACGTATCCGCCATCGGTCGCCCGCTCCACGGCATAGGCTCCGTCATAGTCCGTCCCGCCGAGGCACCGCTGCCAGACGAGTTCGCCAGAGCCGGAGAGCTTCACCACCCAGGCATCATTGGCCCCACGAAGACCGCTGACGTCGCCGTCGTTCGACGAGGCGGTCCCTGCAACGAGATACCCACCGTCGGCCGTCTGCAGCACGGCATAGGCATACTCGTCCTCCGACCCGCCGAGACAGTGCTGCCAGACCATCTCGCCGGTACGGGTCAGCTTCACCACCCAGATGTCCGAAGCCCCGTGGTTGCCGCTGACGTTCCCGTTGATCGATGTGGTGGATCCGGCCGCGATATACCCGCCGTCGGTCGTCGGTTCGATCGCGAAGGCCTCGTCGTACCCGCTCCCGCCGAGGCACTGCTGCCATTCCAGCTCCGGGGCTGTCGCGGCCGCCGCCGGGAGTGCAAGGAGGACCAGCGCCGCGAGCACCAGCGCCGTCCGACCCATACTGCGCATAAACATAATGATTGTCTCTGTATCGGTCGAGGAAGGATTAGGCTATCGATCCGAACGGGCGACCGACGCCGTGACCGTTTCGGTGCCTATTTACCGTATACTCCCGCATGATCGCGTACCCGCTTGGGGAGGGATGCATCATGCTGTTCATAGCACTCGTCAAATTCAGGGGGGAACTGACCGACGAGGTCGTCGCCCGGAACCTCAAGGACATCGAGGACGACACGGGCGGGCAGATCCGCTACGTGGGCGCGTACTGGACCCTCGGACGGTACGACAACGTGATCATCTACGAGGCCCCCGACGAGAAGGTCGCGATGGAGATGGCCCTGCGGCGGGCGGACCGGATGGAGATCGAGACCCTCGTGGCCCTGCCTGCGGACGCATCGAGCCCGACCGGGCCGACCTGACCCGTCCATCGATCAACCCCCGAGGGCCGGCCGTTATCCGTACCTTT